>Ga0247722_10000514_pt1 | contig 23652 bp, 34 predicted proteins | sample MSEWelMarce3H_FC_FD_189094 | JGI IMG/M metagenome (GOLD analysis project Ga0247722, IMG submission 189094) | Subsurface sediment microbial communities from gas well in West Virginia, United States - MSEEL Well Study Marcellus 3H_FC | ecosystem: Environmental > Terrestrial > Deep subsurface >... | reverse complement strand
TCATTGCGGTGGTGAGGATCTTGACTGTCTCTTGGTCAATTGGTGTGTCCAGGAATTTGAAAAGAAAAACAAGGGCGTTGTTCTTAAGGATAATGTTCGTGCGCTACGCCGTCTTCGTACCGCGTGCGAACGAGCAAAGCGCAGTCTGAGTAGCTCGACTCAGGCGACCATTGAAGTCGATGGATTGGCGAACGGCATTGATCTAAACTTGATGATCACACGTGCTCGTTTTGAGTCACTTTGCGATAGCGAATTTCGTCGCGCGGTGGCACCGCTTGAGCAGGTTCTTCGCGATGCAGAGATGTCCAAGACGGACATTCACGAGGTGGTCATGGTCGGTGGTTCGACACGTATTCCGAAGATTCGCGAGTTGGTGAGCCAATTCTTTAATGGTAAGAAGCTGAACGATTCTGTTCATCCCGATGAGGCTGTTGCATACGGTGCTGCCGTTCAGGCCCATATTTTGACGGCTGGTAAGCATGCGACAGATCGCACTTCCGATATGATTCTTCTTGATGTTGCACCGCTGTCACTGGGTCTGGAGACGGCTGGTGGTGTGATGACACCTCTAATCAAGCGTAATACGACTGTTCCGTGTAAGAAGTCACAGACGTTCTCTACCTATGCTGACAATCAGCCTGGTGTTCTGATTCAGGTGTATGAGGGAGAGCGTCAATTTACCCGTGACTGCAATCGTCTTGGTGATTTCAAACTAGAGGGTATTCCGCCGATGCCGCGCGGTGTACCACAGATTGAGGTATCGTTTGATGTGGATGCAAACGGTATTCTGAATGTCTCCGCTGCAGAGAAATCAACCGGCAAGTCGAATAAGATTACGATTACCAATGATAAGGGTCGTCTGAGCAAGGAGGATATTGAACGTTTGGTGCAAGAGGCAGAGAAGCACGCCGCAGAGGATAAGGTTCGTATGGAGCGTGTCGATGCTAAGAATCAACTGGAGGCCTATTTGTATAACACCCGCAATGCGGTACGCGAGGAGAAAGTGAAGGAGTCATTGGGCGCAGATACCGTGAAGGAGGTAGAGGCTTGGGTCCAGGAAGGCATTGATTGGCTGGAGGCGCATCAGGATGCGGAAAAGGCGGAGTTTGATGAGAAGCAGAAGATGTATGAGGAGAAGATTCGGCCGGTCATGACAAAGATGTATGAGAACGCGGGTTCGCCTGGTGCGGAGAGCGCGAATGCTGCTACTCCAGAGGTTAAGCCTCGTGGCCCATCGGTAGAGGAAGTCGATTAAAACGTATTTAAAATCTGAATGCGTCTATTCACATAATGAATAAAGAGGATGAGGAATACAAAAAACTATATAGCCTTCTTTCTAGTCTTTCTTCAAAAAATGCCCCTCCTACCGATCATATGATCACACCAGTTATCTCATTGATGACAGAAAAACAAACAAGTAGAACACTTACACTTGATATTCCTCCACTTGAAACACCAAATGTGAAAAAGCAAATCGTGGAAAAGCGAATCGAAGAAAAGCCTGTAGTAGTGGAACCTCCTGTTGAAAAACCTGTGCTATCACCTCTAGAAGAAATTATGACAAAGAGTTCGGCGCGTTCAAGGACAACCTTTACATGTGAGGCATGTTTGAGAGTATTCCCTACCTCATCGAATCTCCTTACTCATCATAAAATTACACCAATGTGTGCCCAGTGGTTCTCTCTCCCCAATAAGGAGGAATATGAACATAACCCTATCTCTATTCATGTCTTTATGGATGAAATATTAGGAGAAACGGTTGCAGTAGATGGCTCCCCCAATGAATGTAGGTTTTGTCACAGTACATTCTCGAATAAGGGGAACCTCCATAAACATTTTCATACGTCCATCGTATGTAATCGAATGGCGTATGCTCGATTTAAAAAAGTGGTAGCTAACCTAAAATGAATCAAAAATATCATCTATAGATGATTTATTTAATTCTTACTGCATCACTTCATACCAATCGATTTACAGTAAATCCCAAACGGGAAGAAGAATATATTTCGGCCATTACACAAACATTATCCTATCTTCCGAATACCATTCAACCGATCATTGTAGAAAATAACGGAACACGATCCACTTGCTTAGATCAATTTACACATTATAATAAAAGGGTCCCAGTGGTATACACAGATCATAATCAACTTCTATTCAAAAGTAAAGGAATCAATGAATTGCTTGATCTTCACCGCGTGATCGATCACATGGGAATGACGGCGAACGATATGATCATTAAATTGACTGGTCGATATCCTGCCACCTCCTCGGTATTTTTTGATGAAGTGATCAAAGATCAATATGATGCATTTGTGAAATTCTATAATGTATGTAACTTGACATGGAATATGGACGATTGTGTTCTTGGATGCTATGCAGTTCGTGCGTTCTTTCTAAAAGGATGGAATCCCTATTCGATAGATAATTATGCTTCTGCCGAGGAGGCATTTGCGAAATACATCCAACAATGTGGAGCTCGCATCAAAGAAATGGAAATACTTGGTGTACGGTGTCATTTTTCAGAAGACGGTCGCACGCTTGACGTGTAATTTATTTTGATATTATTTCTAAAATAAAGTAATGATACCGACTCCATATATTGGCGCTGCATTTGGCGGACTATTAAAAATATATGATGATATTGTTGATATTCCTGAATATGCTGCTTACAGTTCTCCTCGTATCCTTGAAATCATCAAGGTTCTTATTATTTCAACACTGACGTATATCTCTATCCACAATGTAAATATACCATTTATTATTTTTGTATTTCATCTCATTCATGTCATGTTTGTGGACAAAAAAGCACTAGATACCGATTTTTATTTTTCAGGTATGTTCCTTTCATTTATTTTAATATTTGTAGCATTAACATCATCTGAACTTAATTTCGGCGCCATACCCATTATCATAGCATCGGTACTCTCATTGGCATTTGATCATTATTTCTTCCCTGAAGAGCACAGTTGGAAAAAGATTATAGAGCGATGTATATTTGCAGGACTTCTCATTTTTTCTTCTCAAATCACACCTATTGTATCAAGCATGATTGATTTCGATTTGAATACATGGATGGATTATGATGCGGTTAGTATTGCTGCTGGTTATTTTTGCAGTTCAATCATTAATATGACCTATCTTGAATTATCTAGTAAAAAAATAAAACCAGCAAATGAGCATATAGAATAAATCAATACTTATTATTTAGCTGATTGTGGCGAAACACGTACCTTTCTATTAGCATTAGCCGATACTCCGAGTGGGTTACCCGTTGCTAGCTTCCACTCCCCACCAAGTTTCTGGAACCATTCTGCACATCCGCGTGCTGCTGCCGCTACCGCAGCACGGGCAGTCGCCTCCTTTCCATCTTTAACACCAATTCGAAGCACCATCTCATCACGAAGCGGATGAGGAACAGAATACCCAGCATATGTAATAGCTGGTTTGGCCTCACCTTCAATGTGATGCTCCACCAACCATGTCTGAAGAAGATTACCAAGAGTGTGATCATGACCACGAAACAGGAAGTCGAACCCAATCACACGTGCATCCGCTGGAGAGAGTGTAATTTCATCAGGAAGATCGCCTTCATGAAGATTGACATATCGACCACACATATTTTGACCCACTTCGCATGCGCGATTCACAATGTATTTCACATCGAGAACACCGACGGATTCCACCGTAAAGTCAAAACTGAATGGCTCATTCTTATCATTCATTTTGAAACAGCGTTTGACTTGCATCGTATTGAATTCGCGCTGGAGTTCGGCATATCTCTCGGAGGCCTTGTCAGGATTGTTCACCTTTTTGGTAACCGTCAACCATTTCATAAACAATTCCTGAATTTTCTGGGGATCATCATTCGGTGTATATTCGTAAGAACACTGTGACACTGAACTGAAACGTGCATGTTCGCGACCAGTGCCCTTCGACGCAACGGCTTTAATCTTAATTCGTTGTTGGTTTGCGCCGGAGCCTGGTTGAAGTGATGCGATAAGGCAGGTATCATTGGTAAGGGGATTTCGAGGAAAGAATAGCTCTGTTGGAACGCGTTTTCCGATGACTTCTTCCTCCTTTTCGTCGTCGCCTTCTGGCAGGGGGGCAGATGGTTCAATATTTGATATGTCTGTGACGATAAAGTCTTCCGACTTGACATAACGAACCTGGTCTTTGTCACCCACTACATTCAGAGTAAACAGATACTTTTTATTATTCCATTCATTCGGCTGAGTAACATGGATGGGAAGAAGACCAATCCGGTCAGCCAACATTTCATTTGTCATCGGAGTGTCGTTTCGCTTCACAATCACATCCGTAGTTGATCCCGTAGCAGTCATGTCGGAACGAAATGCAACGGTTTCCACACCGGTAAGCATCAGGCGGCGAAGGGTATTCGCATATGTCACATGACTTCCCTCCAAAGTAAAGGTGTAGGTACGATCGTCTTTTTGCAGGACATTCAAGAACTTCATCATGGAGGACTCTACCATACCTTCCGAAGTCCATTTCCATCAATTTTATCATTTGCGTTCAAGCGGATTCCGATTCGTTCGTACAGAAGAAAAGGATGAGTCGCCCCGCTCCCATTCATATTGCTTTCTATTCCAATCGGTGCGAATGGTCAAAAGCATTTATCGAAGAAATCTCAAAAACAAATTATCATCAAGAATTTCGATTCATTTGTGTGGATCCGGGTCCTAATCGTCCTGCTCTTCCCAGTTGGCTGAAACAGATTCCGACACTTGTCATTTCGGGCGAACCTGAGCCACGAACAAATAGCGAGGTCATGAATTGGTTGTACGAACGCAAAATGAAAGATGGAGGTGGTGCCAAAGGTGGAAATGGCGGAGGTCAGGGTCCGGCAGAGCCGGAGCCGTACTTAGATATAGAGATGGGAGGAGGATACGGCGATTCTTATTCCTTCATCGGAGCGGATACAACTGCACAGGGAAATGGTGGGCTAAGTATGATGCATAACTTCGCTTTTCTTGGAGGTGGTGATGGCGTGAGTACTCGCGAGGCATCAAACTTTCAGACGACTAATTCCAACGCCAAACGAAGTAAGAAGGAAGAAATGTTGGACGCTCAAATGGAACAGTATAAGGCAAACCGTGATGTGGGAATGCCACAGCGTATTACTCGTCAATAACAATCTAAAGCAAATACCTGTTTATTACCATAGTAGATGTCAATTCTAAGCGCATTTAACACGCAACTTGTAAATCTGTTTGACGAAATGTGCCAGACCTTTCCGGATGACAGGGAAATTAAGATGGCGACGGAAGCTGTGAAGGGTGCTAAAAAAATCAACCCCCGCCTGATCCTGGATCTCTTCCTCGAGCATGTCTATAAAGATTGCGGTACGGCAATTTATGAACGCAATGCTCCGCTCTTTCGCCAGATCGCCCAGCACAAGATTTCAACGCAGTTCAACGAAATGATCTCGGCACTCTCTATTTTTGATAAGTACTGGGATACGATGGGATCGAAGAATCAAGATGTCATCTGGCAGTATTTGAAGGTGCTTTGTGTTCTAGCGGAAAAGGCTACCGCCTAACGAGGGGGGGGCTTATAGAAGCCTACTGCGAGTTAATTGAAACGGTTTTTAGTAATATATAAGAAGAATCATGGCTTCAGCTACGGAACCATCAGTCTTTCAGACCAAATACAATGATTTTGTGGAGGATGTTTTGGGCGCCCTTCCAGAATATACGGCACAGATTCAGGCCGCTTCTGCACTGGATTCGGATGCTCGCCTTAAACGATTTCAAGAAGAAGTCAAAGTATCAAATACCCTTGGAGGAGACTCAAATGATCATACGAAGAACCCAAGTACAATTCTTCCAGGTGTGACAGTGGCGGATAGCGTATGGGTTTCTTTGTCGGATACTTCGAAGAAGGCTATTTGGGAGCATGTTCGTATCCTTTCGATTTGCTGTTTCATGGAGGCGGGATTTAGCGACGCCAAGCCTGAATGGATGAATGATGCAATGGATGAAATGAAGAAGAAACTGGAAAGTGTCGATTTTTCGGACATCATTGGAAAATTTATGAAGTTCTTCAAGCCTGATGATGGATCCAATGAACCCGCTGGAAAGGGCTCGCCTAACTTGAAGGGAATGCCTGATCTGAAAGGAATGTTTGAGAATGGATTTCCCAAGCTTCCTGAGCGATTTCTGAAGGGTCATCTTGCGAAGCTGGCGCAAGAGATGGTGAAAGACATCACTCCAGAAGATTTAGGAATCTCACCTGAAATGATGAAGGATTGTGAAAAAGACCCGTCCCGGGCATTTAATATCTTGATTTCCACCTTTTCAAATAACCCAGGAATCATCCAAAAGACGATTGCGAAGATTGGAAAGCGTCTTCAGCAGAAAGTTCAGTCGGGAGCCATTTCACCACACGAGATTGCACGCGAAGCGGAAGAGTTGATGAAGGAATTTTCAAGCAACTCCAGTTTTGTCGACATGATGTCAGGAATCAAGAGTGCTTTTGGTATGGAGGATATGGATATCGCCCGCAAGGCGGGAAAGGAGGGTAGCGCTCGTCTAGCAACAGCACGTGACCGGTTACGTAAAAAACTAGAAAAGAAACGACAGGGTGCAAACACTGATAAGAAATAAAGTCGATAAGGGTTAGGAATGAGTGAGAAGAAGAAAGAATGCGAGCCGTCATTCTGGGCCGAACCGTCGGTTCTTTTTCAAAATGTAAGTTTACAATACCGGCCTACATGTGAACATTCTACGATAAACTTTGTTGCCCGGCTTGTATTATTGTCACTCTTTTTGGGAATGATTGCAAGTGTTGTAGGAGGCTTATCTGCATTACTTGTTGCCGTTTTGTTTGGTGTGATCACCGCGTTTGTGATTGTGATGACTACACCCATTGTTTCAGTCCCTCCTACACCACAGAAAAAAGAGACTACTCATGCAAAGAATGCAAATCGTAAATCTGCAGATAGCTATTATGAACTACCCTATACAACAACCGTTGATCCAGCGGCCCCTGTTGGAGTAGAAGCACCACAACTGAGCGAACATTTTGTCAATGGAGGATCTGCTAAAGGTAGTGTCCAACCAGTAGGGGAACCGATTGGTGTGGCTGAAGTAGATGCGTCTCCTTATTCTGGTTCTTCACTTCCCGACTATACACCTCCTACATCGCGCAATCTATTTATGAACGTATTGTTGGATGAAATTAAATATAATCCAGATCGTCCCGAAGCAGCAACCGTCGGCAATCCAACTGTTAAGCAAACGATGGATGATTTCTTTCGTATTCAGTGGTTTTCAGATCCCACAGATGTTTTTGGGAAGAATCAGGGCCAGCGTCAATTTGTTACGCAACCATCTACTACGGTACCGAATGATCAGGGTTCATTTGCTGACTGGCTTTACAAGATTCCTGGAAAGACTTGTAAGGAGGGTGGTCGCCCTGCATGCATAGCAGGGTCTGCTGGAAGTCACCTGCCATGGCTGAATCAGAATGCGTAATTGGATTTCTAATTACCATACAATAAAATTCACGTCCATTGTTTCCCTCAGAATAAACACACATTCTAAGGAAAACATATTCATCATTCGCTACGGAACAATTCGTCGCATATCTTTGATACATCGATATAAGGTTCTGGCCAGGATGTTGTTTCGACGCATTTTGTTTATTCTATATTTTTTATAGTGTATTCGTGTAGATATCATGGAGATTAACCGACTCACTCACTCCCGAGATGACCTTTGCGGAATTCAATCATTTTATTCACAGTCTGTTGGACCCGGTCGTTATCAGACTACAAATCTTGTACCTAAAGCTACCGGCGTGAACCCTGTTGCCTCAGATCAGCTCTTGATGTACCCTCGTGAGGGGTTCGGCTTCAATAATTCGGCGATTGATGCCGACTCTGTCCTTCGCAACCAGATTGCATTCAAGAATAACCGTTGTCAGATTCGCCCTCAGGCCCGCCCCTTCTTAACCGTTCCCTTCATGCAAGGAGGTAACCCGTCTCGCGACGTAGAGAGTTTGTTGCTCCATTCGGAACAGGTGCGTATGGGCAAGGAATGCGGCACGGTTACAGAGCAGTTCTTTTCTCAGCAATACACCCCGATGATTCCTGTACTGAAGGACAATATCCAGAATCCGAAGAATCTCATTCCCGAGGTCGCGGCTGCAGGATGGATTAATGGTGGAATTCCGTCTCGTTCGTATCTCCGTGATGTTAATTGCTAATTTGTATTATCGTTTATTTATTATCATATGATATGGATCTTATGATAATTTATGATCGTACAATAGAAGATGGATACTCGTAAGAACATTTCATTACGGAAACAGGCACTGCCTGTGATGAATCAGAAAGAACCTGTGTTCAATGCGGCTGAGCAGTATCGATTGCGTCGAAATATGGTTCGTCAAATACGAAGCTTAAAACGACGTCAAAAAAATGAACGACGCCGCTTGCGTAATGATACTCGAAAGATGCGTAATGCGATACGAAAAGAACGCAATGAGACGCGCGCAACACGTAATGCGAGACGTCGAGAATTGGCGGAGAGAAAACAAGATCGCAATGCGCTTCGAGCAGATCGTCGTCGCCAACAACTTGCTCTACGGGAGGAGCGAGAGGCGGAACGCCGCGCACAACGTGAAGCTCGACAGGAGACCCAGCGACAGAGACGCGAACAGCGTGATGCTCTTCTTCGAGAGAAGCAAGAGGAAGATGAAGCGAAACGATTACAGGATGGAGAACGAGATGCAATGCTAACTAAAAAATCCCCCTCTTTCCCTTCGAGGAGATCTATCAAGACGAATCATAGTTCATTTACCACCGCGTAATTACTTCTTTTTGAGTTGTTCAATAAATTCACGAACTCGCTGTATATTATTCTCCAGAGAAGCGCCAGGTTCTGTGGAGAGTGTCAGAACAGGAATATCAGTCGATTCAATCCATTGTTTGTGCTGGCGGTCTAGCGCGTCCAAATACTCTATCTGGATTCGATCTTCGCCTTGACGATTTCGAATGTGAATACGATCCTTGGAAGTCATGGAGCTCGTGGAGAGATAAATGATACCATTTACCCGATGTTGTTTGCTGAAAATTGAGAACCAACTATCATATAGCTCCCATTCAAGAGCATCCATATCACCTGAATCGCGTAACATTTGAGCAAAGACGTATTTATCAGTCAGTACTGAACGCTCGGTCAAAATCACTTGAGAACCCTTTCCATTTGCATCCAATTCTTCCACTGCCTCTTTAATGTTCTTGAGGCGGGTCAGAATGGCGCAGTTTTGAAAGGTATATGCCCAACGCTTTTTGTCTTCATAGAAGAGTTCTAATAGATTCTTACCGCTATCGTTCTTCAAAGCAGTCCATTGACCAACAGGCTCATCTACTACGCGGAGTTCGGGAATGGATTTGCGGATTTCAGCAAGCAGCGTGGATTTACCGGCACCGATGTTTCCATCCAGGGAGATAATAATGTGAGACATGTTGGATAGGTGGTCGATTTTTGATATCATGCGGATCAATTCGTCAATTTTTATGAATTAATTTACATCGGATGGAATAGTATGGCCCACTATCTTAGCAATGTTGATGAAGCATACGGTCCCCTATTATCCTCTCATTGGGAGAAAAAGGAAAATCCACAGCATTATAATGAAATGGTGTCGCAGCAAATTCACCCTTTGCCACAACGCCACATTCTTGGATTAGTGGGAGGAAACGAAGTAAGTTTGATCAAAGGAAATATGGTCGATCTCGAATCAGATTTGAGAGGGATTAATCTTCCGAACACGTTTTGCCCATCAAGACAATATCAGCCTCTGCAGCGTGATCAAAAAGAGATCGTCCGAGACAATACAAAGATCGCGGTCAAGATTGACATTCAATCAGTTCATTTACCGGTCTATCAAATGATGGCCTACCCAGCCGTGATGGCTCCCGCTCCGATGGTGAATGAAGTATGCGTTAGACCAGAGAAATATTAAGACATGCGCATAGATCTAAGATTTTTATAAAAAGGGTAAGAAGAATGGCTGCCCCGTGTGCCCAACAAGCCTTAACCCGTCTTCGACATGATCCGTTTCATCAAGTCGATGATATGCGTATCACATCCTATGCAGCTCGTTATTATTTAAATCCTCCCGCGGCGAATTGTCCGACGACCTTTCCTGTGAATGCAACGACTCGTATTCAGAAAAGCGGCGCCTCGTGGGTAGAAGGCGAATGGAAAACAGATGTGGAATCGGATCTGAAGGGTATTGATCGTCTTGGAAGTAAAATTCGATGCAATACCGGTCAGTATGACCCCGACACGAATCGCAATCATCAGCGCAGTTTGAAGCATGCGCAGGATGAAGTCGTTCCACTTACCTTTGCTCGTCTTGTTGATCCGCCTTGCACTCTTCGTACTACCGGCTGGAATCGATGGCAGCCTCTCTTTCATAATCCCCAGGAGACATTTGAAACGCCATTTGATTTCTTCATCCCGACGCGTGATTTGGACAAAGAAAAATACAACACCCATCGCGAAAAGGCATGCTTTACCCCTTCCCAACAGCCTCCCCTTTCAGAACTCGGTCACGAGAAGCATATGCGTTAATCGTATGTTTTATTTTAATTGTATCATTCTACCATAATAGAATGCTACAAGCAATAATTGATATGTTTGCGTGCTGTGTTTCTTGTATGTTATGTTGTCAAACAAATATTACTGTCGAAACACCCTATAAAGAAATGGATGTCTATACAAAGGAATTTACACATCGCACTATCTAACACTCGTCGTCTGGTGTTAGGATCCACATTTTATAGAGTTTCATTTTTACCATTTTGATGTGACCATGAACCCAATTAAAATGAACCATGATCGCGGTCTTATCGATCCGATCTGTGTTCTCATAATACATCTTTCCATTGGGGTATTGTTCCAATAATAATGGTTGAAAGCGTGAAAATGGTTTTATAAATCGATTGAAATACGTCTGATCATTATTATCAAATGCACATGTTTCGTATTTTCGTTTTCCTTCCTCGGATACACAATCGTATAATTGAATCATTTTTGGATTCGATCGAATATAAATGTACCCCGTGCAAAGATTATCCGTATTCCGATCATCTTGGGAATCATTTTGGATCCATCCGTCAAACTGATCATTCGATTCCCATTTCTGAAGATCGCTGATCGGATTCTTTCGAAACACAATATCGCCATCGATCAACAAAATATTCATGTTCAGAGAAAGAATGCGAAAGATCCATTCCAGTTTCAAATAACAGATCCGATCATACCCCTTTGTATTCCATGCACAAAATCGCTCATTAGTATCGGTTGCAGTAATCACATGATATCCCCTTTTCATAAACCAATCGGAAGATTTCTCATCCAGGCAAAGGATCAATAATGTTCGATCCAAACCAAATGGGGCAAGGCTTTTCAGCATGTTCAATGTGTAGAGACGATACCCATAATTAGTAACGGTTGTCCATACTGTTTTTCCATTAGAACACGAAGTAACTTGCTCCAATGTTACTTCAAGTGACATTCTGAATCTTTATCATGCGATCCGGTTTATGTTCTCAGAATGAACTCTGTTGCCTTTTATCAAAAAATTAAAGCAAGAAACTGATAGTATGGAAGTAGCCGCTCTCGCTGGACTCCTCGGATTAGGCTTTGTGGTCTCTAAAACCGGCCAAAAAAAGAAACAAGATCCCTCTTCTATCCCATCATCACATACACAGCCACCCATTGACCGTACAGGACCACTTTTTCGCCAGCAAGCGAGCCGTGAAGGATTCTTACCAGCTGCACGTGGGCCGAATGGCGATGCTTTAACAATTGCCCCGAAAGGAGCGGCCGCTACTGGATTTGGACCCGAACTAGATATGATGTATCAAGTGTCAAACGGTCAAACATATCCCTCCGAGCCTAGCAATGGTCCATACGGTACGGCATTAGGATACGCATCTAATCAGCCACCCTACGCACCTGGATTCCTCCCGGGTACACAACCGTCGCCGTCTCCCATTGAATCAAACATTCCCATGACGGAATATCGGTCAGACAATACGGAAGCTAGTCCCAATTACATGGATAGTGATTATGTGATTAGCCCATTATCTGGCCAGCGCATCGTATCCACCGAATACAAACATAACAATATGCAGCCGTTTTTTGGTGGCCGCATCAAACAAAACATTGCGCCACAGTCCAATACGAGTGTTCTTGATATGTATAATGGCTCGGGATCCACACAAATGAAAAAGCGTGAAGTGGAAAACATGTTCGAGACTTCACGCGCACCCTATGGAAATCCCAACGGCATGGAGGATAATACCGATTTCTTTCAATCGCGCATTGCATCGAATGCACCGGTTGTACGTAATGGAGAGCGCCCCTTTGAACCCACCAAAGTGGGGGCAGGTTTGGGAGAGAGATTTGGAATGAATGGAAAGGGCGGATTTCAGCAATTGGAAATCAATGAAATCATGCGTCCGAAGGATACCAACGAACTGCGTGTTCTCTCGAATCCGAAGGAGACATACGATAAACCGATGGTTCCTGGTCAGCACTTTATTGGATCGAATGCAGAACTAAAAGACATCGGTGAAGTTCGTCGATACAAACCCGATACCTTTTACATTGATGAGACAGGTGAGCGCTTTTTTACAACGACTGGTGATCTGATCAAGGAAACAGTTCGCTCCACCCAAATCATGCCTCACACGGTTCGTCCAGAAACATCGGTAGAATACGAAGGTGTTGCCTCGTCGCAGGATTTTGGTGAAAGTTATGTGACAGGTTCCTATCGTATGCCTACCGCTCAACAATACGGCGGTGCAGGATATCGTAATGCGGATATGACAAGTTATTATACCAAGGATACGGGGGCAGATAAAGCTGATTATGGAAAGTCAGCCATTGAAATTCGTCCCAATGAGCGTAATGAAACATCGGAACGTGTGATGGCATTGAATGCTGTCCCTGCCGATAACGGCTTAGGTATGTCACGATATTCAGATGATTCGCGCCCTACCCGTCGCAGTGAGACCATTGGAAATATTCGTATGACAGGTACGCCCTATACCCATGTGGATCGTGCGGCGGCCATTACGGTATGGGATCCAAAGGACATTGCTCGCACAACTGTGAAAGAATCAACTATCTATTTGGATCGCATGGGCATTATGGCCGCTGGCGTTGCACCTGAACGACTGAAGGTATATGATCCAGACGACATCGCCAGACCAACACAGAAGTCCCAACTTTCTTCGGGTTTGTCATGGACGGGTCCAGGAGGAAACGGAGCATGGTCCGACGCCATGGATCCAACTGCCGCATACAATATGCATACGAACCCGAATAAGGAACAGATTGCTCGTGGGCGCAAACCGATTGCTGGTTCTGGATCATCCGCCACCTTCAATGGCGATCCTGGTCGTCAATTATCGAAGAAGCTCGATGCGGATATTATGAACGATCGCGCACTCGCCGTTAATCGTTCGATGGACCTTACACCTGGTGTGGGCGACATTGGCCGCGTAGAGTATCGTGTCCCTCTCAATTTGGATGTCAGTCGCGAACGAAATACTTATTCCGCAGTTGAGGCTCTAGAGAATAATCCCCTCATGCAAAGTCTTCGCAAGAATGCGGAGATTGATGATGCAGCCGTGCGTGAATATCGCCAGTATTTGTCATCGAGTCGATAGAATATAAAGATTAAGAAAGATAGAATGTCAAATGGAGGAACTTCGTGTGCATGTAGAGAAGGCGTTTGAGAACGCGGAGAAGGGTGAATCCAAGATCACACAAGAGATCATTGAGATGGAGGGAATGTCAGGTATCAAGACGCGGCATTTTTACAACAATTTGCTGAATCGCGATGACGCACGATATTTGGAGATTGGGACATGGAAGGGATCATCCGTTTGCTCTGCCATGTGTGGAAATAAAGCAAAGGTAGTGTGTATTGATAATTGGAGTCAATTTGGTGGCCCCAAGACGGAATTTATTCAGAATTTTAAGAAATATAAAGGAGACAATTACGCTATTTTCATCGAGAAGGATTGCTATCAAGTCGATGTGGAATCTCTTCCTTCTTTTAATATTTATATGTACGATGGCGAACACTCCAAAGAAAACCATTCTCGTGCTCTCACGCATTTTTATGATTGCTTAGATGATACCTTTGTCTTTATTGTAGATGATTGGAATTGGCGACATGTGCGTGAAGGGACGCTCGAATCATTTCAGAAATTGAATCTGAAAACGCTATACAGCAAAGAGATCCGAACAACATATAATGATCGCGATGTCATTTTTGGAAGCCCCGAGCAAAGGGCATGGCACAATGGTATTTATGTAGCGATTCTTCAAAAGAGTTCAATCTAAAGACTGTGTAAAACATGATAGTAGTTATCATGTCGTCCGATCAGCAAGTACCAGGTAATTCTGAGCCCGAGCCGCAGGATGTTGTCGCACACGCAGATGAGAATCCAGAAGGGGATCATACAACATGGATATCGCGACATTCACGTGGTCTGTGGGGAGTTGGAGTAGTTAGTGCGGCAGTAATCATTGGTGTAACCATTCGCGCGTTGTTTAGTAAAAAAGATTAAAGATCACTCGATATTACTTATTTTTTAGTATCATCATACTAAAAAATAATAAAGATAAATAGTATAATGTCACTACCACCCGTTAATGCGACTACAGTTGCGCTGAATAATTCGGCTCCAGGAACAACCGAGCTGTTTGGAAAAATGATATTGGGCGTAGGAATTGGAGGTGCTGTTATTTGTCTAGGAGCGATAGCCTATAGCAAAATGAACCCCCCTACTAATTCGAAGACAACACCTGTAAAAGGTGGTACTCGACGCGCGCTTCGTATGCGTCGAAATGAAACTCGCAAAGCATAGGTGCATAATAAAATCGAATCAGATAGTATATCATGTCTGGTCCAAGCGAAGTAGGTATTGAGGTTGCTGCAGGTTTTGGCGTGGTGATCGTGGGTCTTATATGGCTGTATAGAAAGACACCTGGTGATGATGCATCTGTACGGAAGGGAGGTGCACGCCGCACACGTCGTATGCATCGTGAGAATAATGGAACTCGCAAAGCATAGATGCGTAATAATGTCAATCACATGATTAAATTCTAATCAGATAGTATAAAAATGCCTGATTCAAATGAAGCGGGTATGATTGGCGGGTCAATTATAGGGGCAGCAATACTTGTCGGCGCAGGACTTCTTATACGAGGCGCGTATAGAGATCGTAGGAGATATGGTAGCATCCGTAACGGAGGCAGTCGTCGAACAGTTCGTATGCATCGTGCAAATGGAACTCGCAAAGCGTAGGCATGTAGAATGATATTGGTCACCCCAATAAAATCTTATCATATAGTATAATGGACAAGAACGTTGTATATGGTGCGGCAGGAGGTGTTGCTGCGGCAGCGATCGGCATATGTGTATACATAGGTCTTTCAAGAAGTAAGGGTACGTCGATGCAAGGACAGGGTACATCGACAGGTGGCTCCCGACGCACGCGACGCGCTCATCGTTCTCGTCGAAATGGAACTCGCAGATCATAAATAGGTATATAATGATCTTATTAGAACAATTAAATTCTAATCAGACAGTATAATGTCAGTCAAGGATACAATGGCGAACATCGCTTTTATTGCGCTACCTGTTACCATGGCGGTAGGAGGTCTTGCTATGTTCTTATTTGGGAATCGTAGGCAGAGTGGCGGCGGACAGTCAGGTGGTGCGCGCCGCACACTTCGTATGCGTCGCACACGTCGAAATGGAACTCGCAGAGCATAAACACGTCCATTACTATGATGAGTAAATGGACCATACGCCCCTTATTGTCACAGGTCCTCCTGGATGCGGTAAAAGTTACTGGATCCAGAAGTATGCACAAGAAATCCAAAAACAACTCTTTGTCTGCCCATGTCGAAAAGATCGAACTCTCCGCGATGGCCGTCAAAAACTCCATATCTGGGCGCGCCGAACCGAGCCGGCTATTTTGTGGCTAGAAGGAGCCGATGATTTAACACCAGAAGCACAGGCATTTCTTCGTCGCATTCTTGAAACACATGCATCCGAAGTTCTCTTTATCTTAGAATGCCGCGACGCAGGGCGTCTTCAAGAACCCATTCGGTCGCGTTGTAAAATGAAGCGAATTCGTCTTCCATCCTGGACCGATCTCGATCAGTATTTATCTACCATTCTTGGAGTAAATCGTCCCGAAATCAAAGAGTATTTGACAATGAATGAATTATCATATCGTCGTGCGAAACAATGTGCGCAATTACAACTTCATTCTCCTGAAACATGGAATCGCACTCTGGAACATCGTAGAAAGGAAAGAGAAGAGATGAAACAGCTGACATCTGATAAACTCCCACTGTATATTCAAGAAGGATATCATCCTGAATTGTTTATTCATTCCTTACTGGCCGATGATCACGTATTAAAAGACTACGGCATCTGTACAGAATTAGCCGGTTCATTATGGGCATTTTTGGGGAGTACTCTTGATCGACGTGCGTTCGATAGGGTCACGACAACACCACAGAAGGAAGAAGAATGAATCGTGATTCGGTCCTTTCCGTATATTCCGATGCTCGTACCGAGTATACCAAACAGCTTTGCGTCTTCTTAGTTCCGGCTTATTTTCAATTCTATGTCGAATTGCTGGAAAAAGCAAAACGTATCATGGTCCAAGAGCCAAAACGTGCCCTCTGGCAATTTCAAAATTACTTGAACGAGATTCATGACTGGAATATGGAGAAGGTGGCGAATGAGATTCATGTGATTCAGATCAATTCTGGTTGCGACTATTTAGAGGATCTTCTTACGGCGGTATTCATTGCACATACAAAAGTACTAACTGCCATTCGCCTTTCGACAAACAATAAGAAAGTGGAAATCAATATTCCAAAAGTAGAGCATTTTCTATTTAAGGTATTGTGCGAAACGGCTAAGTTGTTATGGAGCTCAACGTATTTGTTTCGAGATGGTATTCCGGGTATGGAAAAACAACAGAATTATCGTAATATCGAGAATATGTTACATGAAGGAATTGTTCAAGCCGTGCGAAGTCTTGTACCTGTTAAGTCTATTTTGAAGGACTTTGTCACTCATGATTCTGCTTCAAAAGAGGAAGAGGATAGCGATGAAGAAACAGAGAAGAAAGAGGAACTTGTAGTTCCGCCACCAGCTGATATGAATATGCAAGAGGGTTCTATTGTACAGTCTGTCGCGGAAGCATCCGTACCTGCTCCCATCACTGTGCCAGAGCCAGTTGCCCCACTTCCTCAACAGCCTTCCACGCCCGTTATTATGCTAGATGATAAGCCTACGGTTCGCTTTGGAGAATTTAATGCGATGTTTGATTCCGAACACCCGACCGATTCCGATATGATCATGGAATCAAATGAGACGGAAGAAAGTGTCCCGAGTTCGGATCATGAATCCGGCCCGGTTCTCCAGATCTTAGAAGAAGAGGGAACGTCGATGGAAAATGATCTGGAGATTGAAACATTGGATGAGTTTAATGCCCCCTCTGAATCCATTGGATTGGATGATTACGAGGAGCTGTAAGGAGTGCGGATACGGAGTGCGGATACGGAGTGCGGATAGGACACATGTGTTTTTCTCACACGAACTGGAAATGATACCCGTATGGTTCCCTTGGATGCTTGTGGGAGGAATCCTGTTCATCGTGATGAGCTTCGTTGGCGCGAGATATAAGGATAAGGAATATAGAAATATACAATTTATTCAAGATGTTCATTAGCGGTTCGATCTTAATTGCATTTACAGGTATACTTGTCCCGGATCTGTTTCCTGTCATGGAATTGCCCACGAGCCTTCCTTCTATGTCTTCGTTTAGTGGTGTAAGTATGGGGGAAGAGATGGAGTTACAAGTTGGCCCACCACGCTTAATTGGCCGGTAATGCTAACATAATTTTATAGTAATACGGTAGACATGCCGACTACTATTTATGATGCCTCTCAAATTACTCAGCGCCGCATGAACAAGGCGCAATCCGGTGACTTTATCAATCGTATTCAGAATTATGCCAGCCCCAATACAGGTTATGCCTCTCGTCTTGGTGTGTTTGATCAGTCCATTATCAACACCGTGAAAGATGGCAATATGAAGTATTATCGCAAACAGGATGGAGGTGCGACAATCGTGGTCAACGGATGCCCTTGCGTTGCTCTTACAGGTGCCGATGCACTTTTGGGAACAAATTAATTGATTTTCGATATCATTTATCATAATATGAATTCATCATATGATAAATGTATGCAACATGTTTTATGCGCCGTTTCGACGTTTCATCAGCTCTTTTGAATACGGATACCATCGATAGGATGGTGCAAATTCAGAATTAAGGGAGATATACATCTTCCCATCATTTCCTTTCATCTTTTTGTTAGGGCATTCTTGTGCAGGATAGGGAGGAGAAGGGCGATTTGTGTATTTTTTAGCAGTTTGTCGTACACAACGATATACCTTTTTGGAAGTACGTCTTCGCATTTGATGTATCATTAGAAATATTTACACCCCCAATGAATATACCTTTTCCTCGGCGGGTACTTTGTTCTTCCATACAAATTGCTGAAACACCGGACGGTGAAGTTGATCTTTTGGAACGGCGCTATGAACATCTTGTGCAATCCGAATGTACAAATCAAATCCTTCGTATTTCTCTTCTCCTTCTTCTGTCTCATAGATGGTTTGACCCGCATCATTGATCGTCCAGCTCCAAAGAAGGTTGTAAAGGGGTGATTTTGTTTCATATACTTTCCATGATCCCTCTTCGCTCATGATCGGAATTCCTTTTCCTTTCTTCTTTTGCGGCGGCTCATCAAAGAGGCCGTCGATCAGGCTGACCGCTAGGCGACAGAGATCAAATGATGGATTGGGAGATACTTTGGGTTTGGAATGATCAAAGAAGGGTCCGAAGTTGTATTGATCTCCGGCATCCTGATCGGGCCAATGATCATCCGACACCCAAAGATGGCGACCCAGACGAAAGATTGATCGGCCAAAATCAATGATCGTAAAGATCTTTCCAAATGTCGGAACTCTCCAGACGGTTCCATCGCGCTTTCGATAATACAAAAACTTTTTGTCGGTCTTTCTCCAAAGAATATTATTCGAATGAAGATCGTTGTGTGTAAAACAGATCGCGCCCTGTAAAAAGGTAAGTGCTGAAACCACTTGGAACATCCATGCAATCCAGCGTGCCTCCCATCCCTGTGATTCGCGCTCAAACCCATCAATCTCGTCAGCATCCAAAAGTGTGTCCATGACACCCTCTTGTGCCTCTTGTGCGATCATAATAATTGGCATATTGGGAAGTTCTAGACAGATGTCAAATTCCAATTCTGATTCGCTCTCCGAGCCAGAGTCTGAACCAGAGTCCGAGCCGCTCTCTGAACCAGAATCGGAACGGGAGCGGGAAGAGTCTGATCTTTTACAAGATTGTCTCCGCGTGATCGATTGATTGATCTCCATCATATTGGAAGAATTGTCAGCATGCTCCTCAATCGTATCAAATGTAACCGATTGAACAGATTCTGCGTCGCTGTCTGTATCATCTGATACGTCAAGAGGCTCTAATTCCACATCGGATTCATCTCCATCTACAAACGGACAAGTGGTAATCTCTCGATAGAACTCGTCATAATTGGAGATAGCTGCTTTATTCTCATGAAGTACGGTTAAGCGAGCGCTATGAGATTCCATTCCCTTCCAAAACCAGCGGCATTGACGATAGGTGTCGTATTCATTCGTAATCGTATATTGATAATTTTTACTGATTCCCGTAAATGAACCGTATGATAAAATACAATGCGGCGTTAAATCTAACTCTCGAAAGCGACTTAACACGAAGTTACACACGGCATCAACGTACGCCTGGTTATTGTGACTATGTAACTTAAGAAGAGTACTCTTCCATGTTTTCTCGCTTTGAGGCAAGAGAGGATGTTCTGGGCAGATGTATTTCTCTTTAATGATGTCGATTGGATTCAATAAATGAACGGTTTTAACAAATACGTCGCACAATTCAGGACTTGGCGGATCAGCGGTCTCATCGGTGGATACCGGTGTGCGCATGGCGCTCCAGAACTTTGGGCGTTCTTGTGAAACCCATTGATTGATTTGATACTTGGTGGGGAGTTCCATATTTTTATGAGAAAGTGCCGATTTAGGGATGGTGAATTGATCGAGTGCAGGAAAATATCGTTGCAAATGAGCATAATTAGAAAAGGTTTCACGTTCATTCTCTGTAAGGTCGCGACTTCGACAGGGCTCTTGGAGAAGCGTCTTTCGTACCGCTTTCATCTCTTTGACTGGAAGACTTATGCGCGTGTTTCTGAAGCGCACAACAATTCAATGAGCTGTAGTAGAATTAGTATGGCAGCACAAGGTGGTGGTCTAAATGTCAATCTCCGGAAGTTTGCTATGAAATCAATTCCACAAGATGCGGTCGCAGTGTTCATTGGACGACGTCGTACCGGTAAGTCCACCTTGGTTCGCGATTTATTGTTTCATCATCAAGATTTACCAATGGGTTGTGTTATTTCCGGAACAGAAGAGTCAAACGGTTTTTTTAAAAAGATTGTCCCTCCTATGTTTATTCATGGAGAGTACAATGCGGTCATTTTGGCAAATTTCGTAAAGCGCCAAAAACTTGTTATGCAACGGATTCAGCAAGATTTAGAGAAAGGAATTAAGTCCAATATCGATCCAAGAGCGTTTTTGATTTTGGACGATTGTATGTATGACGATTCATGGACTCACGATAAAAACATTCGTTATTTATTTATGAACGGACGTTGGCTCAAAGTATTTTTCATCATTACCATGCAGTTTCCGCTGGGTATCCAGCCGGCTCTTCGTACCAACGTCGATTATGTCTTTATTTTGAGAGAGCCATATATGAACAATCGACAACGTTTGTATCAGAATTATGGTTCTGCTTTCCCCTCTTTTGAATTTTTCTGTCAAATGATGGATCAATGTACGCAAAATTATGAATGCCTGGTCATTAATAACAATACGCAGAGTAATAAATTGGAAGATACTATTTTTTGGTATAAGGCCGAAGTTCATGGGGAATTCAAGATGGGTGCGCCAGAATTGTGGAGACAATCGGAGATGATGGCGCGCAACAAAGAAGACGATGATAACTCACAATTTGATCCACGTGCCTCTCAAAGATTAAAAGGGCCCGCCATTAATGTACAAAAAAGATACTAAAGTAGAATGAACAAGAAAGTAATTCACATGCTTTTTATGATATTGATCGTAGGAGTAATATTGTATGTATATTACTCATCCTATGTGGAAGGATTAAAAGAGGTACCCCAAGGCCCTTTACGATGCGGAGTCGATCTACCATCATGCTCGGGTGAACATGTACGGTGTATCAATGGACATTGCCTTTCAGACGTAGCGTCGTCTATTCCCCATTTCTCTGATCTGCGTATGACACCGCCAACCTCTTATTGACCATAATAAAACCTCACCAATTGCTAGAAAATGGCTCATCCGAAAGCAATGGGAATTGGCGCGATGCTTGTATTATTGGTTGTGGCGGTTGTTGTGCTGCCAATGATTGTGCGCTATATTGATCGAATGGAACCTCATTTTGTGATTTCTGGATTTCAGGATCTGGCCCAAGCGCAAGTTCAAAATGAGTCCTCTGGCGGACCGGTTCAGGTCCCTGCACAGGCGTCTAACACGATGGCTAGTATGTATCATCCGGATCCAAACACAAATTATATGTGCGGATCACCGAATGGTAACGGCCAATCGTGCCCGGAAGGCACTTTTTGTGATGGACCGTCTCAATCGTGTATCCCGTTATTTGTCGGCGGAAGCGTACCCGATACTGGATACTTCTCATAAATAGTAGGTATCAAAATAATATCATATGAAATACTCTCATGATATTATGTTGATGTGATATACTCTAAAAAACAGAATGATAGGCGCTACGAATGGACTGACCCGCGTGGTTGTAGATGTCCGTGTATCGCACACGCAGTTCTTTTAATTTCGAGATTAATTTATCTTGATAGGCGTATAAGATATATCCAACAATCATCCCACTTGCTGCATCATGGAGCAATGAATATCGGAATCCAAAATATCCGTCTAAGAAAAAAGGTATTTTCTTAATCAACATGCGATTCATATAAAAAACAACACCAATAATACCAAAAATAATGGACACTTCTGTAAGAAGCATGATGGTGGATTGTTGTACAGGATCATTGTCAGGAACGGCTTCATCCAGTAGCAATGAAAAGATAGAACCAGAAATAAAATACAGAATGGACACAATAAAAAGGGATATGATCTTTATGGAGTAAAATCCAACAGTACGTTCGATACTCATTCTATTACATCTCTAGATTTACGCACTGTCAGGGGTTACCACCGAATTCTCAGGAGTCGAAGCATCCGCCTCATCTGCGGCTACCTTCTCCATCGTGACAACCGGTTTCTCCAGCTTGCGCTGAAGGGCCAAATCACCCTGAACGCCAAACATGCTGTCGAATTGACCCGCCGAAGAACCGCCCGATGTGGATGCACCCACTACCTGCTTTGCACCCTTGGTGCGCTCCTCAAAGAACTGCTCACGAGAATCCTCGTTCTCCTTGTATTTCTTCATGAGGTTGTTCAGCTGATCATTATTGTACTCCTGATCCTTGACCTCGTTCGGAGAGGGATCCCACGGAGTCCACTTGCCGACTTCTCCTAGAAAGATGTTGTGATACTTATCCTTGGACTGAAGCTTCTTTGCCTTGATCTCAGCCTCCTTCGGATTACCATAAACACCACGAACCTTGACGCCGCGGATAGACGTACGGAACTCATTCAGGGCATAGAACTCCTCTTCTAGCTTAGTCTTGTGCGTATACATGAAATCATCGTATGCCTCTACAATCTTGGTCTTGTTCAAATCAGCCTTGTTCTTCTGAATGAATGGACCATACTGACTCATCACGTCATCTAGACGCAGACGATTCTTACGGCAAATCTCTGCCGACGCCATCTGATCGGCTTTCTCCAGCTCCTTGCAACGCTCATCAAGCTGATCATTGATGTTCTTTACGAGTTCAACCGTGTACTTCTCCAGATTCTTAATCTTCCAATCCACTTCGTATGCATGGAGAAACTTCTGGAAGAAGAAAAGCTCCTTTTTATCGAGAACTTTCTCCGGGCTGATAAAACTGAGAAGGACGTAGCGCTGGCCTGGAATTTCAGTGTCCTCGTCCAAAAAATCTTCGATTACGGCGTTGTTGTCTGAGCTCATCTCTACAATCTTTCAGACAGGGATGCTTTAAACTCGGGCGGGGATGCTATCGTGTCCCATACCTTATCTCCGACAACTTATGGGGTGTAAAATGATCATCGCGTCCCCACATTTTTTCTTGCGTGTAAATATAGAATCATGATGGGCTACGGATTTGCTGAAATTGTCAATCGCATTATTAAGTACCTCATTGAGGGTCTCGTTATCGCTGCCGCCGCTATCTTCATCCCGAAGCGTGCTCTGCCTCTTGATGAGGTCGCCACCCTCGCCGTCCTCGCCGCGG
>Ga0247722_10000513_pt1 | contig 23684 bp, 35 predicted proteins | sample MSEWelMarce3H_FC_FD_189094 | JGI IMG/M metagenome (GOLD analysis project Ga0247722, IMG submission 189094) | Subsurface sediment microbial communities from gas well in West Virginia, United States - MSEEL Well Study Marcellus 3H_FC | ecosystem: Environmental > Terrestrial > Deep subsurface >... | reverse complement strand
TGCAGTAGTTGTGGTACAATAGTTGTTGCAGTATTCATAAACCGTAGTAGATAAGGAGTTTTAAAATGGAAATTAAACCAGTAAAAATCGAAGCAGAAATTCAGTGGGCTTTCTTTGACCGTGTAAACGACATGAGTGGCAAGTTCCAGTGTGACTTGGCTAACCTGTCTGACAAGGCTGTGGAGGCATTGGAGTCGATTGGTCTTGAGCCACGCAAGCGTGAAGACAAGCCTGAGAAGGGTTGGTTCCTGACAGTCAAGTCAAACTATGCTATCCAGCCTTACGACAAAGATGGTAACGAAGTCAAGGACACCGTAGGCAACGGCTCTAAAGCTGTGGCATTGATTAAGCCTTATAGCTGGACTTGGAAGAACAAGAAAGGCGTTAGCGCATCGCTTGCAAAGATTGTCATTACCGATTTGGTAAAGTACAATGCCGACGCTGCTGCCGATGACTTGGACGACGACATCCTGTGATAACAGCCTTCATTGATGCCGATAGCCTCTGCTACGCAGTGGGTTTCTCTAGCAACGACGCTGAGGAATACATTGCGATAGCAAGGCTTGAGGAAACAATGACTGAACTTTGTATGGACTTGGACTGTGAAGATTACAAGGGCTTCCTAACGGGCAAAGGCAACTTCCGTGATTCGATAGCAGTTACAGTTCCATACAAAGGTCAGAGAATATCCGAGAAACCAGTACATTTACAGGCACTTAGAGACCACCTAGTGAACTCTTGGGGCTTTGAAGTAGTCAACGGTATTGAAGCAGACGATGCGGTTGGTATCGCTGCGTATGCGGTCTCTGAAGATGAATCTATTATGGTGCATATCGACAAAGATTTAAACCAGTTCAGAGGTTGGCATTACAACTACCGTAAGAAAGAAAAGTATTATGTCTCTGAGTTTGAAGGGCTACATTCTTTTTATACTCAGATATTAACAGGCGACAGGATTGACAACATTATTGGACTGAAAGGTATCGGTCCTGTTAAAGCTAAAAGGATACTAGCAGAATGTACAAACGAAAACGAACTATACGAAGCAGTCCTCAAAGCCTACGAGGGCGACCAGCAGCGAGTGTTGGAGAACGGACGGCTACTCTGGTTACAAAGAGAAGCCAACCAAGTCTGGCAACTTCCAAGCTAGTTTATGTTGAGTGGTTAGATGCGTTAGCACAAGGCGAATGGCATGAAGCAAAAAGAGAAGATTTGCAGTGCAAAACAGTGGGATTTGTTGTTTATGAAGACGCTGAGCAAATCGAGCTTGCAGGGACTATCACCGAAGGAATGTGTAACAACAGCATTACAATCCCTAAAAAAATGCTTACAAAACGAAAGGCAATCAATTTTGAAAACAAGCTCAGCAAAACAAAAAGGAAGGCTGCTCCAGCAGTGGACAGTAAAGCAGTTGCTGGAGAGGTATCCCCAGTTGACGGACAAGGACTTACGCAGTTGTCCGATGGGAAGCCACGGTGAAGATGTAGTGATGTCGCAATACGCTAAGGAGGAACTTCCGGCAACATTTGAGTGTAAGTCTTTAGCAAAGATTGCTGTGTATAATTACTACGAGCAGTGTAAGAAACATGGCGATGGTGAACCGATTGTGATTATCAAACAAAACAACTCGAAGCCACTCGCTGTGATTGATGCAGAAGTTTTATTTGATTTGATGTCCTACAATGGAGATGAAGACGATGATGAATGATGATAAAGAAATAAACGTAAAGTTTGCACTAGCCGACCTTGATGGCATACAAACCTATGATGGCGATTTTACTTACGATGTGTCGTGGGTTAAGTTAGTTAGCAAGTTTGCTGACTTCTTGACACTGCAGTACGGCTATCCCATCAAAGAGAGACTTGTGTTTCTGACAGACTTTCCTGAAATCACTAACCAAGATGGCGGTGTAAACCACATCACCACTGAGGAGTATCAGATGGTTCTAAAGAATCGTGAGCGTAGCGACTTGTTTAGCGACTGGGACGGTGAAGAATGAAAAGTTGTAGTTCTTGTCGAGTTGAGAAACCCGCTATTAGTTTTCATAAAAGGACAGCAAGTAAAGATGGGCTACACTCATACTGTAAAGAATGTACAACTAAAAAGAATCGAGCATGGGTAAACGAAAACAAAGAAAAACAAGCAGAGTCGTGTTCTAATTGGTATAAAAAGAACAAAACACACGCTATTTCTAAAAGAACTGATTGGCACTATAAATCACATTACGGTGTTAGCTACGCAGAGTTTTTAGATATGGCAAAAGCACAAAATAATCAATGTGCTATCTGTTCTGTTGATTTAGTTTTTGATAAAAAATGCAAGGAACGAGCAGTATTAGACCACGACCACGATACCGGTGAAAATCGAGGAGTTCTTTGTAATGGATGTAACACAGGCATTGGGCTTTTAAAGGACAGTGCTTCAGTATTGACAAAAGCAGCTTTATACCTAACGAAGTATTCAAAAGGATAATATGAAAATCTTATTAATGGATTTAGAGACAGCACCAATGACCGCATTAGTTTGGGGTCTTTGGGACCAGAACATCTCCCCCAATCACATTGTTGATTCATCTTATGTGTTGTGTTATGCTGCAAAGTGGTATGGCTCTGATGAAGTATTGTTTGACTCTGTGCATCAATCTAAGCCAAAAACAATGCTTAAAAGTATTCATAAATTACTAGAAGAAGCAGATGTCGTGGTTCACTACAATGGTCGCAAATTCGATATTCCCGTTATTAATAAAGAGTTTTTGCTACATCAGTTTTCACCCCCAGCGCCTTATAAGCAGATTGACTTGTTACAGGTGGTTAAAAGTAACTTCAGATTCCCGTCAAACAAGCTGGATTTTGTAGCACAAAGGCTTGGCTTAGGTAAGAAGCAAGAGCATGAAGGTATGGAACTCTGGACAAAGTGCATGAAGGGTGACAAAGATGCGTGGAAGCGAATGGAGTCGTACAACATTCAAGACGTAGTGTTGTTAGAGTCGTTATACGACACACTCCGTCCATGGATTAAGAACCATCCAAACCACAATATGTTCTCCGAAGGCGCTGTATGTCCTAACTGCTCGTCTACACACTTACAGAAGCGTGGTACAGCGGTATCTACCACTGGTGCATACCAACGCTACCAGTGCCGTGATTGTGGTACATGGAGTCAAGGAACTAAATCAACCCGTGGTCGTGTAGAAGTGAAAGGAATAGTATGACAACCCCAGTAGCAATGCCAACACCGTTTGGCTATATTCGTGAAGAAACCTTAGCTGATTTAATTAAGGGCTATAAAGAAGGAATGGAAGACCCCGGGGACACTTTAAGTCGTCAAGTAGGTGGTACACACTACAAAAAAGGTGTCCAGCCGTGGACAATCGCCCTTGATTGGGGACTTGACCCGTGGTCACATAATGTGGTAAAATATATCCTCCGTTTCCCTTACAAGAACGGAAAAGAAGACCTAAAGAAGATTCAGCATTATTTAGAGTTTTTGATAGAGAATTACGATGAAGTAAACAACAAGTATTACAAATAGGAAGAAGATATGCCGCTGCTTTTGCACGAAATCAAAGAAAGGTTAACCGCCATAGATGAAGTAACCTTATTGGAGCTTTTAAATATTAGCAGTGAGGATATAGTAGAAATGTTCTCAGACCGCATCGAGGACAACGCCGATAAACTAGAGAAAGAAATACGATAATGACAGCATACAATATGACCCCGTACAACACTTTTATAGCCAAATCCAGATACAGCCGTTACTTGGATGATAAAGGTCGTCGTGAACACTGGGATGAGACAGTAGCACGGTACTTTGACTTTATGGAAAAGCACCTACAGACTAAACAAAACTACACACTGACAAAAGAGTTGCGTAACGAACTACAACAAGCAGTAACAGCATTGGATGTCGTACCATCAATGCGTGCAGTGATGACGGCAGGACCTGCATTAGAGCGTCAGAATGTAGCAGCATTTAACTGTTCTTATTTACCAATCGACGACCCCAAAGCCTTTGACGAAGCAATGTATATTCTTCTCTGTGGCACTGGTGTCGGTTTCTCTGTGGAGCAACAATATGTTTCTAAGTTACCCGAAGTCCCTACTCAGTTGTTTGATAGTAAAAGCACTGTTGTTGTTTCGGATTCTAAAGAAGGATGGGCAAAATCGCTTAGACAGCTCATTGCTCTTTTGTATGCTGGTGAAATTCCAAGGTTTGACGTATCAAAGGTTCGACCTGCTGGAGCAAGACTCAAAACTTTCGGAGGACGTGCTTCTGGACCCGGACCTTTGGAAGAACTTTATCGTTTCTGTGTTGCCAAATTTAGAGGGGCAGTTGGTCGGCGCTTATCATCACTCGAATGTCATGATATTCTCTGCAAAATCGGGGAAGTTGTTGTTGTGGGCGGAGTACGACGCTCGGCAATGATTAGCCTGTCTGATTTGTCAGACGACAAGATGGCTCATGCTAAAGCAGGTAACTGGTGGGATGGTCAAGGTCAACGTGCGTTAGCAAACAACTCTGCTACCTATGTTGAGACTCCATCTATTGGTCAATTCATGCGGGAATGGAGTTCAATCTATGAATCACACAGCGGAGAGCGTGGTATCTTCAATCGTGAAGCAAGTCAGAAGCAAGCTGCGAAGAATGGTCGTAGGGATGCGTCGTATGCGTTTGGTACAAACCCCTGCTCAGAGATTATTTTACGTCCTTATCAATTCTGTAACCTCTCTAGCTGCATCATTCGCAGCACTGATAGTATTGATGATATTAGTCGTAAGATTCGTCTTGCTACCATTCTGGGTACTTTTCAGGCTAGTCTTACCGACTTCCCTTACTTACGTAAGATTTGGCAAAAGAACACCGAAGAAGAAGCACTTTTAGGTGTGTCAATGACTGGTATCTGCGACAATACCTTACTCAATAACCCCGATGATGAATCATTACCTGCTCGATTGGAGGCGCTCCGTGACCTTGCTGTTGCTACTAACGCTGAGTTTGCTAACGCTATTGGAATCAATCAGAGTGTTGCGGTTACGGCTGTTAAGCCGGAAGGAACTGTATCACAACTCTGTTCTACCGCATCTGGGATTCATCCTCAGCATAGCAAGTATTATATTCGTCGTGTACGAGCTGACAATAAAGACCCTTTGACACAGTTTATGATTCAAGCCGGATTTGTTGCAGAGCCTTGTGTAATGAAGCCGGACTCAACAACAGTATTTAGCTTCCCTGTTGCTGTGGCTGATGGTGCGTTACTGCGTGAAGACTTGACTGCTATTCAGCATCTGCGCTTGTGGTTAATCTTTCAGCGCCACTACTGCGAACACAAGCCGTCAGTAACTATCTCTGTCTTGGAGAATGAATGGATGGATGTCGGAGCATGGACATTTAAGCACTTCGATGAGGTTACAGGTGTGTCGTTCCTACCGATGGATGGTGGAACTTACAAGCAAGCACCGTATGAGGAGTGTGACGAAGAAACTTACAACAAGTTAAAGTCGTTAGTTCCTGAGACGGTAGATTGGGAGAACTTCAAAGAGTATGACGATAACGTCGAAGGCGCTCAGATGTTAAGTTGCACTGCCGCTGGAGGCTGTGAGATTTAAGATTTACGGGGGTGCTGAATTTAAGGGCGGAGGAACTTCCGTCTGTCGGCTGAAAGGTGTTAACCGCCCCCACCTAATTCCTTGTATGTTGTAACTTTATAGCAGCCCTTCGGGGCTGTTTTTTTATGTCCCGAACGGGTTAGTTTGCTTAATATTTGTGCAGAAACAGAAAAACTTTACCGATAGGGAAATGTTACATATAGCACACTTTTTTGTACAAACACATACAAAATGTTACAAGTAACGCACATTCTGCACTTTATCTTACAATATGTTAGCGTGTAAAATGTATCACATTGTGTACATTAACAGCCATAATGTATCATATAAGATACAATTTACTTGAACGGACGAGTGCCTTGACGGTCAATAATCAGAGCCTGTCTGCGAGGTGGTCTAGCAGCACTGTCAGGAACGCTTATATGCGTCCATGAGCCGAATTCTTCGATGATTTGGTCAAAGGGTATGTTGGCTTTGATGCACGCCTCTACGACCTGTTTAGGTGTCATTCCGGGGACTCTAATATCTGCTGCACAGCCGATACGGTGTTGGCTAGTGTCTCGTGAACCGACAGCATCGTTCACCGCTTTAGAGCGAAAGGCAGAATTGACGATAATTGGCTTGTTTATGAGCTTTCTGACCTGCTCTAATAGTCCTGCTGTACGCACAAGATTGGCTATCTCGGTAGCGTTAGGGGTGTTATCTAGCCCTCTGCGCTGACCTATCTCCGAGACAGTCATTTCCTGCAAGGAGAAGTTTTCAGTTAGTTGCATTGTCTTTACTCTTAGATTTCATGTCCATGATTTTCTCTAGTGTACGACCACCAAAGTAGAACGACATAATTAGCATCCCCCACTGTCCCAGTAGCTCAACATAGGCTTGGTGTGCGTTCATGCCAAAGGCAGACATCATTGCAAAGACAAAATAACCAGTCAGGATAGCGATTAGAGTCATTGGGCGGATATTCTTAGACAACCAGCTATCACTAGCCATATCTGCTTGTTGACGCTTAGTAAGCTCCTGTTGCTCTACGATGTCAGCTTCAATCTTCTTGAAGTCGCCTTCCTGTTGCATCTTGAGCAGTTCTAACTGAGCTTTAGCTTTCTGCTCTGGGTCAGGAAAGAACTTGTCGAGAATCTTCATTCCAACATTGAGTACAGTGTCTAGTGGAAACATTATCTTGCCTCTCCGTCTTCACGAAGCATCTGGTTATACAGGTCTGCTCCAGCAGCGCCGAACATACCTGTGTTGTTTTCTAAGGCTTTCTTCACAGCAAGACGAGCTGCACTAGGTGATTTCATCAGTTGTTTAGCAGCGCCGTATGTCATGCCAGAAGCAACTAAAACAGGAATAGCAACTTGAGGAATAATCAAGGCTGTAGCAACACCTGTTGTAGCTTTAGACGCTATCATCACACCTTTGAGCATACCGACAGGGTCTTGTTTACCCAGTACATTTAAGGCTCGTTGTGCTGTTTCGTTTAAAGCACCTTTACCGCCACCAGCACTGAGAATTGTCTGAGCTTGTGCAGCAGCAGCCTGTGAAAGCTGTTCAGGATTAAAGATACCGCCTTTAGGTGTTGCACGTTTAGAAGCATCAGCAAAGCTGTACAACTTAGCCCAAGCAGCATCGGCATTAGCGATAAGACCGTCTTTGTCTACCCGACTGATGAATTGGTTAAGGTTTGCAAGAACATCTCCGTATCCTGATTTTAATGCTTCAGGAACTGCGCCTGTTTTACCGTCTAGTTTGGAAACTTCGCTCTTTAACCACTCTTGTACTTTTTTAATGCCTTCACCAGATATTTCACCGTTCTTGTCAATTTTGTTTCCAAGGTTTGTGTTGAGACTGTTCATTAGTTTCTTACGGACAAACTCACGCTCTTGAGGATTTGCTAAAGTATCCACAGCGTCTTTCAGAGCTGTATTGATGCCTTGTTTATATTCTGTGTCTAAAGGGTTCTTTCCGATAGAAGACAAAGCATCGTCATAATACTTGCTAATCTGCTGTTGCGTATAAGCGACTGCTTGCTGTCCGGGTTTGACAGTTTCAGGCACTCTCTGCCCTAGCGTTGACAACACATCGTCAGCAACAACACCATTAAAGGCTTTGTTAATCTTGTCTGCTTTAGGACCTAAACCAAAACTCTCAATCTGTCGGAATAACCAACCGGGTGCGCCTTCATAGGCTTGTCCGGGAGAGACAGGAACACCTTGGTCCATCAACTCACGAGCTCCTTCTTTTAATCGAGGTGTTAACGCACCAATTAAGTTGTCAGTTACTTTACCAAGAATCGCACCACCAGCAACTTGCTTTGCTTTGTCAGCCAACAAGTCAAACGTGCTTTCGTATTTACCTTCTAATGGCTGCGTAGCTGCGCCGATAGCGCCGCCGACATAGCCTTTACCGGGTATCAAACGATTAACAGGACTTGCGACAGCACCAATCAGTTGTGGCACGTCAAAACCAGACATTCCTGCTTCTTGTCTTGTCTGAGCGTATTGCTGTTGCACATCTTCCGCAATCTGCCGTCCTCTTTCACCACCTAACACCTGTGTAGCAGCGAGAACCGGGTTAACTATAGCACCTTTAAACACACCTGTAGCGGTGGCTTCTAGCGGAGTAGTTGGCTGTACAACAGCAGCACGACCACGACGAGGCATACCAACAGCAGCTCCGCCACCTGTCTCAGCCATTACTTCACTGCGGACATCAGGAGCTGTTTGTGTGGCAGCAATAACAGGTTTAAAACCAATTTGAGCAGAGAACTCAGTAAAAGGAATATCGCTATAGAACTTTTCGTGAAACCCTTTAGCTAACTGCTCGTCAGAAATATCTGCATATTGTGGGTATTGCTTACGAATATCCGCTAATGTCGCCATTATTTCTTCCTTAAACCTAGTGGGTCATTGTTGTCTTGTGCGCCTACATCAGGAGTAACTGAGTATTTACCTTTAAACCCTTTAAGCGTACCATTTTCTTCATAGTACTGTGATGCGTTGATTTTAGCATCGGCAGCGTCTTGAATCTGCTTACGAAGTGCTTTGAGGCGGTTTAAGTTATCTTTCTTAGGCTGTGCTGTGTTATAAGCACGAGCAAGCAACTGTTCACCTTCTCGAGCAGCAAACTGACCACCTAGAATGGCTCGTAAGTTAGACTGTGCTACACCCCCGATTAAGTCTTTAGCTTCTGCTGCTTTAGGGTGAGTGTACGAAATTGTACCTGTTTTATCAGACAATCCAACAATCTTACCTGACGTAGCGCCTTCTGGCTCTGTCTCAATAATCTTAATAGCATCATCAAGCATTTGTAAATTCTTAGTGATTGTTGTGCTTCCGCCAGCAGATACAAAGTCAGTGTACTCTTTGCTAAACTTCGTATCAACTGCTTTCTGCGCTGGAGTTAACTTACCAACACCATCTCCAGCAGCTCCACCACCTGCTTGTTTAGCGGCTTGCTGAGGGGTTAATCCTTTAGGAATCTCACGGATAACTTCTTTAGTTAAAGCATTGACCAGTTGAACACGGTCTCCTAAATCAACTTGAACAACTCTACCTGCTTCCGCTTGTTCCGCTTGTGCTTTACGTAATGCGGTTTGTTCTCCTACAGCCATCATCTCATCAGCACGTTTTGCAGCCATCATTGCTTCTTGTGGTGCAATCTGTTGTAATGAACGAGCAAAGTCCCGCATCCCAGTTGGAGAAGTTAAATCAAACTGTGAAGACAAGTCTTTAATCGCTGTTATACGCTTCAGTTCCGGGTCTTCAACACCAAGTAATCCGCCAACACCTTTACCCAGCAACTGTCCTGTCTGCGCTGCTTGAGCGTACAGAGGACCAAGGGAAGGAGACATCATTGTTCCCGGCGCTGCATAGCGAGTACCGATGTCTAACACTTGTGCATAGTCTCTAGCGTTCCTTGCTTGAGAATACATCTCAGGAGAAACTCCAAATAAACCACCTACAATACTATCTGCCATAATTATTCCTTAGTTGATTAGCGGAAACCAATACCGCCGCCGGTGCGTAACCCAGTACCCATTGAGCCACCTAAGCCGGGAATACCACCCATTGAACCGTAAGCACCGCCTGTAGAACCGCCACCGATGAGACTGCCAAACCAGTTACCTACGGATGGGTTTGAAAAGACACCACCAAGTGTATTCAGTGCGGATGTTTGTCCAGCAGCGTTGATACCGGCTTGAGCAATGTTTCCAGCTAATCCAGTCTGTGCAGATTCTAAACCACCACGCAACAAGTAATTACCTGCTTGCGCTCCAGCGGTAGAAGTTCTTGCACCAAGAGCAGAACCAATATCTAAGGCTCGTTGTCCTAAACCTTCTACCGACTCTGCAAGACCTAAACGAGTTGTTAATGGAGCGTAGCCAGCAGAACTTAGTGCAGGAACTTGACTCAGCAGGTTTGCACCTGTGCCGAATAAACCAGCGCCAAAGGTAGCACGCTGTTGTCCAAGAACATCGGCTTCAGCAGCTAACTGAGCGTCTTGCTGCGCCCGTGCATTAAAGAGTGCTTGTGCTAATGGATTAGAAGGAGCAGTGCCTGTACCAGTCTGTACACCTAGACCGCCTGTACCACGACCAAAGTTGGTAGTCATTAGTCTTGCGTCTTCAGCAGCACGTCCGGGAGCCAGCAATGCTTGACGCTGTGCCATCGCTGTTGCAGCAGCTTCTTGAGGAGACGTAGCAAGATACTGTTGTCCAAGACCAAATAATGACTCAGCACCAGCGCCTAAAGGCTGAGCCATCTGTCCAATTTGCTCAGGATTGTATGCGCCAGCAGCAGCTAATGCTCTTTGCTGAATAGCTTGCAGTTCAGGAGTTAACTGATAACTTGCGCTGCTGAGTTGTCCTTGCGGATTGTATCCGAATGTAGATGAACCGAATCCTGTTGTAATGCCTACAGGGCGGAACTGAGCCATCTGAGCTGCTTGCTGTGCAGCGGCTTGTTGAGCAGCAGCAGCATCGTTGTAGTAGCCACTGACGTTGCTTCCACCGCCACCACCGAGCATACCACCAACACCGCTACCGAGCTGAAAGCCCGTAGCTGCTCCGGCTGGTCCGCCTAAGAGAGCGCCACCAATGCCGCCAGCGACTCCGCCAATAATTCCTGCTGACTTACCCATTATAGACTCCTACTATATATGTGATACATTTGATTATCCTGACCTATGATGTCTTGTTTAAACTCAAACCCGATTGATTTTCCAAACTTAACTAACTTTTTATTATCTGTGTGTGCTATTGCTACTAAAGGCACTGCTACTAAGTGTTGCAACAGATTTAATTCTTCTAAAAACTTTGCTTTAACTGTCGGTGTCCATTTACGAACATCTGTGTGAAACCATATTAAGTTGTCATGTAACTCTAACAACATGGTATAGTCTTCACGAATAACGACTGGTACTTTAAAACTCAAGCTGTACGCTTCCACATACGAACTGTAATGTATGGCTGTATGTTAGCGTTAGTGCCACTTGAACCAGTTGTACTGTTTGTCACAGATATACCAGTAGTCGCTGTTCCAGTAGTTGTTGCACTTGCTTGTGAACCTGATGAACCCGGAGGGTTAGCAGCGTTACTCTGTACTGGTTGATTGTACGAGTGAGCGTGTCCGGGGTCTGTCACAGTTGCAGTGTGTGTATGCGACACAACAACAGCATCTTTAGAACCACCAGTCTCTTCAGCAGTATCAAAGAGTGCATCACCTGCGTCCAAACCAACCATAACACGACCAGCACCAAAGGCTGTCCATGTTCCGAAGCCAAGCAAGGTTGAGGGATTGGATGCGCTAGTGGCGTTGATATAGATAGAGCCGACAGGATATGCAGCAGACAAAGCAGCGGTAACAAACGCTGTAGTTGCTAACTGTGTTGTGTTCGTACCTGCCGACGCTGTAGGCGCTGTAGGAGTTCCTGTAAGCGAAGGACTGTTGATGTCTGCTTTAGATGCAATAGCGTTTGAGATTGCGCTAAATTCTGTATCAAGCTCAGTGCCTTTAACAATCTTACCAGCATTGCCTGTAGGTAAGCTGTCTTTAGCTGTAAAATTAGTTGCCTTTTGGTAGTCCGCCATGTCTGTTCCTTAAACGATTGTTTTACCTGCTTTAACGGCAACATCTATCTTCTGAATAGACAAAGGATTACCGTTGATGTCTGCTTCTAATCCTAGTTGCATAATTGTGCCTTGACCACCAGCATTGACTGAGAATCGGTCAATAACGATACCTGAGCTGTATTCAGCGATGTTGTACTCGCCGATGCCATATTCATAGACTACCGCCGTGTCCAAGACATAAGTAGTGGCTTGATAACCTTCGGTATAATCAAAACCCCACTTAACAGCCACAGCTTGGTTTGTACCGCCAATTAGAACCCAGCCAATCTTCTTTAAAATCTTTAGCTTCGTAGAAGCATCAAAATCAAAGTAGTTGGTGTAATACTGTAAACGATAGCTTGTGCCATTGTCAGAGTGTCCAAAGTACTTACCAATGTACGAAGGCTGTCCAATTAATAGCTCTTTAGCTTGTGTAATGCAGAATGACTTAGGTTGTAAGTTGTCCCAAATAGTTACCCGTGCAGAACCGTCTTGCAGTCGTGAGCGAGTATCAAAGCAATACACGAACTTAGTTGTCGGTAACGACAACAAGTAGATAGCGTCTCTGTCGTGGTAAATGCTCTTAATCTTACCTAAGTCTGCTTCAGCAAATACGTTACCCATTAAGTCATCACGAACATTCTTAGAGATGTCGTTCATGGGTAATGACTTCTCTTGAATCACACGAGCAAGGCTACGTACACCCGCATCAGACAAGAACAGAATATCTGTACCAATGTTCTGTACCGAATCACGAGCAATACAACCTACATTGTATATACACTCAACAAGGCGTAAGCTACTAGTGTCGATTGGATTCTCATAGATTGCAATGTTGTTACGACCAAAGATAATCAAGAATCCATTGTGTCCTGCGATAGCGACGATGTTGTCCCCGTTCGGGAAGACTTCTTGTAAGTTTAAATAACCAGCAGAGCCAGTTGTAAAGTCTGAGCCACGCAGTAAATCACTGAAGTACACAGTCTGTGTATCACCAACGATGTTACCGACCCAGATACGACCAAAGCCTGAGAACACTGCGTTAGGCTTAAACGATGCAGTAGAATGGTTTGCTGGTAATGTACCAACATCCCCTATCTGCTGAAAACCAAAGGTTCCTGAGTCGTGGGCGTGAGCACTACCCCCAGACACTGGTAACTCATGCCAAACCAGCATCGGATGCCCGGCCTGTGCAAGATAGGCATGAGGCTGAAAGTCATTGACATCACCGTAAGGCATTGATGCCATCTGCCAGTTGTTACCTGTTATCGTGTAAGTAGCGTTTCCTGAATTGTCTGCATTTCGGACAAGACGTTGTGTAAGTGTTGAGCGACCAGTGAATAACTTGTTATTACCTGCTGATATAATAGTATTGCTTCCACCATCTACTACCTCCATCATTGCTTCAATCGGATTAGAACCTAAGTCTGTGTTCGTTGCATTTAACGGTGTCCAACCACGACGAGCACCGATACGACCGTAGCGGTCAATAACGCAGTTCTGTGCCTTCAGTGCAAAGCCTGAAGACAGAGTAATACTCGACTCTTGAAGATTGCAGCCGTAAAATCCGGGAGCGGCAATAGAGGAAGTTCTGAGTTCAGCAGCCATTAAATACTGTACCACGCTTCTTCTTCAAAATATCTTGCACTTTCAAGAGATATTGCATCTGCTAAAGATTGTTTAAATAAAGCGTAGGTTTCACTAGACTGAGTTCCTGCATCTTCTCCACGTTCCGCTTGCGCTCGTGCTAACGCACCTAAGACTACAGGCTCGTGTGGGACTAATATCTTATCCGAGTTAGCAACAAGTTCAACCTGTGGTCGAATAACGTTAAATCGAATGTTATAAACACCGTTTGGAATAGGAAACAAATCTACCTGTGTGTCTCCATTCTCGTCCGTACCGTTAAAGTTGTAATAATACGGAGCACCCTTTGCTGGAGTAGCAATGAGGAACATATCGTTCATCCACCGAGTGGTGGCATTGCGCATGACAAAGTTACTGGTGTCGTTGAGGACATCAATCACTCGGAATCGTTGTCCAGTTCCTTGTAATACATAGTTAAAGACATCAGCGCCTGTGGTGGCAGATAAGGTCTCTGATAATGCGTTCCAGTTGTAAGCATCCTCGACTTGACGTTTAGAATCGTTTACATATTTTGCAATGAGTTTAACATAGGCGTTATCAGACACTGAGGAAGCCTCTGGCTCACGCAGTCGGATTAACACATCGTTCGTTAATTCTAGGTAGTTTTTAGATGCCATCGTGTTTACCAGTGTATCATACTTTTAAGAAAATTGCAAGCGATTTCTGCTAACAATCCCACTTTTTTAATGCCAATGCTTTACGGGTTGGTCTACCCTTTTCGTCCTTAATCGGACCCGCAACACCGCCCATCCGAGCGCAGAAGCTCTTACGCCGTCCAGCCGCTTTAGGCGACTTTGTAGCCTCTTTAGCAGATACAGGAGGCTTTAGCTTAGAACCAGTGGTCTTATTGTAATAATCCCGACCTTTCTGGTTTAACCCGCCTTCAGGGTTCTGAAACGCTTTCTTAGGCATTATTTCTTCTTTGCTGTCTTAGCAGCATCCTTAAAGTCTTTAGCTGAAGGAGCGCCTTTAGCGCCTACTTTACGCATCTTTTCACCAGAGCCAGCCTTAATACGTTCTCTCTTTTTCTGAATATTGGCGTACAATCCCGGTTTAGTAGCCACGCATAGCTCCCATCTTCTTCATTGGTTTAGCTTTAGGAGTAGTCATCTTAGCTCCTGTCTTCTTAGCATACGACTTAGCTTCTTTCTTACCTTTAGCGGTGTAAGGGAACTTCTTGTCTTTTACCATTGGCATAGCTGTCTCCTATTAATATTGACTGTATTGAACTGCAGAAGTTGCTTCTAATTCAAAGGTACAGATAGCGGAACAGTCTGCACCTGATTCCACCAATAACCGTATTTCATCACCTTCTTCGAGAGTGACATAAGCACCACCGTCAAACTTTAAGAATGTCTTAGCAGCTAATGGATAATCCTCAACAATAGACACTTCAGTGTTATTGCTTTTATCGTACCAATACGCTGTAAAGTTCTTAGCAGCAGCAGTGTGGTTGGATGCAAAGAGTAAGTTAAACTTTGCTACTTGTCTTGTAGGAACAGTAAACACTGTTGTCTTGACAGTAGGAGTTAAATTAACACCGACGGATACTGGTCTCATAGTTTACTTTTTAAACACTAATTCTGATACATAACTGATGAAAGCACCAGCAACTGAAGCAACTCCCATCAAAGCCCATAGAGAACCTTTACTACGCTCTGCCATAGCCACTAACTTCTTAATGTCGTTATCCATAGCATCTACTTTACGCTCTAGGTTCTCAACAGAATTAACGAGCTTTCCATACTCTATAGGGTCAATGTCTACCATGGTTACGCTTTCTTACGGTAAAGTATTTACAAATTGAATAGCATCCATTGCCTGTCCGTCAGCGTCTAATAGTTCTGCGCCATCTAGGATGTCTTTTTTGAACTGAGCGTAATCGGTGTTACCATAAGCAAAAGGGACGCAAGCACCGTCTGATAAGCGTTTAACATAAGTTGTGTATTTTGTTTTAATTATTTTATACATTTATAACTCCGCCGCAGCTGTAATTGTTTGAATTGCACCGCTTGTTTGATAAACCCCGAATGAAGTTGCATAAACAAAACCAGTTGTAAACCCCGAACCTCCTCCAGCTAATGTTGGGGCAATTCTCATAGTTACTGGAAACTGTTGTGGAATAGTTGGATTTGCAATAGATTGAACTAGTTGTTGTGATGAATAAAAATACCGCTGACACAAAGCCAACTCTTGTCCATACTGTCTATACTCAAAGCTAGTAGCTTGTGTGCCTTTTTCTAGTTGTACGCCCGTAATGTAGAAGGTTGCACCGTTTGTGCCGACTACGGATGTTGCGCCTGTAGCTGAAAGGTAAAGCGACCCTGACCAAGAACCAGCAGTTCCGCTATAAGTTGAACCAACACCAAGACCCCAATGTACCGCTATTCCTGTGCCATTAGTTGTTAGCCATGTTCCGCTTGTATCGCCAGCAATGGTAATAGATTTTTGTTCCCAAGTATTAGCTGAAGAAATTGTGTATGTATAGGGGTAACTTCTATTAACCGAACTATTTAAAAGCGCACCTCCAAAAGTACCAGTTAAAGAAGATTTAACCCAAAACGAAAGTGTGATTGTTTTTGCGCTTGCTGTACCCCATCCTAAATCAGCGATGTTATAACCTTCAATAAATTGCGTAAAGTTTGCAAATTGTGTTGCACCTAAAGAAGCATCAGCAGTTGTAACAGTTATTTTTGCTGAGTTAATAAAACCAGTAGGCGCATCAGATACTTGTTGAACAGTAAAAGCACCATCTGTTGCATCTTGCGTTCTAAATCTGTCAAGGGTATAAACTTGTGCATCATTTACAGTAACACTAGCACCAGCGTTTCTTTGGTCAATAACCATCGCACCGTTTATGATGCGATTCCGCATGACTGAACTAATGGGTGCTAGAACTCCACCGCTTGCATCGACTACTCTATTGACATTTACTGTACTCACGCTAGTTGCTCCGCAGTTGGTTTAGGCAGGGTTGGGTGTTCCCACTTAGCAATGTAATCGCCTTGACCATCATTTTGAAGGGTAATTACACCACTTGCAAAGTCAAAAGTTGCAAGTTCAGGGTAAATTAATAGGATTTTTTCGTATAAATTCATTATGCAGTCCTTACTAAAACACCTGAAAAATAACTTGTATTTGCATCAGTTGAACTAACAGTTAAAGTTCCTGTTCCTTCCATATACACATACAAAGTAATTGCATCGGTAGTTCCATTGCAATACACAAGTTTTGAACCATTTACAAACCAAGCAGCCCCACTATCTACATCGCAATCCCATTGCCTACCAGTTGTTGCCCCATTTTTATATACCGAACAAATAAGCCTTGATAAAGTCGTAGCGGCTTGTGCTTTTAGGTTAAATGTCATTTGATAATAACCAGCAACAGTAGGAGTAAAAGTGTTAGAAGCAAAATTATTATTAGTGTCAAATTCTTCTGTTTGAAAAGAAACTTGAGTAAAACTACCGTTTGTAATGGTTTGTGCGGCATTTGCATAAGCACTAAATGCTGGTTGATTACCGCTAACCATTACTTCGCCAGTAGCAGCCGGTAATGTCTGCGTAAAGTTACTAGCAGTAGTAGGCTCTTGAATGGTGATTTGTCCACCACCGCTTGATTGTAAGACTAGGCTCATAATATAATCCATCGCTGGTTAGAAGCAATCGTAACTGAGAACCCAGACGCAATCGTTATTGGACCGACTGAGAGACAGTTCTTACCGCTTGTTGTTGTGATGTTCTCTGCAATAGAGTCTTCGTTGTATGCGATTGCTTTAGATGCTGCAGTACCAAAGTATTGACCACCAGCTACAGTTGCAGTTGTTACCGCAGTTACTAAACCTTTAGCATTGACAGTCACTACTGGAATAGAACTTGAACTGCCGAATGAGCCTGTGTTGCTATTAACAGTAGCAAGAGTTGCATTAGTGATTGCAGCTCCAGAATTTCCTGATAAAGTTAAATCTCCACCAGTAACAGAGATAGGGACGTGTGCAAAAGAAGTGTTTGTACCGTCAGTAGTTAAGAACTTACCAGAGTTACCTGTTTGACTTGGTGTGTAGCTTGCTGCTAAAGTAGCAGAGTTTGCTGCATTGGTTGCTGATGTAGCTGCAGCAGAAGCTGAATTGGATGCGTTAGTCGCTGAAGTACTTGCTGAAGAAGCACTGTTAGAAGCGTTAGTAGCGGATGTGGCTGCGTTACTTGCAGAAGTAGAGGCATTGCTTGCTGATGTGCTTGCGCTGGATGCGCTTGATGCAGCAGCAGTCTCAGACGCTAATGCAGCAGTCGCTGAGTTAGCAGCGTTTGTAGCTGAAGTTGAAGCTGAAGTAGCGGAATTAGATGCGTTGGTTGCTTGGGTTGTGGCTGTGCTTGCAGAGTTAGAAGCCGATGTTGCAGACGATGCAGCAGCAGTTGCTGAATTAGAAGCATTGGTTTCACTCGTAGAGGCAGCGGAAGCACTAGACGCAGCAGCGGTGGCTGAGTTACTTGCGTTAGTGGCTGATGTAGAAGCACTGGATGCTGAACTTGCAGCATTGGTCGCTGAAGTAGAAGCTGCACTTGCACTAGCTGCAGCGTTAGTTTCTGCAGTCTCTGCGTTTGTTTCTGCTAGTTCAGCAGCAGTCTCTGCAGTCTGAGCTGCAGTAGCGGAGTTGGCTGCGTTGGTTGCTGAGGTCGATGCAGAGGATGCACTGTTGGACGCATTGGTAGCTGATGTTGCAGCGTTGCTTGCGGATGTAGAAGCAGCACTTGCGGAAGAAGATGCACCACTAGCAGAAGAAGAAGCAGCGGCAGCACTTGCAGCAGCAGCGGCAGCGTCAGCATCAGCTTCTGCAACTAAATCACGAATTAATAAGGCTTCACTAGAGCTATCTGCTACAGCATCTCCGGGACCGCCGGGACCACGATAAATCGGCATTTAATCTCCTATTTTGTTAGATTTACGAAGATTCTCTGTAGCGGGAATGACTCGTAAGTTCCAAGGTACATGAAGACCACATACTGTTTTTCCGTTAAGCGGAACAATATGGTCTACATGATGCTGTTCTGCGGTATACTTACTAAACATCACAGCTAAAGAGTATTTACACTCCATGTGCAGTTTGTGTGAAGCTGTTAACCACTTTGGTGTTGCTTGTAATTCTAAAGCTCGTCTATACGAATTGTAGCTGTTTACTTTGGCTCTGTTGTTAACCTGCCAGTTTTTGTAGTTTTTTGACTTCTTATCTTTATTAGCTTGTTGCCATGCTTTGTCGTATTCAGCTACTTTGTCTTTATTGCGTAATTTCCATTCTTTGTTCTTTTGTTTTGTACATTCTTTACAGTAGCAATGGTGTTTACCTTTGTTTGTATAAAACTCTGTAAACTCTTTTGTTTGGTTACAGTTAGAACAGTGCTTCACTAGAATCCTTTTAGAAATATGCTAAGTATAACACACTTTTAAAAAGATGAGAAGCTCTTTCGAGCCTCCCACCTAGTTGCTTAATTAAGCATTAACAGCAAGAACAAAACCTGCCTCAGGACGGACAACCTTTGTACCGAAGAGAGTGTCTGCGGTATAAAGAGTTGAGAGGAAGTCCTGTTTATATTGCGTTTGGCTACGAACACCTAACTGCTCTGCCAATACCATTGTGTCGGTATGGAACAAGAGGGCAGCTTTAACTGCGTCACCAGCGATGTTGTCAACAGCAGTCTCAATCGTAGGCATATTGCTCGACACATAGATGTCGATGCCATACAGCTTACCGATTTGACCATTGTTTACGCCACGACCATCAACGAAGTCAGAGCTGTTATAACGGTCAATACCCATGATTGCGTTACGCAGTGAAGGAGGAATCGCAAACTTACGACCATCCATTGGTACGTCAGCGTCGTCCATCAACTGGATGAGCTTACGGAAACCAGCGTCAGTGAACAAGTCAGAGGTGGTTACAGTGTCGAGAGCATAAGCTGTCAAACCTGTGGTTGCATCAATAAAGTACGCATTGCTGTGTACCCAATCAGATGCGTCGCCGTCGCCGAAAGACTTACCCAAAGAGATGAGGTCGTCATCTACTTGTTTAGCCAAAGCGTAACCAGCGTCTTCCGTGTAGAAAGAACGGAGCGATGCCAAAGCCTGAACTTCAGTGATGTCCTCGATGAAACGTGAGTACTCGAAATGACGGTTAATCAGAACTTGTACTTCGCTCTCAACGTCAGCCTGAATCGTAACAGCGGTGTTAGCAGCCTTGAGGGTTGCAGTACCACGAGTTGGCTTAGGAATGTGCAGCGTGTCGCCTTTTTTGCCTTTGAAAGACATTTTGCGAACAAGGTTTGCCAATACTAGGTTTTTCTTGTACGCAGCGATAACCTCATCACTCCAAATTTCTGGAATGAAGGTTGCTGCATTAGTTGTGTTGACGATAGATGAACTACCGCCGGGGTATGCTACTTTTGCCATGATTTATTTCCTTTAATTAGAAAGTCTAAAATTACTTAACTCTCCCCTCAGCGTATGCTTGCATAATCTCGTCAGAGAGTTGCATATACCTGTCAGGGTCGGTCATTCTCAGTTTAATAAGGTCTGCTCTACGATATACTTTTCGACTGGTTTCACCAGCGCCACCAACATCGACTGTAGCTGCCTTCATTGCCTGTTCTTGAGCTTTGCTTTCTACGTTAGCTGATTGGACATTTTGGTTCTGTTGTTTGATTTGCTTTAGTTCCTTGTAGGTACTAAGCAATTCATCAGCAGATTCAAAGTCATATTCAGCGTCTGCACGAGCAAACAAGTTTAAGCGAATAGCAGAAGATTTAACCCAATCTTGAAACCCTGCATCTTGTGCGATGGTTGCAAAGTCTGGGTGCTTTGAGGACAACTGTTGAGCTGTCTTCATGCGCTTCATTTCTAATGCTGCTTGTCTTGCTTCAAGTACTGCAGGATGCTTCTCTACTTGTCTGTTGACTGCCCTAGCTGGGTCTGCAAAAAAGTCTTCTTCGAGCGATTCTTCAATAGGCTTCGCTTCCTTAGCCCTAGAGTCGAGTTGTTGTTTTAACAGTTGGTCTGCCAGCGCCCGTACTTCGTGAACCTCGTTTGCTTGACGACCTATTAGCTTTTCAGCCTCTTGGTGCATCTTCACAATTTCTTCAACCGACTTACCTTTGTACTTCTCGGGTATAATGTCGGTTAAGACAGATTCACTCTTTGTGTCAACCGCTTCAGTAGTATCTGCCGATGTAGAGTCAGGTACTGGGGTTGTAACATCTTGTACTTCTTCTTGCTCGCTGCTGTTAAACAGTTCTTCTTCTTGAATAAAGTTTGCTGCCATTTAAAGTCTCCTGTCACCGAATCAAGTGATTTTAGGATTTGTAATCTAAGGCTCTTTCGAGGTGTCTTAGGCGTTTTGCTTTGCTTCTTGCTTCTGCTTGTCTTCGTGCCTTTTCGCCCACTTATCGTGAGCAGACACGTAGATTGGGTCTGTACCGTCTAAACTAATTCTCACGGGTGAGATAATCCGATTAGCTACATTCCCACAACTACAGGAGATTGTTGTTGTCTCATAATCAACAAAACCTTCTGTAATATGTTCTTCACTACACTTAAAATCGTACATCCTACGCATCCTGAGCTGCTCCCGCAGAGTCGTCCTGCAATGATGCGTAAGCCTGTTCTGAAGCAGGTTTAAGGGTAATGAGCCACTGAAGCAAGTCCAGTTGTCCCTTCTTTACCATTAAATCCGCTTCGCTTTGGATTGATAGCACATGGTTCAACGAATTGAACATATTTTGTGCATCTTCCACTAAATCTTGCCACCCTTCAGTAGACATCATTGAAAAGCGGTTCTCGTAATACTGTTGAAGTTTCTTGTCTATCATGCTTCTTTGTCCTTTGAGGAGAAGTGAGTACTTACTTACTTATTTTGTTGCAATTCTACCACACTTTCGCTTTACTTACAATACTTGAAGAAAGATATTTATTGACATTTGTAAAGCGTTGGTGTAAAATAGTGGTTTAAGGAGAAACCATGACATTTAAAGCACGCTTAACCAAAGAAGACCGTCAACTTATCAAAACTATGGCACTGCAAGGTGAAAAACTAGACGTTATTGCCAAGGCTGTCAGTACACCTGTATCTCGTCAGCGGATAAAACAAATAACAAAGCAATTAAACATTGATTCTTTCTCTATTCGTCAGGAACAAAAACAAAAAGAACTCAATGAAAAGATGTTTAAAAAATGGGGTCCTCAATGGAACAACAAAGAACACCGTAAAAGTCTAATTTATCAAATTATGCGTGAAAAATTCCGCAAAAAGAAATCAAACGCTGTTAGAGAAGGAAAAGAATTTACTGTTGAGTTTGGTGAATTAGAGTTTCCTACCCATTGTCCTATATTAGGACTTGAACTCGACTACTTTACAGAGAATAAATCTGAAAATACTGTATCTTTTGACCGTATTGACTCGAATAAAGGCTATGTTTCAGGCAATGTTGTCATTATCTCTTGGCGTGCCAATCGCATTAAAAACAACGGTACAGCTGACGAACACCAAAAGATAGCTGACTTTTTATATCAGTTTTAATTTAAGCTAATTTTATAGCTGTTATTTGGGTAGCGTTATTGCCTGAGCCGTTAGCTAATAAAGCAGCTTTCATCAGTGCAGATGTAGCACCAGAGTTGGTAGTGCTTTGAATCTTAATTGTTGTTGTTGACGCTAACGTAATTACTGCTGTTAAAGAGATATTAGCGGTGTGGTTGGCTACCGAAGCCATGTATTGTGAACCACTAGAATGATGTGTTGTGCCATCTGTAATACGATTAAAATAGGTTAAAGCGGTTGTGGCGGTTCTAGCAAAGGTAGTGTGAGTGTTGACCAACCAAGTTCCTGCTGCCAAAGATAAAGAAGGACCATCATACCAAGTACCAGAAGTGGGCATCTGCACATCAGTTGAAAGCGATGCTTCAGCATGAGTTATAGAGCCACCGCCACCGCCCGAAGGAGCAGCAGCGTTAACCCAGTTTGTACCGTTATAGGTTAATACTTGAGTGTTAGCTGGAGAACTAATAACCACGTCAGATAAAGCATTAATCGAAGCTGCACCAATACGGGTGTCTACAGCAGTACTGAAGTCGCTGATGTTACTGGCTGTAGCACTTAATGTACCGCCCAATGTCAAGTTACCACTAGCTGTAACTGTCCCAGTTAGTGTTAAACCGCTGACTGTACCTGTTCCACCAACACTTGTTACTGTACCTACGTTTGAGGTATAGCCGTTAGGGTTTGTAGCGTTATAGGGAGTGTAGGTTAAGGCTGTTGTCACATCCGAAGATGTTAATGTTACAGCTCCTGTCCTTGTGTTAAACGAAGAAACACCACCACTTGCTGGAGTAACCCACTGCGTGTTGTAATCAGTATTATCTATTTTAGCAAGGACTTGTCCTGTCGTTCCGCCGACGGCAACACCCACTCCAGCAGGACCAGTAGCACCAGTGGCACCTGCAGGACCTGTTGCGCCTGTGTCACCAGTATCGCCTTTAACACCTTGGATACCTTGAATTCCCTGTATTCCTTGTTCGCCTGTATCACCTTTGACACCTTGAATACCTTGGATACCTTGTTCGCCTTGCGGACCTTGTAATCCCATAGGACCTTGAGCGCCGTTTAAGCCTCCAGCACCAGCAGGACCGACAACTTCACCAACATCTACCTCAGTTCCATCAGATAACTCTAAAACAAGTGCGCCATCTAACGCTACCGAAGCATTAACGACAGAAATACCATGAGAACCGTCAATACCGTCTTTACCGTCCTTACCATCTCTGCCGGGTAGACCGTCTTTTCCGTTTTGTCCGTTAATTCCAGCTATGCCTTGTAAACCGATGTCTCCTTTGTCGCCTTTTGGACCGATTGGACCAATGAGTTTAGAGACAGTAGAGACCTGTGAGCTTATTTCCGACAATTTTTTATCGAGAACAACCCCTAAAGTCTCTACTTTTGCTTCAACCGAAGCATCGCCTAAGGTTATATCAGTAAATTTCATTGATTCGCAGTAAATTGAGCTTTAAAGTTGTTGTCTGCCTCGTCTTTGCGCTTCTTTGCAGAGGTTTGCAGCTCAACTACCTTCATGTTTTGGTCAATCTCTTTCTCTTTCAACATGAGTTCAGCTAATTTTACACGATTTTGGAAGTCTTTTGACTCATCGGTTTCGTTCAGGTTGTTGGTTAAGGCACTGACAATCTTTGCTTTGGTTTCTTCAGGCAACAGTTGGGTCTCAACCATAGTCTTCTGAGCCTCGGCTTGGTCTCGTTGTGCTTTAGCTTGGAGCGAAGCAGTCTG
>Ga0247722_10000512_pt1 | contig 23712 bp, 14 predicted proteins | sample MSEWelMarce3H_FC_FD_189094 | JGI IMG/M metagenome (GOLD analysis project Ga0247722, IMG submission 189094) | Subsurface sediment microbial communities from gas well in West Virginia, United States - MSEEL Well Study Marcellus 3H_FC | ecosystem: Environmental > Terrestrial > Deep subsurface >... | reverse complement strand
ACATGAAATTCCGAAGTGTCGAAAAAAATCCGTGAAAATCCTTTAATCCGTGGCAAAAAAACAAATTAAAACTGTGTTTGCAAAGTTGATAAGATTGCTTCGTACCTCGCAATTACGATGCGTGAATTACGAAACATGAAATTCCGAAGTGTCGAAAAAAAATCCGTGAAAATCCTTTAATCCGTGGCAAAAAAATAAATTAAAACTGTGTTTGAAATGTTGATAAGATTGCTTCCTGCCTCGCAATTACGATGCATGAATTACGAAACTAAAATTCCGAAGTGTCGAAAAAAAATCCGTGAAAATCCTTTAATCCGTGGCAAAAAAATAAATTAAAACTGTGTTTGCAAAGTTGATAAGATTGCTTCGTGCCTTGCAATGACGATGCGTGAATTACGAAACATGAAATTCCGAAGTGTCGAAAAAAAATCCGTAAAAATCCTTTAATACGTGGAAAAAAATAAATTAAAACCGTGTTTGCAAAGTTGATAAAATTGCTTCGTACCTCGCAAGGACGATGCGTGAATTACGAAACTAAAATTCCGAAGTGTCGAAAAAAAATCCGTGAAAATCCTTTAATCCGTGGCAAAAAAATAAATTAAAACTGTGTTTGCAAAGTTCATGAGATTGCTTCGTACCTCGCAATTACGATGCGTGAATTACGAAACATGAAATTCCGAACTGTCGAAAAAAAATCCGTGAAAATCCTTTAATCCGTGGCAAAAAAATAAATTAAAACTGTGTTTGCAAAGTTCATGAGATTGCTTCCTGCTTCGCAATGACGATGCGTGAATTACGAAAAAATGGAATTCTAAGTGTCATGAAAAAATCCGTAAAAATCCTTTAATCCGTGGCAAAAAAATAAATTAAAACTGTGTTTGCAAAGTTCATGAGATTGCTTCCTGCCTCGCAATGACGATGCGTGAATTACGAAAAAATGGAATTCTAAGTGTCATGAAAAAATCAGTAAAAATCCTTTAATCCGTGGCAAAAAAATAAATTAAAACTGTGTTTGCAATGTTGATAAGATTGCTTCCTGCCTCGCAATGACGGAATGGAGAGAATTAACTTGCTGCAAATTAAAAACACATCTTGAACCCATAAATCGCAATCAACAGCAAATGATTTTTTTTGTAAAAAATTCTTGTTTTATATTTGTGTTTTGTAATTATTATTTATATTTGCAAACAACTAGAGCAATTGACAAGATAGAAATTCTGGATTTTATACAACTAGCAACAAGTAAAAACACAATACCTAATCGAAAAAAAAAAAAATGGCAGCATACACTTTACCTCATTTCGGAAATTTACAGATTGATAATTTGGAAGAATATTATGACTTTGAAATGGAGTTCAACGGAAATAAAATTACAGTAGACCTAAATTTTGATACCAAAACCATTGATGTATTGACAATGGACAAAATAAAAAACGTTATTGAAAACATTGACACATTCGATAAAGTCAACAAAACTTACATTCAAGACGACTACAATGACGAAGAAGGTGATACCGTAAAATTTTACTTGGAACATCACCTTGAAGAATTTAGTAAAGAAGAACTTGCAACACTTATAAACTTTGACGATACTACAACAGATCTGAAGCAACAACTTTTGACAAAATTAAAATTAATCCGAGTTGGATTATATGTAGAAAGTGAAGCTAATTCTGCTATTTTTGATTACTCTTTTGGATATGAAATAACAAATTATTTAGTGGTGATCAACACGGATATCAACGGAGAATTAGACTATCTTTCAATGGAAAGTTAGAAGATTAATCCTTATTCGATCTTCTTTTTCCATCATTTTCATAGTTGGTTTTACTTGATTTCATGGCTTGCTTTTGGCAAAAATATGTTTGAACACTTTAATAGGATCTGTTAACAACTAGTAACCCTATTAATAATAGTAAATTTCAAATCATTTTGAGAATTTTAGTAAAAATTTTATGTATTTATTTGTGAAATTGCTTAGCTAATTAAATATTGTTTTCAGTAAGTCCTAATTAATTTAGTACAATCCATGAAAATACTTCCATTGCACAAATAAAAAAAACGTTTTAAAATACAGAAACCCTTGTTTTTTTCATAATGATTACTATTAAAACCCTTTGACAAAGGTGTTGGTTTTACTCTTTGATAAATTTGCTGTACATCTTTTTATTGCCTGCAACAACTTCAATTACATAAAATCCTTTTGAGAGATGCGCTACATCAATTTGATTGTTGTTTTGAGTTTGAATTAGTATTATTTTCCCTAAAGAATCAAATACTGTTATTTTATCAATTTGAGCGTTGCTTTTTAATTGAACAATATTTGTAGATGGATTTGGAAAGATTTGCAATACACTATTTTCAAAATTAAAATTGTCATTAGATAATAAAGCAGCAAGATAATTGTTAGTATTTGTATCGCATCCTAAAGTTCCAACTGTAATCCAAGCGCTGACATTGGTTGCAGAACAAGCTGACCTAACAAAAAAAACATTGCATCCCATAGACGGAGATAAACCTGTTATAATAAATGCATTACTTGCTGTTATATACAAAACATCAGAAGGCAATGGTATACCTACATTAAAGTCGGGAATTATTGCTATTTCCCAAGTGTTAGCTGCTCCATATTCAGTCCAAGATAATTGAGCAGAAGTAGCATTAAGTATTGTTAGAGTTAAATTTGATGGAGCAGGACATTGTGCGTTGCCTACTAAACTGGTAAGCAAAATAATTAAAGGTATTGTTTTTTTCATAATGATTACTATTAAAACCCTTTGACAAAGATACTCTTGACAAAGGATTGCGTTAATTTTTTAGGTTTTATTAGTTTTTTATTAGTTTTTTATTAGTTTTTGTTGGGTACTACTAGAATCGTTATTAACACGAGCAATGCAATAGCCGTTTGCTAGATGAGTAAGATTTATTTGATTTTGAGTTTCTGGCGTTAACAATTGGTTATAAAGAAGTTCACCTAAAACATTATATATGGCTATGCTAGAAGGTTGTTTTTCATAACTTAAGTCTATGTTATAAACACCATTACTTGGATTTGGATAAATTGTAATTGCATTATAACTAGGGTTGGTATCTATTTCTGGTTCGCTAACAAACTTTTGTAAAAAACTTCGTGTTTGAAAACCAGAATTTCCAAAAATTCTAGTAATATTGGTTGCTGATAAACCATTAAAAGTGTTGAATTTACCAGCAACAATAATAGTATTCCAATTTATACTCGGATCATTAAAATTAACGCTATCGTGATAGAAATTGTTTGTACCATTCAAAACGTTTGTATAGGAGTCAACACCTAAATGTATTGTTTTCCATATTTCACCATCTAAAATTCCCCCAATTGCATTTGTACTATTAGAATATGGAATATAAAAAGAAGAAGCTACACCTAAAATACCAGAAGGCACACTCAAATATGCAATATTTCTTACCCAAATAGTAACTTTATTTCCAGTAGTTGATAATGGTGAAGAAATAAAGTTAGATAAATCTTCAAATACTTTACACATTAATGCTCGTCGTGCATTGTGTGTTGGATTTGTAGTATCTTCCATTCCGCAACCAGGCTCAAAATATAAATTAAAGTAAGAAGTAGTTGAACAGGTTACAGTAGTTGTTTTTAAATAACCTAAACCATTAGTTTCAGCTATTAAAATGTGTTTTAGTTTAAATTGATTACCCTGAATATCATAAATTGTTTCTAATTTTCCTTCTGGTGAAAGATTTATTTCATAATCTTGTAAATATCCTTTGAATAAACTTGTTAATAAAAAATGTAGAAATAGTTGGTATTGTTTTTCCATTCTTTTCCGGTTTTAGTTATTTGTTATATTTTCTTGCGATCTCTGTAACTCGAAGACTTCTTGACTCTAGTAAATAAACGGAAGTTGTTTCGTTTTTGTAAATTCCTATATTTGAAACCATTCTCAATGTAAATTTAGATAAGGTTGAATTGTTTAAACTATTATTTATGTTAATTAACAGCTAGGAAATGAAAATTTAACATAATGCAACTAATTAACAACTAAAGACTTAATAAAAATTTTGAAGGAGATGGCTTCGTGCCTCGCAAGGTCGGAGCGTGGGTGTAAAATGAGAAGTACACTAAAAAGAATGACAAAAAAAATATAGAATTGAGAATAGTTAATTTTAATCAACGAAATAGAATTAAAATTGGCACAATGCACTTTTTCATATCAAGTAAATTTCAACTATATTAATAATAGTAAATTTCAAATCATTTTGAGAATTTTAGTAAAAATTTTATGTACTTATTTGTGAAATTGCTTAGCTAATTAAATATTGTTTTCAGTAAGTCCTAATTAATTTAGTACAATCCATGAAAATACTTCCATTGCACAAATAAAAAAAACGTTTTAAAATGCAGAAACCCTTGTTTTTTAAGAATAAAATAGTTCCGTATATGAGTCAATTCTTTTTTGAGAAGCTCTTAACTATTTTAAAAATAAAGAGTTAACAGTTTAACAATCTAAGAGCATTAAGGTTGTGTTTTAATTAAATATTTTTGCGTTTTTTTTGTAATCGTTATTCTGTTTAGCGTTTTTTCTAAGTAATTTTCCTAAAACTAGCAAAATAAATGTAAAATTTGATTGGTTTTTTATTTTATTTCTTCTATTTTAATCGATTTTAATCTCTGAAAACGCTATATTTTTAAGGGTTTTTTAATGATTTACTGTTTTTATTTAAAAAAAAATTAAAAAAAATGCATTTGTATTAAATAATTTAGCTATTTTTGAAAAATAAAAACTTACTATATAGTATCGTGAAAGTAAGCTCGGAAGCGAACGTGGCACTTCGATTTAAGAAAACAACCAAAAACGATTCACATATAGTACTTAAATTAATCTATATGAAAACAAAATTATTTTTTCTGATTTTTGTTGTTTGTTTTGGATTGGCTAATTTCGCTTATGCACAACCGGGTTTTTCTTGTTCTACTCCAAATGAAATAACTAGTTTGCCGTTTACAACAACAGGCAACACGGCAAATTATGGTGATCTTTATGACACGCCACAACCATCAGCTTGTGCGGGCACATCATCAAATTACATGAGTGGCAATGATGTATTTTATTCCTATACTCCAACAACTGATGGGGTTATCGAAATAAAAATGTTGCCAACAGCTACCTATTCGGGAATTTTTGTGTATGATGGTTGCGAAAATCTTGGTGTAACTTGTTTGGCGGGTGTTGCTAATAGTGGCACAACTGCTCGAGTTATTTCAAATTTGAATGTACTTGCTAACCATACGTATATTGTTGCAATTTCCACTTGGCAACCGCCGCAAACAACGGGATACACTTTAGAAATAAAAAACATTACCTGTTTTAATCCTACCAATCTTACTGCAACAGAAGTAACACAGAATCAAGCTACTTTGTCTTGGGACGCTGACAGCAGTGCACTTTATGAAATTTATTTCACTACTTGTACCGGTGCTGCACCCACTGCTACTACCGCAGGAATAATCACAACTTCTTCACCTTTTGTAGTTACTGGATTATCATTACTAACCTGTTATAAATTTTACATTCGTAAAGTTTGCTCTGAAACCGATAAAAGTAATTGGGTTGCTTCTACAAATATTACTACCTTAGGACTTCCAATTGAACCGCCATCTTGTGGTGGCATTTTCACTGATAATGGAGGGGCAAATGCCAATTATGGCTCAAATCAAAATAGTGTTTATACCATTTGCTCAGAAACTCCTGGTGTTCCTGTTTCTGTATATTTCAATTCATTTGATATAGAAACAAATTACGATGCTTTGTATATTTATGATGGCGATTCAACAGCGGCTCCACAAATTGCAAGTGCTAATCCCGCAGGTAATGTTCCTGGTGGTGTTTCGGGTGGTTTTTGGGGAACTGTGAGTCCTGGAACAGTAAGTGCAAACAACCCGTCAGGCTGTTTGACTTTTAAGTTTGTTTCCGATAGTCAGATAAATAGACCAGGTTGGAATGCAAATGTATATTGTACAACGCTAACGTGTGCAACGCCAACAGCAGTTGCAATATCACAAATAACTACTAATTCAGCATCAATCGGTTGGTCTAGTCCAGCGAATATAACCCAATGGGAATATCTAGTGCAGCCATCAACAAGTGCTGTACCAACAACTGCCACTTTAGGAACACTAACCACCACGCCATCAGTAGCTCTCACGAACTTGATTTCGGGTACTTCATATAGTGTTTTTGTTAGAGCAGTTTGTTCGGATACAGATAAAAGTTTTTGGAGCTTCAATAAAACGTTTTTAACGACATCCTGTTCATTTACATCTACTTTAACCGTAAATCAAATAACTACAACCACAGCCGATGTTAATTTCACAATAGCAGCTAATCAATCCATTGAAGGAGTAGAAATTTTAGTGCAATTAGCATCTTTACCAACTCCATCTATTGCAACAACAGGAACCCCTTTAACTTCATCTGTTTTCAATATCACAAATTTAATTTGTGGTACAAGTTATAAAATTTATACGAGAAAAACGTGTGATGGAACTGCATCAAATTGGGTGCTTAAAAATATGTTTTCATCAGCTTTTTGCGTGCTTACAACTGGGCAACCCGTAAATCTTGAAACTTGTACAGATTCAAATACAGAACATTGTTTTGATTTTGCCACAAACACCGCTGCAATATTAGCAGATTTAGACCCTAGTTTATATACGCTTACTTATCATTTGGTAAATAATTCGACTGAAAATCCTTTAACAAGTCCGCATTGTATTTTTAATACAACCGAAACCATTTATGCCCGATTGGTTAAGATCGCCACTAATGAAGTGCAAACCCTTAGTTTTACAATTAAACATTACAATTCGATACTACCTATAGTATTACAAAATTTATCGCAATGTGATGATGATGGAGACAATCTAGTCCATTTTAATTTGCTAGCCCATCTACCTGCAAGTCAGAACACCTATTCCTTTTATTTAAATAATGCAAATGCAGTATCGGGAATAAACGCAATAGCGAATCCTACGGCTTATTCTTTACCAACTCCAACAGGTAATTTCCAAATATTCGCAAGAGAATATATTGAAGGTGCTTGTGATAATTTATATTCGTTCAAGCTAAATGCTTATACCGATTGTAATTTAGCATACAATTGCAATCAAGCCAATGCCATTTGTGGTTCATTAGGGATTCCTTTCGGAAATACCCATCAAAGTGCAACTGCTGACCCTGGTAATAATTATGGCTGTTTAGGTTCGCAGCCAAACCCGACATGGTTTTATTTGCCAGTTAGCGAAAATGGTTCGCTCAATTTGAAAGTGGAACAAAATGCAACTATTGATTTTACAGGACAATTATTAGATGTGGATTATATTCTTTATGGCCCATTTGCTGATCCAGTTACTCCTTGCAGTGGTGGGCTAACGCAAAATAAAATTATTAGTTGTAGTTATTCTGGATCAGGAATTGAATATCCAACTATTCCGAATGCCGTGGCAGGACAATATTATTTGTTGATGACAACCAATTTTAGCAACAATGCTGGTTTTATTAGAATTACATTAAACCCAAATTCAACAGGAGCAATGGAATGTTCAGGCATAAGAATGCATGCGTTTTTAGATGCTAATGCCAATGGAACCAAAGAAGTTACGGAACAGAGTTTTCCATTGGGTAAATTTCATTATACCAAAAACACTGAAGAGCCACACCACATTATTGCACCATCAGGAGCTTATACAATTTATGATAACAATGAAGCTAATTCCTATAATATAAGTTATACAATCAATCCTGAATATGTTTCTAAATACGCTATCACAACTAGCAGCTACGAAAATTTACATGTAGTGGTAGGAGCAGGATTGTCACACTATTATTTTCCAATTACTTCAATAGTTGATTATCAAGATGTTGCGGTGGCAATTATTCCATTAACAGCGCCTCGAGCTGGTTTTGTTTATAAAAATGCAATTGTTTATACCAATATTGGAAACCAAACTGTTCCAAGTGGTACACTTACTTATACAATTGATCCTGCAACCACAATAACTACTATTTCGCAAGCAGGAACAACAGCAACAACTACTGGTTTTACTTATACGTATAGCAATTTGCTACCTTTTGAAACCCGAACCATTTTAGTAACCCTGCAGGTGCCGCCAATTCCTAGTGTAGCATTGGATCAAGTGCTAACAAATACAGTAAGTATTACGCCAACTGATGCTGATATTGTTATTAGTAATAATAATAATTCGTCTTCGCAAAGTGTTATTGCAGCGTATGACCCGAACGATAAAACTGAAGCACATGGTGAAAAAATCTTATTTACATCTTTTGCTGAAAATGACTATTTGCAATACACCATTCGTTTTGAAAACACTGGAAATGCAAGTGCAATCAATGTAAGCGTAAAAGATGAATTGAGTCCGATGCTGGATGAAAATTCCATTCAAATGGTAAGCTCAAGTCATAATTATACGATGGATCGTGTTACTAATGAATTGGTTTGGAATTTCAACAACATTCAATTGCCAGTTTCTGTAGAAAATACTACAATTGGAAAAGGTTATATCACTTTTAAAGTGAAACTGAAACCTGGTTTTGAAGTAGGGGATTTGATTCCGAATACCGCAAATATCTATTTTGATTTCAATCCTGCAATTACAACAAACACGTATGTTACGGAGTTTACATCAACCCTAGAAAATCCTGATTTTAAAGGAATTGATGCCCAAATTTTCCCGAATCCAGCAACAGATTTTGTACAAATTGCAATTTCAAAAGGAACAGCAATTAACCGAATAACCGTTTTTGATACGCTTGGAAATAAAGTAAAAGTGGTTTCAAATGTAGCTGCGCAAACTTATATTTTGCCAACAAATGAATTGCAATCAGGGGTGTATTTATTAGAAATTACAACGGACAACAATACGAAAATAACAAAAAAAATGGCAATAAAATAATAAATTTTGTTAAGCAGAAAAACCTCAAGACTTCGTTGTTTTGAGGTTTTTTTGTTTTTATTTAACTGTAAATTCATGAGAGCAATCGTTCCTCTTTTCGGCTTTATTACAATTTTGAGGCGTGTGATTTAAATTTATCACAAACACTTAATTTGGGCTTGCTGAAAAACTATAAACTTAATAAAGAAAGGGAAGTCGCAAATTTTTTCAAACATTGTAGTGCAAGGTTTATGAGCATTTTGATGAAAATTGCATGCACTTATTTTCGAAATTGTTGAACAAATTTAAAATTATTTTGCCACGGACGTGTTTTTACAGATTTTCTGAAATAAATTGGGTAAAATCTGTGCTAATCTGTGACCCGAGCGTTAGCGAATAGACGAAGTAAATCCGTGGTTTTTTAAGAAATAAAACAGTTCCGTTTATGAGTGTATTCCTTTTTCAGCAGACACTAATTACCCTAACCATTGTTTAAAATCAGAAACCCGTTCTCGAGCCACAATAACTTCTTCTCCTTTATAAGTTGGTAAACTAATCTTTAATCTCGAATTCGAATAAACTTGTATTTCTTTGATGGATGGCATCGGAATAATAAATTTTCGGCTAATGCGATAAAAATCTTTAGGATTCAATTCGGTTTCTATAATTTCTAAACTACTGTCAATCAAATAATCCCGATTGTCTAACGTATGGATATACGTTCCTTTGTTTTCGCTATACAAACATTCAACTTCGGCAATATCAATTACTTTAATTTGTTGTCCTATTTTTACAGAGAACCGTTTTCTGTATTCTCTTTCAAGTGGATTTACTAACATGCGCTTTATGACTTCAAAATCTAAACTTGAAATGCTGTTTATTTGAAATTGATTCTTGAATTTTGAAATGGCAATAGAAAGTTCCTCTTCATCAATAGGTTTTAGTAAATAGTCAATACTGTTCAATTTGAAGGCTCGCAAGGCATATTCATCATAAGCCGTTGTGAAAATTACGGCACTTTTGATGTTGATTTTTTCAAAAATTTCAAAAGACAAACCATCGGACAATTGAATGTCTAAAAAAATCAAATCGGGTTGCGGGTTATTTTGGAACCAATCTAGGGATTCCTCTACCGAATGCAATAATGTAGTAATGGAATACCCTAATTTTTCGATTTTTCGTTGTAATAATCGTGCTGCGGGTTTTTCGTCTTCGATGATGATGATATTCATTGTTATTTTGTTTCAAGTTTAAGGTTTCAATTTCAAAGTATCAGTTTCATTCCTGTTGTTAATTGCGACTGAAAAATGCGACTAATTATTCCCACTTACTAGCTTTTTCCTTCGCCATCAACTCTTTAATTTTGCGTTCTTCCCAAGCTTTTCCAAGTATAAAATAAGGCACAAAAGTAGCTAATCCGTGGGCTAATAAACCTATTCCCCAAAAAAATGCTGTAAAGAAATTTTTGAATTGAAAATAAGTTTCTCCAGGTTCAAGATTTTGAATATTAGCAATAAGGAACAAGATATTGATAACCACATACACGATGGCATGCGTATAAAATCCTTTTAATTTTTTAACTTTTTTAACGGCTTCTTCGTACTGTATTTGGTCTTTATTTATAATTTCCATTGCATTTAATTTTTAAGATTATTATTCCCAATTATTGTTTTTATCTTTATTAATTAGTTCTTGTATTTTTCGTTCTTCCCAAGATTTTCCATAGCCAAAAACACTAATTGCATGAAATGTAACGCCCAGTCCCCAACCTAACATGGGATAAATGAACCATTTATAATCCCAATAGGTGTAATAATTTATCAATGCTGATGTAGGAATAACGATGCAATATGAAGTTAAATTTCCATAAAATCCTTTTAGTTCTTCAACTCGTTTTTTTGCTCGCAAATAAGCGTTGTTTTCTTCGGAAAATTGATTTGTTTTCATGGTCGAAATTTGTTTGGTTAATATGGGTAAATACACTTTAAATGAATTTTCGTTTTGAATGATTTTTACTTTTCGTTCGGTTAATAAAGCATAACGATTGACAATGTTTTGTAAGCCAACGCCTTTTCCATCGGAAAGGACTTCTTTCTTTTGCCAATTATTTTCAATTATCAATTGATTGTCTTCCATGCTAATTTTGATGTGCAAGGGTTTCGAACTGCTCACAATATTGTGTTTGATGCAGTTTTCCAACAGAAGTTGCAATGACAAAGGTACTACTTTAGCATTTTCGTTGCTGCTTTCTGGCAATTCATACGAAATACTATTTTCAAAACGCATGGCTAATAATTGCATATAAATTTTGGCAAAAGCTAATTCTTCTGAAACGGCTACTAATTCTTTGTCTTTTTGTTCCAAAACATAGCGGTAAATTTTGGACAAGGAAGTCGTAAATTTTTGAGCATTTTCAGGATTTTCTTCAATTAAGGAACTCAACACATTCAAACTATTAAATAAAAAATGAGGATCAATTTGGTTTTTCAAGCTTTCAAATTGTGCATTGGCAGTAGTGGCAATGATTTTTTGTTCTTTGACTTTGTTTTCATTGAATGCTTTGTAAAAATAGAACGCATGAATAGCTAGGGAAACAATTAAAAAAACAACCACTGGCACAAGAAATGAACTTGCACTTTCGCTTGTTATATAAGCTGTAAAGGATTGTTTTTCTACTATAACTTCTTCAAAAACACGCAACAGGAAAATTACAACAAGGGTGATAAAAAAAGTACTTACAAAACCAACAATTAAACGTTGCACACTAAAGCGGGTTTCTTTATAAATAGTATCTAAATAAATAAAAACTAACGCATTAGCATAATACAAACTAAAACCATAAAGCATAGTGTAGCCAAAATTGATTGCCAACGAAAAGTCAAACGGTATGGTTAAGCCAATTAAATGCCGAACAAACAACAATGCAAAAAAGATGCTCAATGAAATGGCAAACGCTCGTGGAAATTCCTTAACTAATTTAGTAAACATATACAATTGATTTAAGATAACAAGTGGCTCAAAAAAGCAACCAAATTTAAGGTTAATAAAATAATTATTCGAATCATACTATTATTTTTTTTAAAAATTAATGATGCAAAGTTGCGTTAAAGAGTTAAGGTATAAAAATAATATAAACCGAACTGTCAAAAACCAAAGACGAATTGTAGAAAGATTAGATTTAAGCCAAATAAATGCTATTGCTACAACCAAAAAAGATTAAATATTTTGAAATGAAACATAATTTTAAAGCAATTTCCTTTTTAAATGGGATATGAAAATCTTTTTTTGTATAGTTGATAGTAGTTAAATATTTGCAAACAGTATTTCCTTGAGATTCCAATTTTCTTTATATTTGCGATAAAAAAATGCTATAATTTAGTTCGAATTATGAAAAATAGAGACCATTTACGGCTATTTGTTGGGATACTTTTTTTTGGAACACTAAATGCGTTTCAGATGTTCTCTGAGGATTGCAACCCACTTCAACAGGCAAAAAAAGAGGTAAGACAACGCACCCTTAATCTCGAAATAAAAAGTGGCGACCTTATTTTTCAAGAGTCACAATCGGATCAAAGTAAAGCCATTCAACTTGCCACAAATTCAAACTATTCGCATTGTGGAATTATTTTTAAAGAAGGAACTGCGTTTTATGTTTTTGAAGCGGTTCAGCCTGTTAAGTTTACACCACTAAATCAATGGATTGCACGCGGAGCAAAAGGAAAATATGTAATTAAAAGACTCAAAAACGCCGATGAGGTGCTTTCTTCAAAAACAATTCAAAAAATGAAAGAAATTGGTAATTCATTTAAAGGAAAAAATTACGATTTCACTTTTGAGTGGTCGGACGACAAAATGTATTGTTCCGAGCTAATCTGGAAAATTTTCCAACGAGCCACTGGAATTGAAATAGGGAAGCTTGAAAAACTTAGGGATTTTGATTTAACAAACAAAGTGGTAAAGAAAAAGTTGAAAGAACGTTATGGAAGTTCCATTCCATTAAATGAAACTGTGATTTCACCAGCGGCAATTTTTGAAAGTGAACTTTTGAAAACAGTAAAAAAAAATTAGAGCTTGCTGAAAAGCCAAAAAACCTTTGAATTTTAATATTTTAAGATAGAATTATTGTTTTTTTGTCACGGACGTGTCCCGACCCTTCCCAAAAATGCCGAAAAATCCCTTTACTCCCGACAGGAGCGGCATCCTTTTTGGTTACAAGTTATTGTTTACTGTTTTTTGTGTTTAGAACATATATGCAACTGAAAACGGAACCAAAAAGATATAGCGGATGGCGGGAATAGGGATTCCAAGAAAGCCTAAAGATTCGGTTCTGAAAAAAATAGAAAGCTGTTTCATGAAAAAAAGTGATATCAAATACTCTAAAAAAAACGCAACCTTTTTTGTTTTTTTATACTTTCAAATATAACCTCATAAATGATGTAGTATGAAAAAGATTAAATTTTCCGCATTGTTCCTTTTTTTTGTAACTTTGCTAAGTGTGAGTAGTTGTTCGGATTTCGATTTGAATGAGCCAGTTGGAAAGACATCTGACGTGATTAATCGAGATTCTGAATTATATGACATGCTCTCTAGGGTGGCTGATGATGGTGTTGATCCATTGGAACAAATTGTTTGTTTGGATTTTATTTATCCATTTGCCGTATTGATCTACAATGAAGATTTGCAAGTAATTGGCACACAGATACTTGTGAGTGATGTGCAATTTAGTGCTTTTTTAGGAGAATTACCTCTTAATCAATCAATTAGTATTAGTTATCCCATAAGTACAACACTTGCCGATGGAACAGTTTTTAGTGTAAACAGCAATGAAGAGTTAAAAGCGGCTTTGGAAAGTTGTTCAAAAGAGGATATTATTAGTTATTGCAACGCTCTTTTTGGTGGTTGTAATTGTCCGCAAGAGGTGTGTGTTTGGGAGGTATTATATGCATTAGATACTGATAATCAATACACAACTGGTTTGTTTGAAGCCAGTACAGAAGGCATATTAAATTTTAAATACAACGAAATGAATTATAGAGGCACATGGGTTTTTCTATTTGTTGCAGATAAATTGCATATCAACATCAATTTAGAAGGAAATTCTGAAGTGGCTCAATATTGGAATATAAATCGGGAAGTTACCATTTTGGGTAATCAAATAAAAATCACGAATTTACCAAAAAATATACTTTTGACCCGAAGTTGCCAAGCCACAACACCTTATGAAGTGGGCGACGAAGGGCCAGCTGGTGGAATTGTTTTTTATGACAAAGGAACATATAGCAACGGATGGCGCTACATGGAGGCGGCCGCAACTGACGGAAACGCATTGGAATGGGGCTGTAAAAATGCGACAATTTCCAATGCCTCAAGTGGTGTTTTAGGTAAAGGATTTTACAATTCTGCCCAGATAGCTACTTTTCATGACAATTTAGCTAATTTTTATAGCAATCCAGCGGTTTGTAATTCCTTGAACAACGGAACAGTTGCCGCAAGAGCTGCCTTATTATTTGAAAACAATGGGTATAAAGATTGGTTGTTGCCTTCGGAAGCGGAACTCCAATTGCTTTATGAAAACCTACATGCCAATGGAAATGGGAATTTTGTTGATGGAACGTATTGGTCATCCACTCAAACAGATGCTCAAACCGTGAAAGCAATCAACTTCATTGACGGAAGTGTGCAATCCATTTCAAAAATTCCAACGCTCGATGCTGTTAACGTACGTGTAATTCGGTATTTTTAATTTTAAAATAAAAAAAATTGGAACTAAACGTACTACTTAAAGGTTGTAGAAAAAACAACAGGCAGGCTCAGGAGGCTTTATACAAACAGTACAAAAACATGCTTTTTGTGCAATGTTTAAAATATTGCCCTAATGACAGTGAGGCCGAAGATGTTTTACACGATACTTTTATAGAAATTTTCACTTCAATTCATACCTTCAAAGGAAGCGGCTCCTTTGAAGGTTGGATTAAACGAATTGCCATTAACAAATCCATAAATCAATACAAAAAAAAATATGCATTGGTTGCCATAAAAGATGATTTTGAACAAGAAATCACTTTGGATGAAAGTGAATTAAGCTATTCTTTAGAAACACTAATGAAATTGGTTCAAGATTTGCCACCACAATACCGTTTGGTTTTTAGTTTGTATGAATTAGATTCCTATTCGCACAAAGAAATAGCAAGCTTATTGTCTATATCCGAAAGCACATCAAAATCAAACCTGCATCGGGCGAAATTAATATTAAAAGAAAAGTTAAAAGATAAAAATAAATTTCCAAAAAATTACGTGAAAAATGGGTAATCAAGAAGACATCGGGAAACTATTTAAAAACAAATTAGCACACTTAGACAAAAGTCCGAGTGACGCATTATGGGGAGCAATTGAGCAAGACCTTGACAAAAAAAGAAAAAAACGCTTTGTTTTTTGGCTCACATTTTGTGCTGGAATTGCGATTTTTATAGGTGTTTTAGGTCTAACAATTCCCTACTATTTGGAGACTACAAAAGCTATTGACAACAACAAAACACCCGTTACAAAAACACCATTAGCAAAAACCAAGTCAACTAATTCAACACCAAATGAAATTCAAAATCTAGAAGAGAATAATAAGGTGTCGTGGCAAGTTGGAATGGCAAACAGCGATTTAAACACGAAAAATAAAACCAACTTAAATAGCGAAAAATCAACTGTTTTGATCGCAAAAAGCGGCAGTAATTCTAATTCTAAAAGAGAGAAAAAAAATACAGTTTCAAATTATGGTTATCCAGAATTTAGAAAAGAAAAAACAAAAAATAAAACACAAGAGGAAACTTTCCTGTCTAGTAAATTAGGGACAGCTTTAGAAAACAGTATCCGAGAAACCGTTGAAAACACAACAGGTTTTTCTGCTGAAAATACAACTACGAAGAATGAAATTTTAAACACAGATAAACTACAAGATTCCATTTGTAATGCAGAACAAAAGGAATCGAAACTAGTAGAAAAAGAAGCAACCAAAGAAACAATACCTACTGAAAAACAAGCTATTATTTTAAAAGAGTTGCAATATAAAGTTGGTGTTTATTATGGTTTTGCACAATTACATTCCTTTTCAAATCAATCAATTATTAATGCTTCGTTTGATCAATTGCCAATGGAGCATCCCTTTGCAACTACCTTTGGAATCCATATAAAATCCGAATACAAACGCTATGGAATCCGTTTAGGAATATCCAAAATTAACTTGACACAAAAGTACCAATTGACACCCCAACTGCTTTTTACAGATACGGGTTCCATGTTGCTAAACACACCTTTGAATAGCTTAAAAGCTCAATTTGCATCTGCAACAAAACCAGAATTAGATCAAGAAATTGCCTATTTACAGTTTTCAACAGCTTTCCATTATGAATTACTTAACAGTTCAACAAAATTTAATATTGAAGCTATTGGTGGCTTTAGTTTTTCAAGCTTAGAAAAAAACAAGTTGTATTTGCGTTCAGAAAACATCGCTAAACAAGAAATTGGTTCTGTTTCGAATATAAGAAGTGCCACGGTTTCACTTGATTTTGGTTTGGGATTTAAGTATCAAGTATCGCGTCACATACAATTTGATGTGAACCCAATAACACGGTTTTATTTTATGCCAATACAAGATAACAACAACACAATTTCTTATTCTATTAGCATTCAAACAGGATTTAGCTATCGGTTTTGAGGAAGAAAAGGATTGGGTAAAAAGCAATGGGCAATGGGCAATAGTCGAAACTTGATAGGCAATGGGTTATAGTCAAAACTTGAAACTTGAAACTCGAAACTTGAAACTTGAAACTTGAAACTTGAAACTTGAAACTTGAAACTTGAAACTTGAAACTCGAAACTTGAAACTCGAAACTTGAAACTCGAAACTTGAAACTAAATATTTTCTGGGCGTTTCCCTACGGGTCGGGCTGTCCACTCTATCTTTTTGGTTATGATTTTCAGTTGAATTTCATTACAATAAACAAACCCATTTTTCCAAATTACTGATAACCAAAAAGGATGCCGTTCCCATCCCTAACGCGAACCCGTTTCAGTTGAAAATATCCAATACTTCAAATTAATATCACAAATTCTAACAAACTTGAACTGAAAAACATTCCCAAAAATGCCGAAAAATCCCTTTACTCCCGACAGGAGCGGCATCCTTTTTGGTTACAAGTTATTGTTTTCTGTTTTTTGTGTTTAGAACATATATGCAACTGAAAACGGAACCAAAAAGATATAGCGGATGGCGGGAATAGGGATTCCAAGAAAGCCTAAAGATTCGGTTCAAGTAAATTAAAAAATTAAGAAAACTTTTTTCGCTAAATATATAGGTGCTATATTCCCGTTTGGAGTTAGGGGCTTTTATGAGCTAGCATTTCACTTAATAATACGATTTTGAAGTTTTTTTCGTTTCTTTACACGATGAAAATACTTTTTTATTTACTGGTTTTGGTGCTACCTCAATTTTTATTGGGGCAGGATTTTTATTTACATCTTGAAGGGCAAAACGAGGAAGAAACAAAAATTATAACTCTTTTAGAGTATGAAAAAAAACACAAATCAGTAGCTTTATTGCTTGAAAATCAGGAGCAATTTTACAAAAAATTAGTATATTCTGGTTATATTGATGCCGCATTACTTTCACAAAAAAAGACTAACGACAGTAGTTTTGTGATGCGATATGCCTTAGGTGTGCAACTAAAATACTGTAAAATCAGTTGTAAAAAATTGAATCCTGTAACCCGTCAATTATTAGCTATTTCGCAAGACACCATTACACTTCCCACTACAGAATTGGTTCAATTTTTAGAAAAAAATTTGTCCAATTTAGAGAAAAACGGATATTTATTGGCCAGTTTGCAGTTGGCTACACTAAAAAAAGAGCGGGATTATTTAAGTGCTACCTTAGAAGTGGAATTGAATCAACCCAGAACATTATCTGGAATTGAAATTATTGGTTATCCTACGTTTCCAGTTGGTGTTCGAAAAGCAATTTTCCGAAATGCTCGAAAAAAAGTATTCAATCAGGCTAATTTAGACGAAATTCAGCAAGCATTTGGGAAGTTGCTATTTGTGAATCAATTGAAATATCCCGAAATTTTATTCACGAAAGACAGTACAAAAGTGTTTGTTTATTTGGAGAAATCTAAGCCCAATCGGTTTGATGGCTATATTGGTTTTTCGAATGATAAAGCCCAAAAATTAGTGTTTAATGGTTATTTAGATTTGCAATTGCAGAATATTTTAAACAAAGGCGAGTATTTGAATTTATATTGGAAAAACGATGGCAACAAGCAAACCACGTTTCAATTGGGTGCAGAATTACCTTACTTGATGCGGTCTCCATTAGGAATAAAAACCAATTTACGTTTATTTAAACAAGATTCCTTATTTCAGAACACCCAATTGGACTTGCATTTGGGATATTATTTTTCGTACAACACAAAACTATTTGCGGGTTTGCAGCAAACAACTTCGGTTGCCATTCAAAAAACGAATACCTTAAATGTATATGATTTTAGTAATTCCTTTATAACGAGTAGTTTTGACTATTTGAATCCGAATTTAGATTCCTATCTATTTAGAGAAAAAACGAAGATAAAGGCAAAAATTGGTTTTGGTTCCCGAACCCATTTAGGTAAAAAAGAGGGGCAATATTTTGGACAATTAGAGTGGAGCCATCACTTTCAGTGGGGAAGTAGGCATAGTATTATGTTGAAGCAGCACAATTATTATTTACACAGTAGTACTTATATTAGTAATGAATTGTATCGTTTTGGCGGCATTCATTCCCTACGAGGTTTTAGTGAAAACAGCTTGCAGGCCAATTTTTTTAGTGGTTTGATGACGGAATATCGGTATTTAGTTGCCTCAAATTTATATGTGCATAGTGTTTTTGATTATGGCATACAGCAAGATAAAAGTACCAAGTTGAACACACAATTACGCGGGATTGGATTTGGATTTGGCTTATTGACTAAAAATGTGATGTTGCATTTTGTGTATGCGAACGGCGGAAATTACGAAAAATTCAATAATCTTAATAATTCGGTGGTTCAAATTAGTGTTAATACAAAGTTTTAACAATTTCATTATGTTAAATTCAATAAATCCAGAAAAATAATTGAAAATCTATTTTTTTTAATCGATTTTTAATTGGAATTTTGCATTCAACTTAATTTAAATAATATGAGAGCAAAGTTCAAATGGGTTTTTACGTTACTCGTAACGTTGGCACTACAGTTTTCTTTTGGGCAAGAGAGAACTGTGATTGGTCAAGTAGCTGATGAGCTAGGACCAGTAGTTGGAGCGAATGTTGTTAATCAATCAACAAGTATTGGTACGACAACAGATTTTGACGGTAATTTTAGCATAAAAGCTAAAAATGGAGATGTTCTATTAATATCCTTTGCTGGAAACAGCCAAACGGTAAAAATTGATTCGAGAAGTAACTATTCTATTACATTAAAGGCTGTGGCCTTAACTGCCACAACCGTTCAGGGATATAGAACTGTAACGAAAAAGTCGGCAGTAACGTCTGTTGCTGTAGTTGATAGCAAAACGATTGAAAACCGTCCGAATGCCAATGCAATAAACACCATTCAGGGGCAGTTAGCGGGTGTAAATATTACGGCATCAACGGGGCAGCCAGGAGCAAAATCGACAGTAATTATTAGAGGAGTTGGGACAATCAATGGAACAACAGATCCCTTATACGTTATTGATGGGTTCCCAACAACGAGTGATAATTTTAGATCCATAAATTCAAATGACATTGAATCGTTTACGGTTTTAAAAGATGCATCCGCCATTGCAGAATATGGAAATCGAGGGTCAAATGGTGTAATTATTGTGAAAACGAAGCAAGCTAAATTTGGAGAAGCTAAAATGGCATTTCGATATAGTTCGCAAACAGGGGTTGGTTTTCTACAAAACACGAAATATAAGTTTGCGAATGCCAAAGAATTACTTAGAATTGAGAAAAACACTGGGCAAGGTCGTGGAGCAAGTTTAACGGATAGTCAAATTGATAACTGGACAACTGATACGGATTGGGTTAAATATTTCTTCCGACCTACCAGAACATCTTCGCATAATATAAGTGTTGAAAATAGTAATTCTAACTTTGCCTCTTTTACCTCATTAGGTTATTTTGATCAAGATGGGATTTTAGAATCAACTGGCTTAAAAAGATTTACGTTGCGAAACAATATTAACGGCAAATCAACAAACGATAAGTTTAAATATTATGTAAACACTGCCTTTGGATATAGTAAAAATAATGAAGCAACGAGCTTGGGTTCGGGAGCCATAAATAGAAATTACGTTAATGGGGCATTTTTGGGGGCAACTTATATTTCACCAAGCGTTTACACGGGTCCTGCATCTGCTTTCGATTACTATGATAACACTCCAGGATTATTAGCTACACCAATTATGTTGATTGATAAATTAAACAACTTTGCAAACTTAACTGAGGAGGCTAGGTTTGATGTAGCTACTGAGTTTTCATACAAATTGTTTAAAGATTTTACATTAAGCACAAGGGTAAATGCACAATTATTAGATAACAGAAATGTTGAATCCGAGTTCCCTAACTCATTTAATGCATTATTGTTTTCTCCTACAGCAGGTGTTTCTTCTTTAAATGGTGGCGCATTTAATGGTACAGAATCTGTAAGAAATAGAAGAGAATTTTATTTTAATAGTTTATGGCAAGCCAATTATAACAAGACTATTGGAAAAAGCACCTTGAATTTAAATGCCAATATGGAATACAATCATGCTCGACTAAACATTAATAACATGACACAAAGAGGTTTGATTGAAGGTATTTTTGTTCCAAACACAGGTGCAGGCTATGTTTCAGATATTGGAACAAATGATTTTTATGTACCAATAATTAATGCTTCACATCTTAGAAACGATTTGATATCCTATTTCGGTTCTGCAGATTATGATTTTGATAGAAAATATGGAGCCGTGGTTTCAGTACGATATGATGGAACTTCTCGTTTTGTTAATGATCAAAGATGGGGAACATTCTATTCAGTTGGGGGGCGATGGAATATCGATGAGGAAGCCTTCATGGATAATATAAATGATGTTACTGTTTTGAAATTAAGAGCTTCTTATGGAACCGTTGGTAACCAAAGAATTAATTCGGGGACTGTTTTTGCGGGAACAAACCCTCCTGGTTTTGCGAACAATTATAGTATTACAAATAATACTTATAATGGCGGTCATGGCTATAACTTGAATTTTGGATATGCTCCTTTACAATGGGAAACTACAACACAATGGAATACAGGGGTTGATTTTGAATTGTTCAGTAGTAGATGGAGAGGTTCATTTGATTATTACAACAAAGAAACATCTGATTTGTTTTTAGAAAATCCTGTTACACCATCTTCAGGAACGCCTATTTTGACAAAAAACACTGATGTTTTGGTTGTAAATTCAGGAATTGAATTAAATATAGCTTATGATTTGATAAAAACAACTGACGTGAAATGGACGTTGCGCGCAAATGGAGCAATGAATAAAAATAAAGTCAAAAATTATCAGTTAAATAACGGAAGACTTTTTACATCAGATGGTTTGTATGTATCTCAAAATGGAGGGCGTATAAATGAACCTTTTGTGTTTCATTATATAGGTGTAAATCCAGCTAATGGTAATTTACTTTTTGAAGATGCAAATGGAAATCCAACCGAAAATCCAGTTCAGGCGGACAGAAAAGCAGCTGGAGTGAATAACATTCCTGTTTATCAAGGTGGGTTTGGGTTTGATTTTGATTATAAAGGATTTTTTGCCTCCACACTATTTACGTATGCATTTGATGTGAAAAGATTTGATAATGACTATGCAACGCTTTTAGATAGGGGATCAATCGGTCAATTTACAGTTTCAAATGAATTATTAAACGCTTGGACATCAACAAATACAAATACAAACATTCCTGCAATCAATAGTTCTAATGCTGGATTATCAGAGCAATCAGATAGATTCCTTGTAGATGCATCATACATCAGAGTTAGAAATATTCAAATAGGTTATAATGTACCTAATAAATTTTTTGAAAGAACGTTTATAAGATCGTTATCTTTTGTACTTCAAGGTGAAAATTTATATAATTTCACAAAATGGAAAGGATTTGATCCAGAGAGCGATCGATTAGCTGATTATGCTTCTTATCCAACACCTAAAATTTTTACATTTGGTTTAGACCTTAAATTTTAATTTACAATAATATGAAAAAAATAGTTGGAATATTAATTTTATCGTTATCACTCTTTACAGCTTGTGATAATGATTTATTAGAGCCATTCACGCCAGGCTCTTTACCTGAAGATAACGCCATAAACAACAGTGTTGATTTAGAGCGACTGCGTGCTTCAGCAATGAACTTTATGGCGAATCGGTCGGAATATGTATTTAGCTCCATTTACACAGATGAAGCTGCAATAGGATTTAACAATGGGGGGCAAGGCGTTTCAGGTGATTATATTTTTTTGATGAACCCGTCAAACGAATCCGCAGACGCAATTTGGGTTGCAAACTATACAGCATTAAGCAGATTGAATAGAATCATAAAATCCGCAGATGAAATTGTACCTACAAGCCCAGAAAATGCAGAAATTATTAAAAGGATAAAAGCACAAGCTTTAGTATTGAGAGCATTATGCCATTTAAAAATCATGTCGTATTATTCAACTAACCCATCAGATGATACAAAATTAGCAGGGATATTATCAAATAGAATTATACTTACTACAGAAACACCTGTACGGGCCACTAACGCTGCGTTTTATACATTAATTCATGCCGATCTTGATAATGCAATTGCGATTTTCAATACCAATGCGGCTCCACCTTATGAAGGGATAACAAAAACTTATTTCCCTTCAAAAACGTTAGCCCAAGCCATCAAAGCTCGAGCTTATGCCTTAAAAAAAGACTATGTAAATGCCGAACTGTTTGCTAATCAAGTAATTGCAACTTCAAATATTTCTTTAGCCAATTCACTTGATGCCTATAAAAAAGTATTTCACACGCACGATGAAAGTGCGAACACAGAGGTAATTTTTAGATTCAATAGAACAGTACAACAAAATTCACAAAATGGAAACCAAACCTACACCAATAATGTGCCGTATTATAATGCAAATCTACATAATGGTTGGTGTTCAGTAGCAAACAGAAGAAATGGATCTCCATTTTATGAAGTTAGTAGAGCTCTTTTTAATAAATTTGGAGGCTTTAATCAATCCATTCCTAATATCAATCAGAATCCTGACTATAGATTAAGAGCAGTTGTCTTTCTAGAGGGAACAAGTGTAACCAATTCAATAGTTAATCAAAATTATGCAACTGCAACAAATGTTAGAAATTCAGATATTCTTGTGCTTCAGAAACACGGCGGACAAGCAGCTTCTACATCTGCTGGTGATTTTAACCCTGATTTTATGGTTGCAAGAATTTCTGAAATGTATCTAATTAAAGCGGAAGCAAGAGCATTTGCAAATGATTTTGGTGGTGTGGCAACTACATTACAAAATATAATAAATGCTAGATTTACAACGCCTTATACCGTTCCAACTCCTGCTAATGCACAAGCGGCTTGGAAATTAATACTTGACGAAAGAAGAAAAGAATTGTGTTTTGAAGGTTTCCGTTTTATTGATTTAAAACGTTTGGGAACACTTGCAAATTCAGGAATTGATAGAGACCCAGCCGATTATAGT
>Ga0247722_10000511_pt1 | contig 23724 bp, 17 predicted proteins | sample MSEWelMarce3H_FC_FD_189094 | JGI IMG/M metagenome (GOLD analysis project Ga0247722, IMG submission 189094) | Subsurface sediment microbial communities from gas well in West Virginia, United States - MSEEL Well Study Marcellus 3H_FC | ecosystem: Environmental > Terrestrial > Deep subsurface >... | reverse complement strand
TAAAGAAAACAGGCAGATCGTAAAGCTTACGCATCCCGACAAGACAATGCACAAAAACAACAGGAAAGAGCTAAGCGAGCTATATATAAGGTCCAAAAAGGCCATGGCCTCGATGGACGTCTACGAACTGCTCACGATATGCGACCGCCTGGACATAGAATACCGAATAGACATCAATCAAAAAGACATCTTGGAGGAGAATCTGGACAAGAAGAAGTCTCAGCTGAAGTCTTTGGAATCTTCGTTTATCTGGCTTTGGATAAGCGCCAAGACAGATGCAGACAAAGAGTCGATTGTCGATCTTTTCGTACAAAAACACAAAAAAAATATTTAGAAGATGAAGAATCTAAAAATTGGAATCACTATCGGTCTTAAAGACAACAAAGAATCGATATGGACAAACGGAATCAAGCAAAACGTGCTTATACTTACAAGGTTGCTGAAAAATTCCGGCGAGAATTACGAGATAAAGCTGCTAAACACCATCGAGGTTGACTGGAGCGAAAAACCAGGATATCTTAAAGACGTGGAGATATGCACCTTCAAAGACAACTACATGGACATGGACTTGCTTATCGTCATGGGTGCACAGGTTTCCAACGCAGAGATAAAGAAATTCAAGGAGAGCGATCCAAACAAAAGGGTGGTTTCCTACAAATGCGGAAACAATTATGTGATAACGATGGAGAACATACTCTTCAAAGAAGAGGAAGAAGGAAAGGTTCACCAATTCGAAGACTCTTTCGACGAGGTATGGTATATCCCACAGCAAGACGAGGTTAACAGAGGATACTACCACACACTGTATAGGACCAATTCTCTTATAGTTCCGTTCCTATGGCACAATCAGTATCTTCTGGAAGCGCTTACCGACATCGAGGTCGGCTTCAAGAACGGCCAGTTCAAGAAAGACTATCGATACCGTATCGGAAAGGAGAAAAAAAGGATCGGAGTCATGGAGCCTAATCTGAACATCGTCAAATTCTCTCTGATACCTGCGATGATTGCAGAGGAATGCTACAGAGGCGAGACTGGTAAAAAGCTTATCGAGAAGCTTATGCTAACCAATTCCGAAAAGATTGCGAAGAACAAGGAGTTTTTAGGAATTATATCGACATTCGACCTATACAAAGACAACAAGATAAGCTCTGAAAGCAGATACCAGACAGCATACATACTTTCTCAGTACATCGACGTCCTTGTATGTCATCAAATATTGAACCCACTAAACTATCTATATCTCGACGCGGCTTATATGGGCTATCCTGTATTGCACAACGCACCGATGTGTAAAGACCTTGGATACTACTACGAAGGATCCGACACGGTGGATGGTGCCAAGAAATTGGAATATATACTCACCAAGCACGACGAGAACATCGATAAATACAACGATAGGAACGACAAGGCTCTAATGAGATACTACGCGGACAATCCAAAGCTTGTTAAGACCTACGATAGGCTGATACACAACCTATTCAACGGAGGAAACAACGGGTTGGTATATAATCCGAAGACCAACCTCTACAAGAACCTAAAGGTATAAATAATAAAAAAAGAGACTTACGAGTCTCTTTTTTCTTTTGCACAAAAAAAGGGACTCATTCGAGTCCCTTTTTAAGTTTGATTTATAATCGATTAGTATACGCCATAAGCAGTTACTTTGCTTCCAGCAGCTGGAGCTTCGTCGAATACAATTCCAGAAACTTTACCTTCGGTAATAGTTGCAGTATAGTCATCACCTGCAATCTGCAATAGACCGTTCAAGTAGATAGCCTCAGAATTAGCTCTAACAGCAGATGCCAATGTGAACGTAACGTTAGTTCCGTCGATAGTTCCTGCAGCAGCAACTTTCTTAGCATAGATGTTAGCGAAAGCAGTAGCCAAAGAAGCATCACCTGAGATTCTGCTAGAAATTTCGCTTGACACGTTAGCAACAACCTCAGAGAATGAGTCGATTGAAGTCAAGTCAGTGTTAGCGATGATGTAAGATACTTCGCTTGACAATACAGTAGCGATAGAACCTTCAGCAGAAGTAGCTCTTGCGATTTCAGATGATAAGTTGTTAGTCAATACTAACTCAGCAGAAGTAGCTCTAGACTCTTCAGCATCAACGTCAGAAATTCTAGCAGAAACTTCAGAAGAAAGGTTAGCAGCGATAGATGCATCACCAGCAACTCTTAGAGAAGCTTCAGTAGATACAGCAACAGCTCTGTCAGAAACTTCAGATGATAAGTTGTTAGTCAATACCAATTCCGCAGATAAAGCTCTAGACTCTTCAGCGTTAACGTCAGCGATTCTGTTAGAAACCTCAGAAGATAAGTTGTTAGTCAATACTAGCTCAGCAGAAGTAGCTCTAGACTCTTCGGCATCAACGTCAGCGATTCTGTTAGAAACCTCAGAAGATAAGTTGTTAGTTAATGACAACTCAGCAGAAGTAGCTCTTACAACCTCAGCAGATAAAGCAGCGCTTGCAGATCCAGATAATAAAGTGATTGCGTTGTTGATGTTACCATCAGCGTTTTGGAAAGCAGCAACGATTTCAGTTAATGAATCGATAGCAGCTCCGTCAACGTTAGAGATAACGAACTCAACTTTAGTGTTCAAAGAAGCTTCTGCTACAGTAGCTCTTGAAACTTCAGTTGATAATGAAGTAGCTAGAGAAGCGTCAGCATCTTCTCTTTCAGACCTTTCAGCAAGAACCGCAACTTCTCTGTTAGAAATTTCTGCAGTTATTGCAGAAGCTCTAGCAACCAATTCAGATGATAATCCAGCAGCGATAGAACCTTCAGCAGAAGTAGCTCTTGACTCTTCAGCGTTAACGTCAGCGATTCTGTTAGAAACCTCAGAAGATAAGTTGTTAGTCAATACTAGCTCAGCAGCTAAAGCTCTTGACTCTTCAGCGTTAACGTCAGCGATTCTGTTAGAAACCTCAGAAGACAAGTTGTTAGTCAATACTAGCTCAGCAGAAGTAGCTCTAGACTCTTCAGCATCAACGTCAGAAATTCTAGCAGAAACTTCTGATGACAAGTTGTTAGTCAATACTAACTCAACAGAAGCAGCTCTTGAAGCTTCAGCAGTCAAAGCGTTATCTAATGACAATTCAGAAGATTGTGCTCTAGATTGCTCAGCGTCAACGTCAGAAATTCTAGCAACGATTTCAGTTGAAAGGTTAGCAGCGATAGAGTTATCAGCCGCCAATCTTGCAGATGCTTCAGAAGATACAGCAGAAGTTCTGTTAACAACTTCAGATGATAAGTCGTTAGTCAATACTAGTTCAGCAGATTGTGCTCTAGCTTCTTCAGCGTTAACGTCAGAAATTCTAGCTTGGATTTCCGCAGATAAGTCTAAAGCAACAGATGCGTCTCCAGAAATTCTAGCAACGATTTCAGTAGATACAGCAGCAGCTCTGTCAACCAATTCAGTTGAAAGGTTAGCAGCGATAGATGCGTCAGCAGCTAATCTTGTAGAAGCTTCAGTAGATATAGCAGCAGAAGCAGATCCTGATAATAAAGTGATTGCGTTGTTGATGTTACCATCAGCGTTTTGGAAAGCAGTAACGATTTCAGTCAATGAATCGATAGCTTCTGGAGCAACGTTAGAGATAACGAACTCAACTTTGGTGTTCAAAGAAGCTTCTGCTACAGTAGCTCTTGAAACTTCAGTTGATAATGAAGTAGCTAGAGAACCTTCTGCTGCGATAGCTCTAGACTCTTCAGCGTTAACATCAGCAGTTCTTAAAGAAGCTTCTGCATCGATGTTGTTTTGTAATGAAGTCTCAGCAACGATCCTTGTAGAGATCTCAGCAGACATAGCAGCAGTAACAGAAACGTCACCAGCAACTCTGTTAGATAATTCTGTAGATAAATCATTTGTTAATGATAAGTCGCCAGCAACTCTGTTAGAAGCTTCAGTAGAAAATGACGCAGTCAAACCGGCGATATCCGCTAATACGATACCAACTGGTGCGACGATGTTTGCATTGTCCAATATTAAGTCGGACTGTCTATTTAATACAATTTTTGTATTTGACATAATAAAATTTATTTTTTTTTATCAGAAATATCTGATTTTACATGGCAGTTTTTCGCCATCGGCATTCGGATATAAATATAAATTTTAATAATTTGCTTGACAGCCACGGAACGACTGCATGCGATTTTGAAATATTAATATTAATAGCGATTTATTGCCTTGACAATTTTGCACATATTCTTATATATTACTGATATAATTCGACTTTTTTCAAAACCTTCGTTTTTTTCGTTTTTTGAAAAAAAACTATTTTATTTTGTAGAGATTTGTCGAATCGTCATATTCTAGGTCATGATTTCCTCCGTTGAAGAGGCCATATATCAGCTTGTCGTATTCCGCACTGAGCTTTGGATTGTTCGCGGAATATCTCCAAAGAGCTGCCTTGTTTCTCATTTCATACTCTTCGATATTGCTGTCGTGATTCTCCAATATCCAGTTCAGCTGCTTCGCGCCGTCTTTGGTGTCACATCCTTCATAGTAGTATCCTATGTCTTTGCACATAGGCGCGTTATGTAGCACTGGATATCCCATATAGGCGATGTCCAGGTATATGTAATTGAGCGGGTTCATCAGCTGGTGACAGACTACTATGTCCAGGTATTGCGTGACGATGAACGATGTCTGGTATCTGGCATCCGCGTTTATCTTATTGTCTTTGTATAGGTCGAAGGTCTTTATTATAGACATAAATTCCTTGTTCTTCGAAACTTTTTCGGAATTCGTTATCATCATCTTGTCTATCTTTTCCTTGCCGATTTCGGTCCTGTAGGACTCTTCTGCTATCATCGTCGGAATCATGCAGTATTTCACTATGTTGAGGTTTGGCTCCATCGTGCCTATCACCTTCTTCTCCTTGCCTGCATCGTATTTGAATCCCTTTTTGAAAATACCTTGTCGGTATTCTTTCTCTACATCCACTATCGTGTCGGTCAGGAAAGAATGATGCCAAACGAACGGCACTATGATTGACCTTGTACGATGAAGCGTCTGATAGTATCCGCAATTCGTGTCGTGTTGCTGCGGCACATACCATATCTCGTCTAGCTCGGTCTCGTATTGGAACGCCAAATCTTCGCTTGGCTTGAAAAGCACGTTTTCTGCGTGCACGATATAGTTGTTTCCACATTTGTAGGCGACTACTCTCTTGTTTGGTAGAGACCTGAAATGCTTTAGATGCTTTTCGTGCACTTGTGCACCCATCGTTATTATAAGATTCATCTCTTCATAGCTTTGCTCGAATCCGAGCACGTCGATTCCGTCCATGTATCTTGGCTTCTTCTCGGATAGGTCTAGGCTGGTCGTATTGAGCAGAAATACCTGATATTTCTTCTCCGACTTCTTCAGTAGGGTCGCTAGCATCAGCGTGTTTAGCTTTATGCCGTTTGTCCATATAGAGTCTTCTTGTGTCGATATGGATATGGTTATTCCGATTTTTATGCTTTCCATAATGCTATATATAAAAAAATATGACTACAAGCATATCTGCACATAGTCATATAAAAAATAAATAAATAATATCCTGTTTTTAGCTGGCGACTAAAATCAGGGAGTTTTCTTCCTGTATATATAAAATATCCAAAGTCAAAATGGCTACGCTCATTGCTTTCATTAAAAAATATAAAAATAATGGCGATTTCATCGCCATTATTTTTTTTTGATTTACTCTTCTACGATTATCTCGTTTTCTTCGATCCACATAGAATAGTCTCCTTCTAGTGGAACATAGATTTTCTTTGTTCTGATTTCCGGAGTTTCGTTCTTGTTTACAAGTTCTTTACCAGCGTCTGCTGTAACTTCGATGTAATAGTCTGCGATTATTTCTACTGTCATGATTATTTTATTATTTTTTTTGTTTTATTTTTTCGTTATGCAATCGTCCATCCTTTAGATGTTGCAATAAGTCTATCTGTTGGCATAACTACTTTGGTGAAGTCTGTTAGATATATATCTGTATTTATAGTATAAAGTGTTCCATCTGATTTTTCTACTCCACCATAGGTTCCTAGATTTGTTATACCCATAGATACAAACGAACCAGTCCCAGCAGTTTGTTTAGATAAAACACCTCCATTACACGCATATACATCGCCAGATACTGAACACCACACAGATGTGTATGGCATATTTTGTACTGCAACAAATGAACCTGTCCCTGCTGTTTGTTTGTAGATTGTACCAGTAGCTCCAATATCTGTTACATATATACTTCCATCAATAGGTGAGATTGCTAAAGAACCCACATTTCCAGAAAATACTTGTACAAATGAACCTGTCATAGCAGTCTGTTTGTGTAATCCACCTCCACTACCAAATGTTCCAACATATAGATTTCCTAAAAAATCTCCTGTTACACATTGTGAAACAGCTGGAGTAACTGTTGGCAATGCGGTCCAAGAATTTGTTACCGCATCCTTTTTGTATATATTTGCAGTAAGACTAGTCGCACAGTATATATTACCATATATATCTGTACCCATACCTTTAAAATTTTGAAAAGGTGTACTTTCTACTACGAATGGCCCTACACCACCAGTTTGTTTGTAAATTTGCAGTGTAGTACCATTGGACGCATAGACATCTTGTGTTGAACTTTGGACCGTTATGCCTCTCCAGTTACCCGCCACTGCGTTTAGAGGTTTTGCATTAAATCCTGGATTGGTTGTGATGGTTATTGTTGGAGTGCCTACAGCGGTACCAAGGCCATTGAATATATCTACGATGGCGTTTCTGCTTAGACATAGGTTAGTGTATGAAATCGAATAGCGAGTGCCTTGTAGATTTCCTTTTGCTACAGATGTACACCCAGCCAAAATATTTGCAAAATTTGTTCCTAGTGCGGCATTAAGATTAGGTATTGACTGTATTTGAGAGCAATATAAAAACATTCTTTCAAAATTTGTGCCTGATGTGGTATTGAGCGTAGGTATTTTGGACAAGCCTTGGCAATTCGCAAACATATTATAGAAATTTGTCACTGATGCTGTATTCAGAAGTGGAATAGATTGAATCGAATAGCAATCGGCAAACATGGAGCTTAAATTTGCAGCGGAGGCCATATTTATTAGAGGAAATGTTTTCAGAGAATTGCACCCATTGAGCATTTGACTGAAATCGGTTACCAATGCCGTATTTAATAAAGGTATTGTCTTCAGCAATCTGCAGTTTGCAAACATATTGAAAAAATTGGTTGCTTTTCCGGTGTCCAACAGAGGAATAGATTTCAACGATCTACAATCAATGAACATGTTTGAAAAATTGGTTCCTAGCGAAGTAACAAAAAGCGGTATGGTTCCAAGATTATAACAATTCGCGAACATGTTGTTGAAGTTTGTTCCAGCGGCGGTATTGAATAGAGATATCGATTGTAATGAGTAGAAAGAATTAAATAAACTCGAAAAATTCGCGATTGATCCGATGCTTCCTATTGTGACTATTTCACACATTCCTTGTTTCACGGTGAGGCCACCCAAGGACAATGTCGTTATATTCGCTCCGTTTATGGCGATATCGAGCCATCCTGTAACATGCATTTTTGCCAAAATGCTGTTTTGTTGCTGGAGGTTTAGTGTAGTTAGGTTTTGACCAGCCTGTGGTGTTACCCTTACCAATACCTGCTTATATCCTCTCGTAGAGATAGTCTCGCCACCTATTGACGAGTAAGTATAGGAATGGTTGGCCTTTACGCCAGATTCGAAATTTTCTATAACTCCATCTCCCCAGTCCACGGTGTAATTTCCTGCACATAGCAGCGCTATGTGATTTGAATCGTCTTCTGTAATTGCCAGCAATCCGATAAATTCCTGACTGCCTCTCGCAGGCATCGCCAACCAATCTGTTGGCCTTGTATATGTTGTTGCCATATATAATTTTTTTTTTATTGTTCTGGTCTCCAAAAGGAGAAAATCAGTTATTTTATTATAGCTATGCTATCGTCCATCCTTTATTTATTGCTATAAGCCTGTCTGTTGGTGTTATTACTTTGCTGAAATCTGTTAGATAGATGTCTGTATCTATGGTATATAATGTTCCATCTGATTTTTGTACCCCACCAAAAGTTCCTGGGGTTACTATTCCCATAGACACAAACGAACCAGTTCCAGCTGTTTGTTTATATAAAACACTTCCATTAGTGACATAAATATCACCAGATGTTGAACGAAGAATAGTGGAATACGGTATATTTTGCACAGCAACAAACGAACCTGTCCCAGCAGTTTGCTTATATATCGTACCAGTAGCACCTTTATCCGTAACATATATGCTACCATCAATTGGTGATATTGTAAATGATTGTACAACACCTGAATAAACTTGAACAGACGAACCTGTCATAGCGGTTTGTTTGTACAATCCTGCATTGCTTGCAAAATATAAGTTACCTAAAAAGTCGCCACCCATTTGACCCACTCCTGAAACATCTGTGCTTATAGTCGCCCAAGAACCTACACCGCCTGTTTTCTTTAAGTAAGTATTTGTACCTGGTCTAGCACAATAAATATTTCCATATATATCAGTACCCATTCCGCCAACAAAGCTATATGAACTACTATCAATCACAAATGGACCTGCACCACCTGTCTGCTTATGAATATATCCAGTAGTTACATTAGAAATATAAACATCTTGTGATGAACTTTGAATGGTCACACCTCTCCAGTTACCGCCAGTAATGTTTAGTGGTTTTGCATTAAATGCTGGATTAGTTGAAATAGTTATTGTTTGTGTTCCTGAAGCAGTTCCCAATCCGTTGAATATATCTAATACCGCACTTCTGCTCAAACACATTCCTGTATATGAAATGCTATATCGCGTTCCTTGAAGCGCGCCTTTGGCCATCGATGGGACATTTCCAAAAATTCCTGCAAAATTAGTTACCAGTGCGGTGTTAAGATTGGGAAGTCCTTGCAGTGATTCGCAGTTTCTTAGCATATAAGATAAATTTGCAGTCTTTGCGATATTTAGCAATGGTAGCGATTTTAACGCGTAACAAGAATCAAACATAAAATCAAATGCCGTGCCTTTTGAAGTATCTATCAACGGCACCGACTGCAGAGAAAAGCAGCCAGTAAGCATGCTACCAAATGATGTTGCATTGCTGGTATCAAAAAGTGGAATTGTCTGCAATGACGAACATCCTGCAAACATTCCGCCGAAATTCAACACATAGGACGAGGTGAAAAGAGGAACTTCCTGTAGCGAATAGCAATTGTTAAACATCATATAGAAAGTTGTTGCCGATGCGGTATTCAGCAATGGCACCGACTGCAGAGAAAAGCAGTTAAAAAACATCATTGAAAAATTAATTCCTGATGCCGTGTTGAATAAAGGTATTGATTTAAGCATAAAGCATTCTCTAAACATTTGACTAAAATTAGTTGCAGATGCCGTGTTGAATAGAGATACCGACTGTAGCGAAAAGCATTGATAAAATAAACTCGTAAAATCTGAAATTGTACCAAGGCTGCCTATTACGGCTCTTTCCAATAGAGAAATTTTAACGCTGTTGCCACCCAAATTTAATGTCGTTATATTCGCTCCGTTTATGGCAATATCGAGCCATCCTGCGGCATATGCCTTTGCCAAAATACTATTTTGCTGCTGCAAGTTGATGTTTGTAAGGTTTTGACCAGCCTGTGGCGTTACTCGCACCAAAACTTGTTTATATCCTCTTTCAGAAATCGTGCTCTCGCTTATTGACGAATAAGTATAGGTGTGTTGTGCCCTTACTCCTGATGCTACGTTTTCTACAACGCCATCGCCCCAGTTTATTGTATATGCCCCGGTGCATGATAGCGCTATGTGGTTTGATTCGTCGTCGGTTATCGCCAACAACCCGATAAATTCCTGCGATCCTATCGCAGGCATCGCCAGCCAATCTGCTGGTCTGGTCCAAGCATCCGAGGGAGCCGGTCTAACACCCCAAATTCCTCTGCCGTTTACTACTACTGCCATATTCTATTTTAAATTTTTTTGTTCTCTATATATAAAATTCTTTATATAGAAAATGAATGATTTCATCAAATTTTGATTAAAATCGATGCTTAAAAAAAATAGCGCTAAAAAGCGCTATTTTTTATTGATTTACTCTGCAGTTGGTTCTACGATTATTCGTTTTCTTCGATCCACATAGAATAGTCTCCTTCCAGAGGAACATAGATTTTCTTTGTTCTTATTTCCGGAGTCTCGTTTTTGTTTACAAGTTCCATACCTGCTTCTGCGGTAACCTCGATGTAAAATCCTGCGATGATTTCTACTGTCATGATTATTTTATTATTTTTTTTGTTTTATTTTTTCGTTATGCAATCGTCCATCCTTTAGATGTTGCAATAAGTCTTTCAGCACCCGTCAATGAAGTGTATCCAGGATTAGCTGAAACTGTAATAGTTTTAGATGTAACACCACTTGCCAATCCGTTGAATACTTCAACAATCATAGCTCTTCCTAAGTTCTTATTAGCTAAACTTAAAGAAGCTCTAACATTAGTAAAAGGTGCTCTAGCCACAACACCACTTGATATATTGGTAAGTGTAGTAGCGGCATTTAAGTTAAGAGCTGGAAGTGTTCTTAAAGAGTTGTCACCATTAAAAAAGTTGGTCAAGGTAATCGCTTTAGATACATCTATATTACCAATATTTTTTATCATTGGACATTGGTAAAAAAATGAATTCGCACTACAACTTGCAGTTCCTATTGTCATAGCTGGAAAGTTATCCAATGACAAACAGCTTTGAAAAGCACTAGTTACAATTGTCGCCTTACTCATATCTAAACTAGCCACCGTTTTTAATTTAGAACTATTAGCAGCGAAATTAGTAAAATTAATCCCTGAACGAGTGTCTATTAGTGGTATTTCAGTCAAATTAGCACAGTTGGCAAACATAGCCGAAAAGTCGGTATTTAACCTCATGTCTAAAGCTGGTACACTTTTTAGATTAGTACAACCATCAAACATACTAATAGCTGTAGTTACTTTACTTAAATTGAAGTTTGGAACTTGTTCTAAACTAGGACAGTTGTAAAACATCTGAACTGCATTAAGCACATTACTAGTATTAAATAGATTAACAGAAATCAAAGAAATGCAACTTGCAAACATGTATGAGGTATTAGTTAAACCTGTAGTTGATGCAGTAATGTTAATCGCTTTTAATCCTGTTAAACTTGAAAAGGCACTATTAAGAGCTGTTAATGAACCTAAATGACTTATTGTAATTTTTTCAAGCCAATTTGGTCTTGGATTATTACTTGTCGGTGCGATTGATAAAGTTGTAAGAGATGGTAGGTTTATTAAATATTCCAACCATTTCACTTGTTTAACCACTGTTGTTCCCAATACACTATGTCCAATATTAGTATTTAACACTGTTATATTACCAGTCGCTGGAGTAACCGTAATTAAAGCTTGTTTGTACCCTCTGCTACATAATGTAGAATCACTTAAACCTGAATAAACATATTGGTATTCCGCTGTTGTATTGCTAGCGTGAGTAGTAATAGTGCCGTCGCCCCAATTTACCTGATAATTGCCAGTGCTTGTTGTAACTCTTAATGCTACATAGTTGCTGTCGTTGTTACGAACAGCAACTAACCCCACAAATGTGTGTGAGCTTGTCGCCACTACCGGCATTGATAGCCAATCGCTTGGTCTTGTATATGTTGTTGCCATATTTTTTTTATTTTTTTTATTGTTATTATGCCACTACGGTCCAACCCTTATTTGTTGCTATTAATCTATCATTCGCTGTTAGTGCATCAGTAGTTTGTTTATAAATATCTCCAGATGAAAGTACTGTTGCATAGATATTTCCATTTGGTGCTGCACATATATCAGACCAAAGTCTTGATGTCTGACCTAAAGCAGTAAACGCTCCTGTTCCTCCAAACTGCACATAAATGTCTCCAGAATTTACAACGGCATAGACATCTCCATTTGGTGCAACTGTAATCCCGTACCAAGACCTTGATGTTTGACTTAATGCAGTAAATGTACCTGTTCCTCCAGTCTGTCTATAAATGTCACCACCAGCTACAGTAGCGTAGACATCTCCATTTGGAGCACAAGCAACACTTGTCCAAGCCCTTGATGTTTGACCTAAAGCACTGAACGAACCTGTTCCTCCAGTCTGCATATAAATGTCACCGTTATAAGCGACAGTATAAATGTTATTTGTGGCTGTTGATGCTACATCCATGTATTGTCTTTGCGTTTGTAGAGTATCGGTAAAAGATCCAACTCCTCCTGTTTGTACAAAAATTGGTCCAGTTCTAGGTGGAGTATTTCCGCCACATACAACATAAACGTTTCCATTTGGTGCTATACATATAGATTGTACCCATCCAGACAATCCTGTGCCACTATTTTCTACAAAATTTCCTGTTCCGGCAGTTTGTTTATAAACAGCAACAACACCTAATTTAATCGCATATATGTTTCCGCTTGAATCTGAACATATTCCTCTCCAATCGCTAGTTGCCTGATTTAATGCTAAGAATTGTGCAATTCCAGGATTACCAGAAACTGTAATAGTTTTAGAAGTAACACCACTTGCCAATCCGTTAAAGATATCTACAATCGCCGTTCTTGATAACATCATATTTGCAAATGAGAATGTATTTCTAATGTTTACAAAAGGAGCTTTAGCTATACCATTTACACCAGAGAGTATATTTGTTAATGTAGTTCCAGCCGTTAGATTCAAAGCCGGTAATTCATCCAATGATTGACATTGTGCAAACATTTGAGTGAAAGTAATACCTTTTACAGTATTCAGCAATGGTATAGATTTTAAGCTATTACAAGCCAATAACATATTACCAAATTGAGTCACTAATGAAGTATCAAAAGCCGGTATTTCAGTTAATGACCTACAACTAGAAAACATATTACCCATATATAATGCTTTACTAGTGTCAAATAGAGGAACTGTTTCTAATGTATGACATCCAGTAAACATAAAGCTAAATTCTTGACATTTTGTAGTCGTCAAGCCAGCTATAGTCGTAAGATTTGTACAACCTTGAAAGAACCCATACATACCTGTTGCGTTTCCTAAATTAAGAGCTGGAACATTGTTTAGCGAATAACACGAAAGAAATGTACTAGTGGCCGTTATAACAGACCCAAAGTTAAAACTAGGTATAGTTTCTAATGAATAGCAATTAGCAAACATATTAACTATAGTTGTAACATTAGAAGTGTCAAACAAAGGCACTGATTTTAAGGAGTAACAATCTTGAAACATATAATTAGTATCCGTAAAACCAGTTGTAGTTGTGTTGATAACCACTTCCTGAAGAGCATAGAAACTATTGAAAAGTGAAGAACAAACCTGTGGTTGATTACCCAATTTGTTGATGGTAACTTTTTCAACCCATGATTGATAAGGACCATTTGTATAAGAAGCTCTGTTGAATCGTAAAAAAGTACAATTTGGTAGATTGATGTGATATTCTAACCAAGTAGCCAACACGTTTGTCGCTGTTGATGCAATTGCACTATGTGGCCTCTGCGTCTGAAATTGTGATAAATTAGTTCCTGTCAATTTAACAACAACTTGTTTGTATCCTCTACTAGATAATGTTGTTTCACTAATTGCCGAGTATTCATATTTCTTTTCAGCCACTGTACTTGGGGCGTGAGTAGTCACTGTACCATCGCCCCAATCAACAGTATAATTACCTGTTGAGTTAGCAATTAGTGCTACATAATTACTATCATCATTAGTGATAGCCAAAAGACCGGTAAACTGCTCGGTGCTGTCTGTTGGAGCGTTTAACGCTAACCAATCTGCTGGACGAGTCCAAACAGAGGATGTCGAGATAATGTTAGGTATTAAAGACCTAACGCCCCATGTTCCTCTTCCATTTATTACTGCCATATTATTTTATTTTTTTTTGTTCTCTATATATAAAAGTCTTTACATAGAAAAATAAATGCTTTCATCAAATTTTCTATAAAAACCAAGGATTTAAAGAATAAAAATGCCGCGACAAGCACGCCATTTTTGTTGATTTACTCTTCTACGATTATCTCGTTTTCTTCGATCCACATAGAATAGTCTCCTTCAAGGGGAACATAGATTTTCTTTGTTCTGATTTCCGGTGTTTCGTTCTTGTTTACAAGTTCTTTGCCAGCATCTGCTGTGATTTCGATATAAAAATCTGTGATAATTTCTACTGTCATGATTATTTTATTATTTTTTATTTTTGCGTTATGCAATTGTCCATCCTTTAGATGTGGCAATCAATCTGTTTGCTGCCGTCAATGTCGCAAATCCAGGATTATTAGAAACCGTTACGATCTGTGACCCAAAGGCAGTTCCAAGTCCATTGAAGATATCAATAATCGCATTTGTGCTTAAACATAGACCAGTGTATGAAATTGAATAGCGACCTCCTGTCATTTTCCCCTTTGCAAGCGATGAAGAACCAAATGGCGTTGTAAAATTCGTACATAATGGAACATTGAATTCCGGTATTTGCTGCAATGAAAAGCAACCTGCAAACGTGTTTGATAGAGTAGTGGCTTTAGAAAAATTGAAAAGCGGAAGAAATGTCAATCGCAGGCATGCTTCAAACATATTGTTGAAAGTAAGCCCGTTTGCGGTATCTAAAAGCGGCACTGATTCCAATCTAGTGCAATATCTAAACATAGTGGTGAAATTGGTTCCATTCGCAGTATTGATAAGCGGAATCGATCTCAGAGTGCTACAGCCTGCAAACATGTTGCTAAAGTTGGTACCTGACGAAGTGTTTAAAAGCGGAATAGTCTTCAGCACATTGCAACCAAAAAACATGTTGGTGAAGTCATTTACCGATGAAGTATTTAAAAGCGGAATCGTTTTTAAGCTTTTGCAATCCGTGAACATGCTGGAAAAAACGGTTGCCAAAGAAGTATTTAAAAGCGGAATCGTTTTTAGCGAATGGCAATACCTAAACATAACATCAAAGTTAGTTCCCTTGGAAGTATTGAAAAGCGGAACCGATACTATCGAGTTGCAGCTAGAGAACATACCGCCGAAGTTAGTTCCATTGGAAGTATCGAAAAGCGGAACCGATTCCAATACTCTGCAATCATAGAACATTCTCCCAAAATTTGTAACTGTTGAAGTGCTGGATAATGAAACCGATTTTAGAGAATAAAATCCTCTAAATAAATCTAAAAAGCTTGTTATCGCACCCAAGCTGCCAATAGTTGCCTTTTCGCACATTCCGAGCATTGTAGACGCATCGCCTAAAACAAGCGAGGTTATGTTAGAGCCATTTATTGAAAGTTCCAGCCACCCTGTAGTGTGAAATTTTGCTATCGCTGCGTTGGTTTGCTGCAAGTTGATGCTTGTCAGGTTTTGGCCAGCCTGTGGCGTTACCCTAACCAGCACTTGCTTGTATCCTAAAGTAGATATAGTGCTGGCACTTATGGCAGAGTATGTATAGCTATGCTGCGCCTTTACTCCTGTAGCTATATTTTCTACAACTCCATCTCCCCAGTCCACGGTATATGCTCCTGCACAAAGCAACGCTATGTGATTGCTGCTATCATTGTGAATCGCCAATAGCCCTATAAATTCTTGAGTCCCTATCGTTGGCATTGCTAGCCAATCTGTTGGTCTTGTATATGTTGTCACCATATTTTTTATCTTTTATTTTTTTTTATTATGCAGCCACGGTCCAGCCTTTTGCTGTCGCGATTGCCTTATCCGCAAGCGTTAGCGCGGTAGAACCAGGGTTGGTGGTAACTGTAATGGTTTGCGCTCCGACCGCAGTTCCAAGTCCGTTAAAAATATCCACAATTTCAGCTCTGCCCAAACATTGATTGGTGTATGAAATCGAATATCGTCCTCCTATCATTTTACCCTTGGAAATAGAATTAATAAAATTAAACATGCTTGAAAAGTTCGTGCCTAGTGAAACATTGAATTCTGGTATTTGCTGTAGCACATAGCAGTTTTGGAACATGCCGGTAAAGTTCGCGCCCTTAGAAAGGTCAATGAGTGGTACAGATACCAATGCTATACAAGTAGAAAACATATATGTGAATGATGTTCCCAATGAAGTGTTTATTAAAGGTATTGTACTAAGTCCAGTAGTAGCAAACATAGAATTGAAGTTGAGTCCTTTAGACGTATCTAGCAATGGCACTGATCTCAATCTATAGCATGAGATAAACATGTTGCTGAAGTTGGTTCCTTTAGAAGTATCTAGCAATGGAACAGATTCCAAGTTATAGCAGGCGCTAAACATTCCACTAAAACTAGTCACGTTTGATGTGTTGAAAAGCGGAACAGATTCCAAACTCCAGCATGCTTCAAACATACTTGTTAAGTTAGTCGCAGCGGACGTATTTATCAATCCAACCGATTCCAATGAATTGCATCCATAAAACATGCTAGAAAAATTGTTCACCAGTGATGTGTTGAACGCCGGAACCGCCTCTAATGAACTGCATCCAAAAAACATATTGACCGTAATGGTCGCAGCGGACATATTGAATTCAGGCACTTCCCTCAATGAATAGCAGTTATAAAACGTGCTGGTAAAATTAGATACAGTCGATGTATTGAAAAGTGGAACCGATTGTAGCGCAATTAAGCTATCAAATGTGTTTGCCAAAGAGGTTATATTTCCTAAAGCAGAAATGGTCACTCTTTCACACATTCCCTGTCTGACGGTTCCTCCTCCTAATACCAATGCGGTTATGTTAGAGCCTTTTATCGCAAGGTCTAGCCATCCTGTAGTGTGTAATTTTGCCATCGCTGCATTGGTTTGCTGCAAGTTGATGCTTGTCAGGTTTTGGCCAGCCTGTGGTGTTACTCTAACCAGCACTTGCTTGTATCCTAAAGTCGATATAGTGTTGTCGTTTATCGAAGAATAGGTGTAGGTATGTTGTGCCTTTACTCCTGTAGCTATATTTTCTACAACTCCATCGCCCCAATCCACGGTATAGGCGCCTGCACAAAGCAACGCTATGTGATTGCTCTCATCGTTGGTGATTGCCAACAGACCTATAAACTCTTGTGTTCCTATCGTTGGCATAGCTAGCCAATCCTCAGGACGAGTCCAATTAGAGGATGATGCGGTAGAACCGGGAATAAAAGCTCTAACTCCCCATACTCCTCTTCCATTTATTACTGCCATATTTATTTTATTATTTTTTGTTTTATATATTAAATTAATAGAGGAAAGAATTTGAACTTTCTTCTATTTCTTCTAAAAATCGAGGATTTAAAGAATAAAAATGGCGATGAAATCGCCATTATTTATTTATCTATTCTTCTACGATTATCTCGTTTTCTTCTAGTGGAACATAGATCTTTTTCGTCCTGATTTCAGGAGTCTCGTTTTTGTTCACCAATTCCATACCTGCATCTGCGGTAACTTCGATGTAATAGTCTGCGATAATTTCTACTGTCATTTTGTTTTATTTTGTTTTTATAGGCTTATGCCTTTATTATCCTACTATCGTCCACCCTTTGGCAGTCGCGATCAATCTGTCAGCTGCGATCAATGTCGCAAGACCAGGGTTAGCCGAAATCGTAATATTTCTAGATGTAACGCCGCTAGCCAATCCGTTGAATAGTTCAACAATGGCTGTTCTACCTAAGTTTTTATTAGCCACAGATAGAGAAGCTCTAACATTGGTGAAAGGCACTTTAGTCGCCATATTACCAACCATACCGGTAAGCGTAGTTCCTGCATTCAGATTGAACGCTGGATAGATTCTTAAGGCAGGAGTTCCCGTAAGAAAATTTGTGAAGTTGACCGCTTTGGAAACATCCATAGCACCAACGGTCTTCAGCGAACCTGTAGTTGACAAGAACGAAGTCAAGTTGCAGCTGGCAGTTCCTACCGTCATAGCAGGAAAGTTATCCAATGAATAGCAGCTCGCAAACGCGCTCGTGGCTGTTGTCGCTTTACCCATGTTTAGATTCGCGACTGTTTTTAATTTAAAGCAGCCATTCGCGAAGGTATTGAAATTTGTTCCTGAACGAACATCCATCAAACCTATTTCGGTTAGATTAGGACAATTGGCAAACATGTTTGAGAAATCAATATTTAATCGCATATCTAAAGCGGGTACTGTTTTTAGCTTATAGCAATTTTGAAACATAGCTGTGGCAGAAGTTACTTTACTGAAGTTGAAATTCGGAATTTCTTCTAAAAGATAACAACTCCAAAACATATTTGCAGCGTTAGTAACATTAGCAGTATTGAATAAATTAACAGAAGTTAAATTCCAGCAGTTACCAAACATATTATAGGTGCTAGTCACGCCCGTCGTTGTCGCGGTAATGTTAAATTCTCTCAAAGCGGTCATATTGGCACAAATTAGAGATATATCGGTTAAACCACCTATATGGCTTATAGTTACTTTTTCAATCCAACTATGTCTAGAACCAACTCCTCCTTGTGTAACTAAACTAGCCCCAGAACTAAAGTATGGGAAATTTATTATCCAATCCAACCATGTCACTTTTCTAGTACCTGATACGCTATGAGCACGCGCAGTATTAAACGTTAGTATGTTGCCAGAAACAGGTGTTACTCTAACAATAACTTGTTTGTAGCCTCTACTACATAGAGTAGAATCACTTATGCTTGAATAAGTGTATTTATATTCTGCCTGTGTATTGCTTGCATGAGTAGTAATAGTACCATCTCCCCAATCTACCTGGTAATTTCCAGTATTTGTTGTTGCAAGTAAAGCAACATAGTTGCTATCGTGATTACAGACTGCGAATAGACCCGCGAATGTCTGAGAGCTCGTCGCCACCGTAGGCATTGTTAGCCAATCGCTTGGCCTTGTATATGTTGTTGCCATATATTTTTGTTTATTTTTTTTTAGTCGTTATGCGATTGTCCAACCTTTTCCTGTCGCTATTAATCTATCACCTGCAGTTAATGATGCGTATCCAGGGTTTCCAGAAACCGTAATAGATTTAGAAGTAACGGTAGTAACCAAGCCATTAAAGATGTCAATAATCGCCGTTCTTGATAACATCATATTAGCGAATGAGAATGAGATTTTAATGTTGACAAAAGGTGCTTCTACAATACCAGGACAGTAAATGAATATATTAGTAATATTGGTTGCCGCACCAACATCAAACGCCGGTAGTTTATCCAAAGAATAGCAGTTTGTAAATGCACCGCCCCAGGTAGAAACTTTTTGAGTATCTAGAAGTTGTATAGTCTTTAAGTTAGTACACGATTCAAAAATACCTGCGAAATTCGTGGTTTGAGAGAAATTAAACGTCGGTATTTCTTTCAGTGAATAGCAGAAACCAAACATGCCATACGCATTAGTCACCGTGCTGGTGTTGAAAAGCGGAATTGTCTCCAAAGAATAACAATTGTTAAACATAACAGAAGTATTTGTTACTTTCGTAGTTGTTAAAGTAGGTGCGGTCACAAGATTATGACAGTTCGAGAACATAGTAGCCATAGTTGTAACGTTACTAAAATTAAAATCAGGCACCGTTGTCAATGAATAACAATAAGTAAACATATTAGTTGCGTTATCTACCAACACAAAATTGAAGCTAGGTATAGTCGTCAATGAATAACAACTGTTAAACATATTAGAAGTATTAGCAACATTTGAAGTATCAAACAAAGGCACTGACTTTAAGTTGAAACAATTAAGAAACATATTTGATGTATTCGTAACAGTTGTTGCATAATTAATAACAACTTCTTGTAATGAATACAAATCAGTAAAAATTTGTGAAAACGAGGTATTGGCAGCCAATTTATTAAGAGTTATTTTTTCAACCCAAGTAGAACGACCACCATTGACACCATAAAAAGCATAATGAATCCCCAAAGATGTAGAATTTGGTAGATTGAAATGAAACTCTAGCCAAGTGTATAGAACGTTTGTAGCCGAAGCAAGCGCGCTATGCGGATAATTCGTATTCATTCCAGTTATGTTGGTTCCTGTTAGCTTGACAACGACTTGCTTATATCCTCTACTTGTTAGTGTAGAGTCGTTAATAGCAGAATAATCATATTTTTTTTCTGCTGTAGTACCACCCGCATGAGTAGTTATTGTTCCATCACCCCAGTCAACCGTATAACTGTTGGTCGTCACTGCTCGAAGCGTGACATAGTTGCTATCATCATTAGTGATAGCCAATAGCCCGGTAAATTGTTCGGTGCTACCTGTGGCTCCATTTAAAACGAGCCATTCAGAAGGACGAGTCCAGGTGGCGGATGTAGAGACAACATTAGGTATTAGACTTCTAACTCCCCATGTTCCTCTTCCATTTATTACTACTGCCATATTTATTTTATTATTTTTTATAAAAAGCGGCGTCAAAGCGCCGCTTTATTATTGTTTTATACGATTGGATCGATTGGCTCGATAGCTTCGTCTTCTTCTATCCACATAGAATAGTCTCCTTCTAAAGGAACATAGATTTTCTTTGTTCTGATTTCTGGAGTCTCGTTTTTGTTTACAAGCTCTTTACCTGCTTCCGCGGTAACTTCGATGTAAAATCCTTCGATAATTTCTACTGTCATGATTATTTTATTATTTTTTTTTGTATATATTAAATAGCCTCAGCAAACAAATCAAGGCTATTTGATTTTTGGCCGTTTTTCAACGGTTCTTTTTTATTTTTTATGCAATCGTCCATCCTTTAGCTGTAGCTATCGCTCTTTCCGCTGTGGTCAATGAAGTGTATCCAGGATTAGCAGAAACTGTAATAGTTTTAGATGTTACGCCACTTGCTAGTCCGTTGAATACTTCAACTATCATAGCTCTTCCTAAGTTTTTACTAGCTAAATTTAATGAAGCTCTAACATTAGTAAAAGGCGCTCTAGCCATAACACCACTTGATATACTGGTAAGTGTAGTACCTGAATTTAAGTTAAGTGCTGGAAGCGTTCTTAAAGCATTACTACCATTGAAAAAGTTGGAAAAAGTAATCGCTTTGGAAACGTCTATATCACCAACTTTTGTCAATGCGTCACAGCTGTAAAAAAATGAAGTTAAATTACAGTTTGTATTTCCTACCACAATAGCTGGGAAATTATCCAACATCTTACAACCTTGGAATGCTGAAGTTGCGTTTGTCGCTTTACTCATATCTAAATTTGCAACAGTCTTTAATTTATTACAAAAACTAGCAAAATTGGTAAAGTTAGTCCCTGACCGAGTATCTATTAACCCTATTTCCGTTAAACTTGGACAATTGTTAAACATACTTGAAAAGTCAGTAGCTAATCTCATATCTAAAGCTGGGACTGTTTTTAGGTTAAGACAGTTTGCGAACATACTATTGGCTGAAACGGATTTACTTAAATTGAAGTTTGGAACTTGTTCTAAACCATTACTACAGGTGTTAAACATTCCGTTCGAACTAGTTACATTACTAGTATTGAAAAGATTTACAGAAATCAAAGAGTAACAATACATAAACATATTTGTAGTACTGGTAATACCAGTAGTTGATGCGGTAATATTAACCGCTTTCAACCCTATTAAACTTGAAAATGTACTTTGGAATGATGTTAATGAACCTAAATGACTTATAGTAACTTTTTCAAGCCAATTAGGTCTTGGATTATTACCTGTAGGTGAGATTGATAAAGATGTAAGAGATGGCAGGTTTATTAAAAATTCTAGCCATTTTACTTGCTTAACCACTGTTACACCCAATGCACTATGCGTAACGTTAGTATTTAACACTGTTATATTGCCAGTTAGAGGTGTTACCGTAACTAAAGCTTGTTTATAGCCTCTGCTGCATAATGTAGAATCGATTATTGCAGAATATGTATATAGGTATTCCGCTGTTGTGTTGCTTGCATGAGTAGTTATAGTGCCATCGCCCCAGTCCACTTGATAATTGCCTGTGCTCGTTGTTACTCTTAAAGCTACATAGTTACTATCGTGATTAGAAACTGCAAATAGACCAACGAATGTCTGCGAGCTTGTCGCCACTACCGGCATTGCTAGCCAATCGCTTGGCCTTGTATATGTTGTTGCCATATATTTTGTTTGTTTTTTTTATCGATTATGCAATCGTCCATCCTTTTGCTGTCGCTATCAATCTATCTGCCGATGTTAATGAACCAAATCCAGGGTTGCTAGAAACTGTAATATTCTTGCTAGTAACACCACTAACCAATCCGTTAAAGATATCTATAATCGCTGTTCTTGAAAGCATCATGTTTGCGAATGAGAATGTATTTCTAATGTTAACAAAAGGAGCTTTACTTATACCATTAGTACCACTAAACATATTCGTAAACGTAGTTCCAGCTGTTAGATTCAACGCTGGCAATTCGTCCAATGATGGACATGCAGCAAACATTTGAGTAAAACCAGTACCTTTTACTGTATTCAGCAATGGTATAGATTTTAAGCTATAGCAAGATATAAACGCATTAGTGAAATTAGTCACCAACGAAGTGTCAAAAGCTGGCACTTCAGTTAATGACTGACAGCTAGAAAACATATTCAACATACCTGTTGCTTTGCTAGTGTCAAAAAGCGGTACCGTCTCTAATGACTGACACGCCGTAAACATAAAACCAAAGTCCGCACATTTTGTAGTCGTCAAGCCAGCTATAGTCTTAAGATTTTGACAATTTTGGAACATACCATACAAACTCGTTGCGTTGCCTAAATTAAGATCGGGAACTGTGGTTAAGGAATAACAGCTAAGGAATACCTGTTGTGCCAGTGTTACTGAACCAAAATTAAAGCTAGGTATAGTTTCTAATGAATAACAACTATCAAACATAGTATTAATTGTTGTAACATTTGATGTATTAAACAACGGAACTGACTTTAAGTTATAGCAACTCTGAAACATAGTTGAAGTATTTGTGACACTTGTTGTTGTAGCATTAATAACAACTTCTTGTAGCGAATAGAAAAGATTGAAAAGTGCCGCAAACGATGTTATATTACCTAATTTATTAATAGTAACTTTTTCAACCCAAGTTTGAAAAGCACCATTACTCGTAGACGCTTTGTTAGACGCTATAAGTGTACAATTTGGTAGATTTATATGATATTCCAACCAAGTAGCCAACACGTTTGTTGCCAATGTAGTAAGTACACTATGTGGTTTAACCGTATACAATGCTGTTACATTAGTTCCTGTCAACTTAACAACAACTTGTTTATAACCTCTACTAGATAATGTTGTTTCACTAATTGCTGAATATTCATATTTCTTTTCTGCTGTAGCACCAGCGGCATGAGTAGTTACTGTACCATCGCCCCAATCAACAGTGTAATTGCCTGTTGAAACGGCCGCTATAGTAACATAGTTACTATCATCATTGGTGATTGCTAATAACCCTGTAAATTGTTCTGTACTACCTGTGGCTCCATTTAATGGTAACCAATCTGTCGGACGAGTCCAGTTAGAGGTTGTTGTGATAATGTTAGGTATTAAAGACCTAACGCCCCATGTTCCTCTTCCATTTATTACTGCCATATTATTTTATTATTTTTTATAAAAAGCGGCGCTTTGGCGCCGCTTTATTATTGTTTAGACGATTGGCTCTATAGCTTCGTCTTCTTCTATCCACATAGAATAGTCGCCTTCAAGTGGAACATAGATCTTCTTTGTCCTGATTTCTGGAGTCTCGTTTTTGTTTACCAATTCTTTGCCAGCTTCTGCTGTAACTTCGATGTAAAATCCTTCGATAATTTCTACTGTCATGATT
>Ga0247722_10000510_pt1 | contig 23732 bp, 17 predicted proteins | sample MSEWelMarce3H_FC_FD_189094 | JGI IMG/M metagenome (GOLD analysis project Ga0247722, IMG submission 189094) | Subsurface sediment microbial communities from gas well in West Virginia, United States - MSEEL Well Study Marcellus 3H_FC | ecosystem: Environmental > Terrestrial > Deep subsurface >... | reverse complement strand
GCTGCTGCGCGGTCATTGCCAAAAAAGGTAGCGCTAAATTAGATTACTAATTTTTACGGGTCATTTCGCTTTACAAATTGAAACTCGCGTCCTCCTAAAGTCGGAAGCTCAAACAGTCAATTTGTAAGACGCTTCATTTCCTCAAAATTTACGTAATCTAATTTTAAGGCGCGGATTGGAGATTTTGGAGGCGCTATCTCTTTTGAGGGTTTGTCTACAGAGATTGGGCAATAGGAAGTTTTTTTTTAAGATTTCTTTATTTTATTGTTTAAAATTGGGTTTTTATTTTTGGCATCGCTTCGACAGGCCTTCATGAATTGAAGTTACAAAAAGGCTAATCCTTGGAAATTCGACTACCCTCAAACGAACGACGCTAAAATTTCAAAACTCACTGCGCTCAGACACTTGAAATTTTTACGCTTACTTATCGTTGAGGGTCCCAGTCTGAAATTTCCTTAGGGACAGGTTTGGGTTTAAGGAGGCGCTTTCGCTTTTGAGGATTAGTATAAAGGGATTTGTATTGCTACCTTTTTTAAGTCTTTGTTCTTTTATCTTGAAGACTTTAAGCTAAAGGAGCAGTAAGTATGTTTTTTTAACTATTTCTTCAATTTAGATGTTTTTAAATAGTTGGGCAAAATTTAATAAAATTCAATTGTGGTTTTTATTGTTTATTATTAACTTCATTAGAAAATATACTTTGAAATGTCAAAAATAAATAAGTTAAAAATTCAAGAACAAGAGATTACGGTTCAAAACAGTTCACTAGGAGAATTTATCTCTTTGACTGATATGTTGAAAGCAAAGGATGGGGATTTTTTTATTTCAGATTGGTTGAGAAATAGGAATACAGTTGAATTTTTAGGTGTATGGGAGTCTATTAATAATCCGGTTTTTAACTATGGCGAATTTGCCATAATTAAAAGTAAAGCAGGATTGAATAATTATAAACTTAGCGTTAAAGAATGGATAAGTAAAACAAATGCAATTGGTTTAAAAGCATCATCAGGAAGGTATGGCGGTACCTATGCTCATATAGATATCGCATTTGAGTTTGGAATGTGGATAAGTGCAGAATTTAAAGTGTATTTAATCAAAGAATATAAAAGATTAAAATTAGCTGAAATTGATGCGCTTAAAATTGAATGGAGTTTTCAAAGAAACCTAACCAAAGTAAACTATAAAATTCACACGGACGCAATAAAAGAAAATCTAATTCCTTCGTTAATTGAAAATAATAAAATATCAATGGTTTATGCTCAAGAAGCAGATGTTTTAAATATGGCTGTTTTTGGAAAGACAGCAAAAACATGGACTGAGGAAAATCAAAATGTGAAAGGAAACATAAGAGATAATGCTACGATTCAACAATTGGTTGTACTTTAAAATTTAGAAAGTATTAACGCTCTATTTATTAATGAAGGTGTATTACAAAAAGATAGATTAATTCGACTAAATAGAATTGCAATCACTCAAATGCAATCACTTATGAATATAAAAGCAATTGATAAGCTTTTATAATAGTAGTTAGTATTAAAAAATCGAAATTTAATTTAAACCTTTTTTCAAGTCCTTGGAAATTCGACTACCCACTTAACGAACGACGCTAAAATTTCAAAACTCGCTGCGCTCAGACAGTTGAAATTTTTACGCTTACTTATCGTTGTGGGTCCCAGTCTGAAATTTCCTTAGGGACGATTTGGGATTTTCGGAGGCGCTTTCGCTTTTTAGTAAAAAGGTATAAGGCAATAGGCAATAGTTTTTTTAATAGTTTTTTGTTTAGAATTGGGTTTTTACTTTTTGGCATCGCCCCAAAAAGTAACAAAAAGGCTAGTCCTTGGAAATTCGACTACCCTCAAACGAACGACGCTAAAATTTCAAAACTCGCTGCGCTCAGACACTTGAAATTTTTACGCTTACTTATCGTTGAGGGTCCCAGTCTGAAATTTCCTTAGGGACGATTTGGGATTTTCGGAGGCGCTTTCGCTTTTTAGTAAAAAGGTATCAGGCAATAGGCAATAGTTTTTTTAATAGTTTTTTGTTTAGAATTGGGATTACTACCTTTTTTACTTCTTAGCTGCTTCGCGGTGCCATGCCCAAAAAAGGTAGCGTCAAAAAGTCAAGCGCTGTATTTTTATCGCTTTGTTTCACTTCTGAAATTTCGACCACATCTGTAACTCAAGATGACAATCGACAGACTCAAGATGTAAGGATTTAGTCTAGGGTCTCAGGTCGAATAGATTTCTAATTAAATAAAAAAAACTGCCCGCTTTAAATTTGAAGAAAAAATTAATACAAAAATCCAAACAACCAAAGAGGTATTTTGTTTCCTAATCCGATTTCAATATCTTCTGCTGCAACAAAAGAATTTTCTATATTTTCAATCTGTTTAAAAGATTTTTCCTTCCCTCCAATCTCTATGGTATAAGTATTATCAATTAAAAAATCACCTTTTGATGGAAGTGAAATTTTATGTTTGTATTTTAATTGATTCGCAAAAAATATTTCCCTCAAAGTGCCCGTATTCATTTTTTCGTTTTTAAGTATGAACATTAAATTTGTATTGTTCAAATATAGTTTTGTTGGTTTTTGTAATTTGCTTAATCCACCTGTTTCAATGTTTAAATGTATGGTTAATTCTGCTTCCTCTAGAAAATGAAGATAAGCCAAAAGAGTGGCTCTATTTAGTCCTATTTTACTGCTGATTTTTGTGATGTTTGGAGTAAATGGAACTGATTCTATTAGTATAACTAATAGTTGTTTAATTCTATGGACATAAGCTATTTCAAGATTTCTTAAAAGAGGTAGTTCTATTTCTAGAATCATATTTACAACTTCATTAAGGCGTTGGTTATACAATTCTTTTTCTTCTTTGAAGAAAGGGTAATACCCCATTTGTAAGTAGGTTTCAAAATAGATAAATGGCTTTATTTCTTTTAGAATGTTTTGACTGTGTGTTAAGTGGTTTTTAAGGATATCTTCAAGTTTTAGTATTGGAAGATGAATACCTGTTTCAATAGCTATAAATTCTCTAAAAGATAAACCTTGCATAGAATAGGTAACTGCTCTTCTACTTAAATCTGCTCGCGCATTTAAAATTTCTAATAGCGAAGAACCCGTAAAAACAATTTTTAATTGGGGATAATCATCATAAATGTTTTTGATTTCTTGAGACCAATTAGGGTATTTATGTACTTCGTCGATAAATAAATATTTCCCTCCTTTTTTTATGAATTCATCTACTAACTCTACTAGTGAATTGTTTGAAAACCAAATAGAATCTAGACTAATACATAATGTTTTTTCAAGTTCATTCGAGTGGTTTAATTTAATGTATTGTAATAATAACGTTGTTTTTCCAATACCTCTTGCTCCTTTAATTCCAATCAATCTAGCTTTCCAATTTATTTCATGAATAATACTTCTTGTGAATTCTGTTGAAACGGTTTGAAGTTTTTGTATGTATTTTTCAAATAATTTTTCCATTGGTTTTTTTGTTTGTTCTAATATACAAAAATAGTTTTAAATTGTTTGTTTAGATGAACAAAATAAGTATCGTGAAATCTAAAATTAATTTTCAACCTTTTTTTACTTCGTAGCTGCTGCGCGGTCATTGCCAAAAAAGGTTGAGCAAAAAAGGCTAGTCCTTGGAAACTCGACTACCCACTTACGAACGACGCTAAAATTTCATTTATAACTAATCATTCATAATTACCTAGTGGTACCCGAATTTCAGTCAGTTATACTTGTTCTAAAAATAAGGCGCGGTTGGATTTTTGAGGTCGCTATTGCTATTTTGCTTCGAATTTTTAGTCTTTAGTCTTTGATCTTTTGTCTTGAAGTCTTTAGTCTTGTAGTTCACAGTCTACATTTCCTTAGGGACAGGTTAGGTTTCGAGGTCGCTATCGCTTTTATGCTTCGACAGGCTCAGCATGGCAATCGGCAATTTGAATATGTTTGGAATTTTTAGTCTTTGTTCTTTTGTCTTGAAGTCTTCTTGGTTTCAGTCTACATTTCCTAAGGGACAGAATACATTTCGAGGTCGCATTTGCCTTAAAAATCGAAGTATAATTCAATATCTTTTTTTATCACAAAGTCGCCAAGGTACCGCAAAGTCCTCAATGTAATTTAGAATCAATATTTTCTCAGTGTACTCCGTGTAACCTTTCTTTCTCTGTGTTTAAACCACAAACTTTAGTTGATACTCATAAATCTAATCATAAGTCATAAACCATAACTTATAAATCATAATTCTTTAAAGCGATTTTATTTCTTCGTTGGTGAGGTATTTGATTAATACAGCGTCATGTGGTGGTTGAAGGGTAAAAAGTGTCCCAGCAGCGGCTCCAGAGGCACCGGATTGTATGGCTTTGGAAAAGTCTTCTTTTGAACCCGCTCCTCCTAAAACTATGAGCGGAATCTCGAGATGGGAAGTGATTTCTTTGATTAATTCAATCGGATAACCTAATCGGGTACCTTCTCTAGAAATATCTTGTAAGATGAGTTCACCAACCCCTAGTTTTTGCATTTCTAAAGCAAAATCCAAAGGAGATTTTCGAGTGTTTATTTTACCATTTTTCACAAAAACAGTAGGTTTATTTTTTAAAAAAGGAATTTTTATATCCATCATTGCAACGATACTTTGGCTGCCAAATATCGATACTGCTTCTTTTACCAAAGATTGATTTGTGTGTGCGACTTCGCCCAAAATTACTTTTTCTACCCCAAGTTGAATCAGTTTTTGGATATGTTCAAGGGTTTTAATTCCTCCACCATAAGCGATTGGCATAAAGCATTCTGAGCACATCTCTTCAATCAGTACAAAGTTTGGCTCTTCGTTGTTTTTAGAAGCATAAATATCTAAAATGACCAATTCATCTGCTTGTTTTTCATTGAAAATTTTAATAGCATTTATCGGATCTCCTAAGTAAATGGGATTTTTAAAATTTTTCGTTTTCACTAAGCGTTTGTTTGCAATCAACAAACTTGGAATAATTCTATTTCTAATCATATCTTCAACTGATCTCAAAAATACATATTTAAATCGTTTTTTATTATTGTTGGTCTTAGATTAGTTCTTATTTTTGTTGTATGCAAGGCAAGGAAACATTGGTTCTTTTAGTCGCGGATTATCCGAATCCAAGTGGTGAGCCATTTTTGGAGGATGAATTAAAAGTTATATCGAAAGATTTTAAGCAAATTTATATTCTTCAAACAAATTCTAAGGGCGAAGTATTAGAGAAAAAAATGTTTTTGCCAACACAAGCTCAAGTAATTGCTTTAAAAAGCAAAAACAAGCATTCAATTTTTTATAAAATTCTTCCTTTTCTTGGTGTATCTTTATGGTATCAATTATTTTTGGCTGTTGTAAAGCATCGTGTTCGTTTTTCTTTTTCTTTACTAAAAACGATCTCTTATTATTTAGTCGAATCTTCAAAATATAAGCGAACATTAAAACTGTTCGTAAAAAAACAAGGGATCGATTTCAATCGTACAATTTTCTATTCATACTGGTGTGATATTTACACGTTTTCGTTAGCACGCTTGAAAACTGAAAATATAAACATCCATTTTGTTACTCGAGTACATGGTTGGGATTTGTATTTTGAAAGACACAAAGAGTCCTTTTTGCCTTTTCGAGAATATATATTTAAAAAAGCCGACCGCATTTTTCCTGTTTCACAAGATGGTAGAAAGTATCTGTTAGACAAACGGTTGATTAGGGATTCATCCAAGATTATTTCTTCTTACCTAGGTGTTAGCCCCTTAAAGCGAAATCCTCGTTACACACAAGGGAGTCAAGATGCAAAATTGACGCATATTCATTTGTTATCCCTTTCTCATATTAATCACGTGAAACGCTTGGATAAGATAATAGATGCATTATGTTTATTTGACTCAGACTTTCAAATCGTCTGGCATCATATAGGTTGGGGTGAAATAGGTTTTGAAGATGCTTTTAAGGCTGGAGTACATAATAAAATAACTGATAAAAATCATATAAAAGTTCACTTCTACGGGCGATATAGTAAAGAACAAGTCAGAGATTTTTTGGAACAAAACCCGATCGATTTTATAGTGAATTCAAGTGATACGGAAGGAGTTCCAGTTTCCCTCATGGAAGCAGCTGCCGCTGGAATTCCAGCAATTGCTTTTGATGTAGGAGGAATACCTGCAGTTTTGAAAGATCAGTATAACGGTTTTTTAATATCGTCAAGTGCACAAAATGCATCTAAAGTACTTTATGAAACCATGCTTCGTTTTATCCAACTTTCTCCAGAGGATAGGCAATTGATGAGCGAACATGCTTTTGCTCTTTGGAAATCAAAATTTGATCAAGAAGTTAATTTTAGCCTATTTTCATCTATATTGCAAGATTCTGAAGATTATGTTCCTCCTTACCTTGAATGTACTCATTGTTTGGTGAATAATCAAGTACACACACATTTGGTTTTAGATAAGTATGGGGTGTGTGATATTTGTAAAATCATTGAAGTAAAGAATCAAGCGATTCAAATTCAAAAGGATCATGGTTATTTAGATAGTTTAATTGAAACAATTAAATACAAAGGAAAAGATAAGCAGTATGATTGTTTGATTGGTATAAGTGGTGGTGTCGATAGCGCTTATTTAGCGTTGAAAATGAAAGAAAACGGGTTACGTCCTTTACTAGTTCATGTTGATAATGGTTGGAATTCGGAAATTGCCGTGTCTAACATAGAAAAACTGATTACGCAGCTAGGGTTTGATTTATATACGGTTGTAATCGATTGGGAAGAAATACAAGACATCGTAAAGTCTTTCATGAAAGCTTCTGTGATTGATATTGATTGGGCAAATGAAATGTGTTTTGTCTCCTCTTTGTATCGTGTAGCTCGAAAGTTTGGCATTAAGACCGTATTGACAGGCCATCAAATCTCTTCTGAGGGTTGGATGCCTGAAACAGTAGTTCACTACAAATTGGATTTGATTAATTTCAAAGCAATTCATCGAAAATTTGGAACTATTCCTTTGAGGACTTATCCTACGATAGGTTATTTGAGCTCTTATTTCTATAAAAAAGCACTTGGAATCCAGTACTATTTTCCACTCGATTATTTGGGGTATGATAAAGAGGAAGCAAAAAAAGAATTGATTGCTCGATATGGTTGGCGAGACTATGGACAAAAACATTTTGAAAGTATATTTACTCGTTTTTATCAAGCTTATTTGTTGCCTCGAAAATTCGGGATTGACAAACGTATTTTTCACTATTCTTCTCTAATTGCCTCTGGACAATTAGAAAAAAATGAAGCCAAAAAGTTGTTAGAAGATCGCAGTTATTTCGATTCTGGTCAGTTTGAGGAAGATAAAATGTACATTCAAAAGAAAATGGGGTTTACCATGAAGGAATTTGAAGCAATTTTAAATGCTTTACCTAAATCTCATTTTGATTACCCTTCTTTGCTTTTGTTACGCAGAAAATGGGTATGTATAAAACAACGTTTGATGGGCTTATGAAAGAAGTATTGATCATCAGTTATTTTTATCCTCCGTGTAGTTTAACCGCCTCACAACGTCCTGCTGGATGGGTGAAATACTTGCCTTCCTACGGTTACAGACCAATTGTGATCACTCGTAATTGGAACGTCCCACTTCAACAACCTGAAGATCAGTTAAGAGATGCGGGAATTCAATTGGAAATAGAAGAAACTGACACCCATGAGGTTCATTACATTCCTTATCGTTCTTCCATTAGGGATCGTTTATTTACGTCTAAAAATAGTTTGCTTAAAAAAACTAGCAAGGTATTCACACTTGTAAACGGTATTGGCGAAAATTACGCAAATTGTTTTATCCCATTTGGAGCTATTTATGCCTATGCAGAAAAATTAATTGCGCAACATACAATTTCAGCAGTACTTATAACTGGAAATCCTTTTGTGCAATTTCGTTTTGGTTATTTACTTTCAAAAAAATATCATCTTCCATGGGTGGCTGATTATCGGGATGATTGGACCACTTCAGAAATTATACACCCTAAAGGTATTATTGCTCGTTTTTTGCATCAACTACAGCACCGATCTGAACAAAAATGGGTTGGTAGTGCTTCAGTGATAACTTCTGTATCAGATGTGTATACTGATCGAATTGCAAAATTTGTAAAAGTAAAAGGTGTTACTGTTTTAAATGGATTTGACTCTTTGCTTCCACAACTACCCAATGAGGATCCTTCAACATTTAAAATCACCTACAACGGAACACTTTATGCTACTCAAGATGTAGAATCATTTTTGCGAGCAGTGATTCGTTGTATACCTGTTTTTAATGAAAAAATTAAAATTCAAGTTCAATTTCCCGGAGTTGCCTACGATCCTCTTCAAGAAAAAAGAATTAAAAGAATAATTGTAGGGTATGAATCTCATTTTTTGATCACGCCTCGAATTTCTAAAAGTGAAGTTATTTTGATGCAACAAACTTCTGATTTATTACTAATGTTGACCCACAAAGGAAAAAAAGGGATTCCTTCTAGTAAATTGTATGAATATTTGTCGTTGCAAAAATCGATACTTTGTTTTCCTTCTGATCAGGATGTCGTTGCTCAAACTCTAGCTGATACAGGAAATGGGAAGATTGTAGAAACCGAACTTGAGATGTTTCATTATTTATCCTCGAAAATATCTACTAAAATAGAATCCACTAATAGTGAAACAGCGACTCCATCTCGAAATATTTTATCTTACTCACAAAATCACCAAGTTAAACAACTCTCTTTATTATTAACTAAATTAGTTAGCGAACGTGAACTTTGAAGAAGGTAAGTTTCAGTTTTTAGGGGTTATTGATGCTTTGTCAATAATTATTTGGTTTTTCGTATTATTGAATAATGTCAATTCTACTTTCGAAAAAAATAAAAATGTTGGGTATTATCGGTTTTACAAAACTGGTTTTTATGCTAAATTTTTTTCTGCCATAATTTTTTCAATCGTTTACATACAAATGTATGAAGGTGGAGATTCAACTGCTTATTGGGATAGTGCTCAAAAATTGAATAATTTATTTTGGGAGAGCCCCACTCGTTTTCTACATGAAATTTTCACTAATGATGAGAATCGATTAAGATTTAATAGTTTTGATATACAGAAAACAGGGCTTCCCCCCAACTGGATTTACAAAGAGGACGAAGCATGGTTTGCGGCAAAAATATTTTCATTTTTAACTTTTTTAACTTTTAAAAGTTATTTTGCGATGACAATGATTACTTCTTATATTTCTTTTAAAGTTAGTTGGAAGTTGTATGAACTTGTTTTAAACTATCACTTATTTAGTGAAAAGACAGCTGCGATAGGTGTCTTATTTTTACCTTCTACTTGTTTTTGGTGTACTGGAATTACCAAAGATATGATTGTTTATTCATGTGTGATTTATGTATTGATTCAATTGTTTACTTTTTTAAATCCAACACAATTGAAAAATTATCGCAATATCTTACTTGGAGTAATTTCAATTTATTTCATTCTCTTTGTGCGGGATTTCATGTTAATCGCAGCTTTAGGGCCATTTTTTATGGCTTTAGGAGCTCGATGGAGTCGTGCTCAAGGTTCTGGATTTTCTAAATGGTTGATTCAATTGAGCTTTTTAGGTTTGGTTCTGTTTGCAATGACTACGTTTTTAGGTTCCGAAAAAGGTCAAGAATTTGCGGTGGAAGCAGAGGTCATTCAAAAAGACCTAAAGACAAATCCTACTTACGGCGAAAATCGCTATGATTTAGGAGTTACCGATTACACTTCGAATGGAATGTTACGGGCCATGCCAGTATCAATTTATACCGCCTTTTATCGACCCTACCTTTGGGAAGGTGATAGTGTTTTTGTTCGAGTTAGTGCTTTAGAATCTTTTCTTTTCTTGTTATTAACACTTCGGTTTTTATTGGCAAATAATTTATTTAAAACCCTAAAAACTATTCGAAATAATGAATTACTTATGGCATCAATTGTCTTTGCATTCATTTTGGGCTTTTTTGCAGGATATACATCAGGATTGTTTGGAGTATTGGTTCGATTTAAGGCACCGCTATTGCCGTTTTTATTTTTGGTTTTAATGTATAAAAATAACCGCTCATTTGATGAAAAAGAGAATCATTTATCAACTACTGTATAAGTTACCCAAATCCTTTTTCCCTTATTTTTTGGAGGTGATTTTACGATTTAAGACTAATTTATCTTCAAAAGGAGGAGGTTTGATTGTAATAAATACACATGATCGCTCAGGTGGAGCATCAAAAATAGCTTATCAACTTGCATTATTGATGAGAAAAAGCAGGAACAGTATGCTGTTTGTTCAGTATAAAAATCGAGACGAAGATTGGATTAAAAAAATACATTCGAACGAAGAAGTTTTTGATTCATTTTTTTCAAATTATTTGAGCGATCAAGAAAAAAAAGGAGGTTGGCTCGATTTTTCTAAAATTAGTTGGATAAAATACAAAGAATTTTTATCCTTAATTCAGTCAAATATCATCCATTTACATAATCTACATGGAGGCTATTTTAGCTATGCACTTTTACCCTATTTGTCAAAAACCAAAAAATTGATTTGGACACTACATGACGAACATGCACTCACCGGCCATTGTTCATTTACAATGACCTGTGAAAAATGGAAAGACAATTGTATGAAATGTGCTTTTTTAGATGTGTATCCTGCTATACAATTCGATAATACAAAAGCGTTGAGGAGATATAAAGAAAGGTGGATAAAAAAATCAAATATCACTTTTGTTACTCCTTCTTATTGGTTGTCTAATCGTTTAAAAGAAGTCTACCCATTTGTTAAAGATATACATGTGATTCAAAACGGTATAGATATTTCACTTTTTATAAAACAAGATCAAAAAGAAAGTAGAAAGAAATTCAATTTACCCTACGATAAGTTTATTGTTTTATTTGTTGCTGAGTATTCAACAAATAATCCATTTAAAGGTGGTGAAACAATTCGAGAATTAATAAAATTAAATTCAAATAATTCTATTTTATTTGTTACTGTTGGAGGAAAAACTTCTGAAGCAAATTCAAATTTTATTGAAATTCCATATGTCAAAAACGAAGAAGATTTAGCCGCATTATATAGTGCTTGCGATCTTATGCTTTATCCGACAAATGCAGACAATCACCCGTTAGTAGTCATGGAATCAATGTCTTGTGAATTACCTGTTTTAGCACCTGAAATTGGAGGAATACCTGAGATTATTTCTCCTAACATAGACGGATGGTTAGTTGATTCTTATTCAAAACCAGCAATATATTTAGAAATGTTAACCAAGATTTATGATTTAAAACTTAAGGATGAGGCAGCATTTTGTAAGTTTGGAATCAATGCGCGTAATAAAATTGAAATAAATTTTACACAAGACCAGATGTTCAAAAAGTACGAAGATTTATATTCAATTGTCTAATTCTTTCTATGAAACTATTTTTATCAATAATTACCCCGGTTCTAAACAACGAGCAATTCATTTCTAAAGCCATTGAAAATTATTTAAGTGAATCAACTGCTGAAACAGAATTAATTGTGATGGATGGAGGTAGTACCGACCGCACCCTTGAAGTTATTCAGTCTTATGCTGCAAAGCATAAAAACATTCGTTGGGTTTCGGAGAAGGACAGTGGTCAATCAAATGCCATGAATAAAGGAATTCGATTGGCACAAGGAGAATTTATCAGTTTTTTAAATGTAGATGATTACTATTCTGAAGGAGTTTTTGAGTCGGTTATTACTCTTTTAAAAAACGATACCACTATAGATTTTCTAGTAGGAGATTGTCAAGTGTGGGATGCAGATGGAGGCTTGATTTATGTCAATCGACCATCCAAAATCCAAAAATGGCACTTATTAAGTGGTTACCATTTTCCTGTCAATCCAACCGCTTATTTTTATCGTAAAAAGATACATTTTGATGTAGGCTTGTATAATGAAGCGAATCATTTCAATATGGATTTAGAATTCTTATTAAATGTACGAATGCACTATAAATTTCACTATGTACCAGAGCTATTTGGGAATTTTCGGTTGTTACCCAATACAAAGACAGTTTCTGAAATGGAAAATAATCAGTTAGAAATTAGAAAGAAGGAATTGTTAGATGCCTATTTCGCTAAAACCAGTCTCTATATTCAATTTCGCGTTCAATTTTATCGCTTCTATCGAGTAAACTATCCTAAATTGAGGTATCAAATTCGAAGAATTAGAGACAAAATTAGATTTGAAATAAAGAAGTTAACTCACTAATTTAAATTAAATTTTTACTTTTCAAGTATGAGAACACACCTGCATTTAAGTCGGTTTTAGGTGTGCAATTCAATTCAATTAATGGATTGATATTTGCACATGCATACATGACTTCTTGCTTTCTATAGGGTAAGCCACCCCAATTGTGTTTTGGTGCTATTTTAAGCATTTTCTCCATCAAATCAGCAACACTCCTCAACGAATGCGCTTCTCCAGTGCCTAAGAAAATATTTTTAAGGTGTAATTTGCTGTGATTTTCCAACTTTAAAATGGTATCGATAATAGTACAGATATCATCAATATGTATGAAGTCAAGTTTTTGAAGACCAGGCGACATATCAATGGTAGCTTCGGAATAAAAACCTTCTAAAATAAAATCAAATATTTTTTTCTTTTCATCCTCTGTCCCATATATCGTATACGGTACTAAATGGATTAAATTGAAGTTATACACTGAAGCATAGTATTCTACAAAAGCGCGAAATGCAGTTTTCGATGCTGAATACAAATAAGTATTTTCAATTTTTTGGTACCCAGATTTAAATTCAGCAAAGGTTCCAAAGTTTAGAAAAAGTTTTAAAGAATTATTATTTTTTACTATGTCCAATAATTGAATACCGTAATTCAAATTACTTTCTATTAATTTTTTTCCTTCTTCTATTGTATCAGAACTAGTTACATAGGAAGCAAGGTGAAGAATGGTTTCAGGATTGAACGATTTAATTTTATCAATTTCCTCTATCGTTTTGACGTCAACATTGTGATACTCTCTAAAAAGACTAGCTGCTTTTGTATTATTACGATTTACTGTTAGGATTTCTATGTTTTTTTGGTTTGCTAAATAAGGTATTAGCTTTCTACCGACAGCACCAGTGGCACCAGTTACAAGAATTTTCATTTTACCAATTGTATGTAAATTCGTTTAAATCTTTTTTAAGCGCTTCCAAGTCAGAGTGAGGTTGGTCTATGATATCCATTAATAAAGCAGTATCATTTGATTTACACTTGAACGCCATCCAAATACCAGGGGATACAGTAATTCTGCAATAATTATCCCCTTTTTCAGAAGCAATTAGCTTATAGTATTTACCGTATGATTCACTTTTTACTCTTTCGTCAAAAAAAACAAATTCAATTTCACCTTTTATAACAATTAAGTTTAAAGTTGTTTTTGTATGCAATTTCCATCCTTTAATTTGACCAGGGTTTACATTGGAAAAATAGACCTCTCCAAAACCTTTGAATCCCTCGTCTGAATTTTTCATACCATGCCAAACATCTCCTTTCTCAAGTTGAATTTGTTTTAGAGGGAAAACACTAATTCCTTTCATCTTTATTTATTGCCCAGTTAATTTCTTGTTTTTTAGCAAGTAGCGAATATTCATTGATTTGTTTAATCGTTACATCGAAAGTTTCAGAAGGGGTGTTATAAAAACATTTATACCATTCCACAATGTAATCTAAAATTGTATCAAAATTGAGTGTCGCTTTCCATTTCAGGTATGCTAATGCTTTATCACAATTTAATTTTAATAGCTTAGCTTCTTCAAAGGGGATATTATCTGTTATTTGAATGGAAGATTTATTCGATCCGAACCATCTTTTTTCGAGTTCAGAAGATAATTCAAGTACGGTTCTAATTTGTTCAGAAGATGGACCGAAATTAAAGGCTTCTCCATTGATTTTTTTATTTTCAAAAAGGTATTGTCCAGTGGTCAGGTAACCGCTCAATGGTTCCAATACATGTTGCCAAGGTCTGGTAGCAGTAGGGCTTCTTAGTTCTACAATTTCATCATTTTGAAAAGCATTTATACAATCCACTACAATTCTATCAGCCGACCAATCTCCTCCACCAATTACATTCCCCGCGCGTACTGTTGCAATTTTGATGTTCGTTTTCTTAGCAATAAACGATTGGATGTATGCGTTAATAATTAATTCCGCAGCACCTTTTGATCCGGAGTAAATATCTTTTCCACCCATTTTATCGTTTTCTCTATACCCCCAAATCCACTCTACATTATCATAGGCTTTGTCACTTGTAATTATGATGCAGCTGCACTCAAACTCTATGTCTTTTATCACGTCAAGCACCACCGCTGTACCAAGTACATTGGTTGAAATTGTTTCTAAAGGGTCTTTGTATGATGTAGAAACAATCGATTGTGCTGCAAGATGAAAAATAAAATCAGGCTGAGTTTTTAGGATTAAATCCTTAAGCGTTTCTTTGTCTCTGATATCTCCAAAGGTATGATTGCACTTGTCCTTCAAGCCCAGCGCGTCAAACATAGATGGGTTTGTAGGAATATCTTTCGAGTAACCGTATACATTCGCGCCAAGATTTAATAGCCAAGTAGTCAGCCATGCACCTTTAAATCCCGTGTTACCGGTGACTAACACCTTTTTGTCTTTGTAAATATTGTTAAAATTCATATCAATCAATTACCAAATTTTCCAAGGAGCAGTTCCTTTCTCCCACATTTCATTCAATTCTTTATTATCACGAAGAGTGTCCATAGGTTTCCAGAAGCCATGGTGTTTGTACGCTCTCATTTTTCCATCAGCGGCAATTTTTTCAAGCGGTTCTCTTTCAAAAATCTCATTGTCTTCTCCAGAAAGGTAATCAAATACTCCTGGTTCACACACAAAAAAACCTGCATTAATCCATGCCCCATCACCTTTTGGTTTTTCAAGGAAAGAATTTACTTTATTGTCTTCAGAAATATCAAGCGCACCAAATCTACCTTCTGGTTTGTATGCCGTTATGGAGAATAATTTCCCTGATTTTTTGTGTTGTTCTATCGTTTCTGAGATATTTATATCACCAACACCGTCTCCATAAGTTAAGAGAAAAGGTTCGTTGCCTATGTAATTTTGGATTCTTTTTACTCTTCCACCAGTCATCGTATTCAAACCGGTATCTACTAGTGTAATTTTCCAAGATTCAGATTGATTGTTATGAACTTCCATGGAGTTATTTGCCAAATCGATGGTCATGTCACTGGTATGTAAAAAATAGTTTGCAAAATACTCTTTAATCATGTATCCTTTGTATCCGCAACACACCACAAATTCGTTAATTCCGTGTTCTGCATAGATTTTCATTATGTGCCAAATAACGGGCCTACCTCCGATTTCAATTAAAGGTTTCGGCATTAAATGGGTTGCTTCACTAATTCTTGTTCCAAGCCCACCAGCTAAAATTACTAACTTCATAAAAATGTAATAGTTATTGACACATTTATAGATTTGTTGTGTCTTTTTGTATTGGTTAGCTAAACTAATAAAAATATATTACGCAATCTTTATTCTCTCTGAATTTCATATTCACTAACTCGCAAAATATAGTTAATATTGTTACACATTAATAAATTTTATTTAAAAATGTCTAGTATTTCAATATTGATGTGTAGCTATAATGGGGATTTGATGTTACCTAAGTCAATATCTGCTATTACTCAACTTCAAGTACAACCTTTTGATTTTGTCGAGTTTGTTTTTGTGGATAATAATTCAATAAATGATTTGCAAAAGATAGTTAAATCTTTATGGAATGAAACGAGTACAACGATACAATTAATTACAACCTTTGAAAAAAAGAGCGGGAAAATTGCTGCTTTTCTTTCTGGTTTTAAACTTTGTACAGGCGAATATATCGTAGTTTGTGATGATGACAATGAATTGAATGAGAACTATTTACTGGAAGGAGTCAACTATTTAAAATCTAATGCCAAAGTAGGTGTATTGGGAGGTTGTGGAATTCCTTCTTCGAATGTTGATTTACCAGATTGGTTAACTACTTATTTACCAGATTTTGCATGTGGCCCTCAAGCAACGAAAACAGGAAATGTTTTTCCAGGGCGAAATGTGGTTTACGGAGCAGGAATGTGGTTTAGAGCTTCTTTGTTTCAAACAGCATTAAATAATGGATTTCAATTTATGTTTGATTACATTAAAGACGATCCAAGTGTAAAAAAACTTTCCAATGGAGGAGAAGATGGTGAATTGTGTTGGTCCATTAAATATCAAGGTTTCGAAATTCATTATCTAGAAACATTAAAATTTAATCATTGGATTGATCAACATAAGCTTTCAGTTCAGTATTTAACTCAAATAAAAAGTAGAAGAACCAAGTTAACGTTACTTTCTCAAGTATATAGACGAGCATTTACAATGGATGTTCATAACGTAAATAATTATTGGAAAAAAGAACTGTTTTTCATTTTCATTCATTTTTTTAAGCATTTTAAACTTAGTAAGAATTATCTGATTGATGAAACAAGAAGAAATATCAGTAATTTGTTTTTTTTATTGTCTTATCGTAACAAATATGATAAAATCTATAATGATTTATTAAAATATAAACAGAATTTTAGTAAATGAGAAATCCTTTTTTTTCAGTAGTCATTCCTACATACAACCGAGAAGAATTAATTGAAAGAGTTTTAAACTCTGTTTTAAAACAAACGTTTACAGATTTTGAAATTATCATCGTAGATAATTGTTCCACGGATAAAACAGTTTCAATTATTCAAGGTATTCAAAAAGATCATCCTATTATTAATTTGATTTGCAATTCAGAAAATCTTGAAAGATGTATTTCAAGAAATATAGGAATTCATCAATCAAAAGGAGAATATATATGTTTTTTAGATAGCGATGATTTTTGGTTAGAGAATCATTTAAGTGAACTACATACAAAAATAATTAAAACAGATAAAGTTGGGTTATATTTTACAAACGCTTATAATAGTGATGATTTTGAAACACTAACCGATCGAATTTGTCCGGATTTAGACAATTTTTCAGTTTTTGATTATCTATTAACTTATACTTTTAATCCTTCAAGGGTCGCAGTTCATCATAAAGTTTTAGAAGAGTTTGAATTTGACCCGGAAATACCTGGATTAGAGGATTTTGATTTATGGCTTCGTATCGCTACTAAATTTCCTATTTTTCAATTGAATAAGAGGACGGTTGTTTATAATTCTCATTCTGAATCGACCTCATCTACAACTTTGAAAAATTCAAATATTGAAATAAAATTGTATCAAACAGTTTTTTCTAAAGAAACACTAAAAAAATCATTGCCTAAAGAATCAAAAAACAGACTCATGAGTATGTGTTATTACCACAAAGTGCTTAGTTTGAATTCAGGGTTCTATCCATTTTTGATTCATTATTATATTTTTAAAGCTTTTTTTCTTTGTCCTGAGGGGTATAATATTAATTCAAATAAGACGATGTTTGTTATTTTTATAGATCAGTTCCCAATTATTGGTTATCTATCAAGATTTATTCGTGGTATTATCAGAAAATAAGGTAAGATCTTTTTATTTATTAAGGAGGAGTTTTTATTGTGCTAGGAATTTAGACTTTAAAGACTGTTGCAAAACCCCTTACTCATTTTTGAATCAAAAACTTAACGTTCTCATTTACAGGTGTAATTCCGATAGTCATCGGAACCGGTTTTAAATTTTTACTCCGCCTCGATTAATAACTTTTGCAACGGTTTTCTTACTTGATTTGATATCTGTATGAGAAATTGAGAGTACTACCTTTTTTACTTCGTAGCTGTTTCGCGGTGCATTGCCCCGCTTCGGCAGGCTAAGCTTGACGATGAAAAATATTATTTTTCTAGATCTCGGAAATTCGACTACCCTCAAACGAACGACGCTAAAATTTCAAAACTCGCTGCGCTTAGACAGTTGAAATTTTTTACGCTTACTTATCGTTGTAGGTCCCAGTCTGAAATTTCCTTAGGGACGGATTGAGGTTTATGGAGACGCTAACGCTTTTGATATTGAGTGAAAAGTGAATAGGTGCTTATTTTATAAAATGGTTTTAATTTAATGGTTAGAATTTGGTTTTTACTTTTTGGCATTGCCCCAAAAAGTAACAAAAAGGCTAGTCCTTGGAAATCCGACTACCCTCTAACGAACGACGCTAAAATTTCAAAACTCGCTTCGCTCAGACAGTTGAAATTTTTACGCTTACTTATCGTTGAGGGTCCCAGTCTGAAATTTCCTTAGGGACGATTTGGGATTTTCGGTGGCGCTTTCGCTTTTTAGGTTTAGTTAAATTGATTAGGTAATATTTTTTTAAGAGATCTTTTGTTTGGATTTGGGATTACTACCTTTTTTACTTCGTAGCTGCTCCTATGTTTGTATTCACAAAGAATTATTATTTTAATGTAGTGAAAAGGAATGGTGAGTTCACTTGCTGCTTAATAGCTTTTATAGCATATTCTCGCGAAGAAACAGCCCCATTCCTTTTATTTCTTTGAGTTAGAACAGAATGTAAAGAGTTAACGTTTTCGTTAATATCTTGAATATCTTCAGGAGTAAAAACGGCGGGAAATAAATCACTTTTAAAACTATTGCATTATGACTATTTTGAAACAAGTTTTGGGTATCGATGTTGCAAAAGATGAACTTGTAGTATCGCTGGGTAGAATGTATTATGATCTTTCTATTGAAATTTATTCAACGAATGTTTTTCCGAATACACCAACGGGATTTAAATCGTTGATAAAATGGGTGAATCAATTCACAGATGCATCAATCAAAGTGCAATTTGTAATGGAAGCAACCGGAGTTTATCATCAGAAATTCGCTTTTTTTCTTGATGAACAAGAATACAATGTGAGTATTGTACTTCCAGATAAAATAAGCAATTACATGCGGACATTGGACATCAAAACAATTACAGATTATACATGCGCAAAAGCCATTGCTCAGTTCGGATTAGAAAGGAAATTAGACCTATGGAAAAAGCCAAATCCTGGTTACAAAAAACTTCAACAACTTACCAGAGAACGTGATCAAATTGTTTCTGAAAGAGTAGTCGTTAAAAATCAATTACATGCTGAGAAATCAGAAGCAGAAGCACATCAAAACAGTATAAAAAGATTAAACGAAAGAATTGTTTTTCTAAACAAACAAGAAGCGGAAATTAAGCGAGATATAAAAGAATGTATTTCTAAAGAAGAGACACTTAAAAAGGATATTGATAATAGATGTACAATACCTGGAGTTGGAGAGTTGACTGCTGCTATAGTTTTAAGTGAAACTAATGGTTTTGAATTGATCAGGAATAAAAAACAACTCGTTAGTTATGCAGGATTAGATATTAAGGAAAAACAATCCGGAACATCTGTTCATGGAACCCCAAAAATATCTAAAAAAGGCAATAGGGTATTAAGAAAATCACTTCATCTTCCGGCAATCACCTCTATAAAATATAATGAAAATCATAGAGATTTGTTTGCGAGAATAGTATCTAAAAATGGAATAAAAATGAAAGGAGTTGTAGCTGTTCAACGCAAGATTCTAGAACTAATTTACACCTTATATAAAAACAAAACGTGCTTTGAACACAATTATGTAAAAAGAGAGCAGCTACAAGTAACTGCTTCTCTCACAAACTAGCTCAAGGCTGTTTTAATAACGTAAAGATAAATATTTATAATTTATTTGGAATTTAACACAGAATCTTCGCGGTGCATTGCCCAAAAAGGTAGCACCAAAAAGTCTAGTCCTTGGAAATTCGACTACCCACTTAACGAACGACGCTAAAATTTCAAAACTCGCTGCGCTCAGACAGTTGAAGTTTTTACGATAATTATCGTTTTGGGTCCCAGTCTGAAATTTCCTTAGGGACGGGTTTGGGTTTAAGGAGGCGCTATCGCTTTTTAGGGTTTGTATAAAGGGATTTGGTTTACTACCTTTTTTCATTGCCAAAAAAGGTAGCGCCAATAAGGCTAGCGCTAAATTTGATTACTAATTTTTACGGGGCATTTCGCTTTACAAATTGAAACTCGCGTCCTCCTAAAGTCGGAAGCTCAAACAGTCAATTTGTATGAAGCTTCATTTCTTTAAAATTTACGTAATCTAATTTTAAGGCGCGGATTGGAGATTTTGGAGGTTATTAAAACATTAAATTAAACCCTTTGTCTTTTTTGTTGTATTTATTTATCTCAGCAGTGTAAAACTTGATTTGTTGGCTGCAAATAAAATTTCTAAATATGGAAATATCTTCTTGTTCCTCTGTATCGTTTAAGGCTTGTATGTATTCATCTCTATCTTCTGTAAAAATCTTTATAAGAGGTTCTTTGTGATACATTTGGATGTAATTCATCATCAATCTTGAAGTCCTTCCATTGCCATCTCCGAATGGGTGTATATTTATAAAATTATAATGTAAGTCAGCTGCGAGTTTTAGTATTTCATTTCCTGATACGGTGTCTAATCTAAAATTTATGTTTTCAATAAGTTGGTTTAGCAAATTTTCCACTTTTGAAAAATCAGGAAAATATTTTCTATCAACATACACCTGGGCTTTTCGTAGTTCCCCTTTAGAAGTATCGAAAGATCCCGCGATAGAGTTTATAATACCACCTGTATTTTTCATTACAAGACTTGCAACTTGTTGAATTAATTCTATGCTAAGTTTTTCTTTACGAGTTGATAATGTTTTTAAATATAAAAATGCTGCGAAATGATCTTTAACCATTAAGTGATCTGACAATGGTTTGCCTTTTGCAGTGATATCGTTTTCGAGTAATAATTTTGTGTCGTTTTCGCTCAAAGAACAACCTTCAATCTTAGTCGAATTATATACAATAGAAATCATTGAAAACTTCTCGTAATCAATGGCTTCTGATAAACCTAGTTTAAGGTATTTTGATCTTAAAATTTCTAATTCTTTCCACATAATCAAGTTCAAAGTTAATTATTTTACTTAAAGATTTTATTCATTAACGATTAACCTAGTTTCGGGGAAAAACTTTTTCATGAATGGAATTGGGGTTGCTACCTTTTTTACTTCGTAGTTGCATTGCCCAAAAAGGTAATGCCAAAAAGGCTAGTCCTTGGAAATTCGACTACCCACTAACGAACGACGCTAAAATTTCAAAACTCGCTGCGCTCACACAGTTGAAATTTTTACGCTTACTTATCGTTGTGGGTCCCAGTCTGAAATTTCCTTAGGGACGGGTTTAGGTTTAAGGAGGCGCTATCGCTTTTGATGATTCGTATCATGGGATTAAGATTACTACCTTTTTTACTTCGTAGCTGCTTCGCGGTGCATTACCCAAAAAGGTAGCGCCAAAAAGTCTAGTCCTTGGAAATTCGACTACCCACTAACGAACGACACTAAAATTTCAAAACTCGCTGCGCTCAGACAGTTGAAATTTTTACGCTTACTTATCGTTGTGGGTCCCAGTCTGAAATTTCCTTAGGGACGGGTTGTTGTTTTTGGAAGCGCTATCGCTTTTGATGTTTCGTATCATGGGATTAAGATTACTACCTTTTTGCATTACCCAAAAAGGTAGCGCCAAAAAGTCTAGTCCTTGGAAATTCGACTACCCACTAACGAACGACGCTAAAATTTCAAAACTCGCTGCGCTCACACAGTTGAAACTTTTACGCTTACTTATCGTTGTGGGTCCCAGTCTGAAATTTCCTTAGGGACGGGTTTAGGTTTAAGGAGGCGCTATCGCTTTTGATTACTAATTTTTACGGGGCATCTCGCTTTACAAATTGAAACTCGCTTCCTCCTAAAGTCAGAAGCTCAAACAGTCAATTTGTAAGACGCTTCATTTCCTCAAAATTTACGTAATCTAATTTTAAGGCGCGACTTGGTAATTCGGGGACGCTATCGCTTTTTGGGTTAATTAAAAATCTGTTTTTTTTTTATTAGTTTTTCAACTATTTGTTCATTAATTTAAAAGAGACTATACTGGATTTTTTCGAACAAAGTTCCTGAAGTTTTCTTTGTCAATTATCTTACCATTTGCTTTGTATTCATTTAAGAATGCAATTGGAATTTTAGCTTTTCCTTTGCTGTTCCATTTAAATTCGTAGGCAGTTATTTGTCCATTTGATTCTTCGACAAAATCTATTTCTTGTTTTTGTACTGTTCTCCAAAAATAGTTGTTGGTGTAGAGTTGGTTGTATTCTTGTAATTTCAGTCGTTCAGCAATTAAAAAGTTTTCCCATAATGCACCTTTATCTGTTCTTAAATCCAATGGGTTAAGGTTATTGATAATCATATTTCGGATGCCATTATCATAAAAATAAATTTTTCTATTGTTTTTGATTTCATTGCGTTGATTTCTACTAAAGCTATTTAATCTAAAGACAATAAATGCTTTTTCTAGCAAATCGATGTATTTCGAAACAGTTGTTTTATCTATCTGTAACATATTCGCTAATTCATTGTAAGATACTTCACTTCCTACTTGCAGGGCTAAAGCTTTCAATAATTTATCGAGTAATTCAGGTTTTTTGATACCTGTTACTGATAATACATCTTTATACAAATAACTAGATGTAAGTTGCTTTAAAATTTCGCGTGCATCAAATCGCTGATTTATAACATCTGGGTACATTCCGAATATGAGACGTTCTTCAAGTTGCATGTTTGCTTCTATATAACCAACATGATTTTCAAATTCTTCCCAACTGATTGGAAATAATTGATATTCAAACTTTCTTCCTGTTAAAGGTTCTTGTGTTGTTTGATTGATTTCCAATGCTGAAGAACCACTAATTAATAATTGTACTTCTTTAAATTGATCTATTATCATTTTTGCGATTAGGCCAATATCTTTTATACGCTGTGCTTCATCGATAAAAACTAGTCTATTTTTTCCAATAATTGAGTTTAATTTGGATACTCCAACATTTTCTAATAATGAACGCACCTCAGGGTCATCTCCATTAAGAAATAGAAAATCGTTACCTTCTAAGCACGCGTTTATTAAAGTAGTTTTTCCTACTTGTCTAGGGCCTAATAATACTATCGCTTTGCCTTTATTAAATTTTGTGTTTAGTGTTGTATATAATTCTCTCTTTATCATAATCACCAAATATATTAATTTTTTAGTGAATTTAATCACTGAATATATATATTATTTAGTGATTAAATATTCGTGTTTTTAACTGATTTGAGGAAAGGGTTGCTGCTGGTGCTATTTTAGTTATGAGATTAAATTAGGAATTTAACACAGAATCTTCGCGTTGCATTGCCCAAAAAGGCTAGTCCTTGGAAATTCGACCACCCACTAACGAACGACACTAAAATTTCAAAACTCGCTGCGCTCAGACAGTTGAAATTTTTACGCTTACTTATCGTTGTGGGTCCCAGTCTGAAATTTCCTTAGGGACGGGTTAAGGTTTTTTGGTGACGCTAGCGCTTTTGATATTGAATGAAAAGTGGATAGGTGCTAATTTTATAAAATGGCTTTTAATTCAATAGTTGGAATTTGGTTTTTACTTTTTGGCATCGCCCCAAAAAGTAACAAAAAGGCTAGTCCTTGGAAATTCGACTACCCACTTAACGAACGACGCTAAAATTTCAAAACTCGCTGCGCTCAGACAGTTGAAATTTTTACGCTTACTTATCGTTGAGGGTCCCAGTCTGAAATTTCCTTAGGGACGATTAGGGATTTTTGGAGGCGCTAT
>Ga0247722_10000509_pt1 | contig 23748 bp, 19 predicted proteins | sample MSEWelMarce3H_FC_FD_189094 | JGI IMG/M metagenome (GOLD analysis project Ga0247722, IMG submission 189094) | Subsurface sediment microbial communities from gas well in West Virginia, United States - MSEEL Well Study Marcellus 3H_FC | ecosystem: Environmental > Terrestrial > Deep subsurface >... | reverse complement strand
AAAATATCCTTTTGTTTCTCATATAGTATGAAAAAAAAGGTTTATGTCAATGCTTTTGATAAAATATATTATTCACCTTCCAAGAGTTAAGCCTGTATTGGTTAAGTACCCAAAATCCTAATTATGAAATAATAAGGAAGTTGGGTACTCTGGTGTTGGTTTTGACCTTGAACTTGAACTTGAATTTGAGGTTTTAGGTGGTGTATTTAAGATGATAAAATAGAGATATTAAGAAGTGGAATTTAAGACTTTAAGATGCAAAAAATTGAGGTATTAATATATGGGATTTGAGATTTGATATTTGAGATTTTAAGATGCAAAAAATATAGATAATAAGATATAGAAATTAGTAAAATTGGTGTGTAAAATCTAAGTAACTAAGATGTAAAAATTAATGATATAAACATATGAAGAATAAGAAAATACTTGAAATAATCAAGATGTTATATGGCAGCAATGCCTATAAGTTGATTGTGTATGTTGTTGAAAATTCATCTCTAAGCAGGGGAGTCTACTTGCAAAAAGCAGGTGTGATTTATTAAAAATTACTGTTTTTACATATAATTAAGGGGGTAAAACTAGCCCACTGATTGTGTAATTTATTAATAGGGGTAAATTGATTAAATTCAAAACACCCCCATATTTAACTGGTCTTTACTTTACATCAAGCCAAGATTTTGCAAGTTCTGGAATTTCATCCACAACCTCATTTCCAAACATCACTTGATCGACATACCCCATGTTGAGCATGTCAATCATTCTGCAAAGATATGATCTTCCCTGTACCCACCAAGTTAGATAATTATCTACAATTAAGTAGTGAAGGATTTTTCGACCTTCAGAGTTATATAATTCTTCTAATTCTAATCCATCTAGTAATGTTTCATAAACACCATCTGCAACCCTGCTGCCAAATGTAGTTGTAGAATAGTATTCTTTAATTTCCCAAATAGCAATTGGATTAACTGTACTTGGAAATGCACCATCAACACGTCTAGATAATGTTCTGAGTGGAATAGAATTTTTTGTTATTGTTGTCAAACTTCTTGGGTCATAATCACATGCTGATTCACCAATGTTTGCTTCAATTAGCATGTTAACAATACCAGTCAAATACATAAAGGTTTGCTTGTCACCTTTTTGCTTATTCATTGGAATTGGGCATTTTGGATTTAATTCATTATGTAATTTTTCAAAAAGACTTTTTGCTCCATCTTTGTCCATTAAATGATATTGAACTTTATTATTTAGGACATCAGCTCTGTAAGAGAAATAATCCAATAGGTTTTGCCCATACTCAGTTGGTTCATTAGTGGGGGAGGCAATATGCTCGACAGTCAAACCTAAATTATTATATTTTTCCCTTATTTCTGTGACTGTTGTTATTTTTACTTTGCTATCTTCTGTTTTAGTTTTTTTAATTGTGTAGCCAACTTCTTGGCTAATTAACTTAACATCTGCCCAAAAATGCTTTGGTAGATTTTGAAATTTAGGGTTTGGTTTCATTCAGGTATCTTGAGATAAAGGTTTCTAAACCTACCCCTGTAACATCACAGATCCTTTCAATCTCAAATAAGTCTAGTCTTTGTTCACCATTTTCATATTTACTTACATATGACTGAGACTCATCAAGTTTTTCAGCAAGTTGAGACTGTGTTAAACCTGCTTCTTGACGAATTTTTTTGAGTAAGGTTAGGAGTTTGAGTAGTCGCATACCAACATTCTATAAGTACTTGCAAAATATTCAGAATTAGAATATTGTACAGGTACTTGCCTAACTGCTGAGAAAGTCAAAATGAATGCCCCTGTAGAATTTACTACTGAAAAAATTAACAATATAAAGCCTTTCAAGAGCCAATTATTAAAATGGATTGGTAATAAACAAAGAATGGCATGTGAAATTATTTCAACATTCCCCAATTTTAATGTTTACCATGAGCCTTTTCTTGGTAGTGGTGGAGTTCTTGGTGTACTGGCACCTAAAAAAGCTTATGCAAGTGATGCATTTAAACCTCTTATGGAAATTTGGGAGTGTTTACATGATGATAAAAACAGGTTGATTGAGTGGTACTCAGCAAGGTATGAGCTAATTGAAAAGCTTGGAAAAAAAGAGGCTTATGAAAAAGTTTTAGCCAGCTACAACAAAAACCCTAATGGAGCTGATTTTGTATATTTATCTCGTGCCTGTTATGGTGGTGTAGTTAGATTTAGGAAAGAAGATGGCTACATGTCAACACCTTGTGGGGTTCATAATTCAATATCACCAGCTTCATTTTCTAGTAGGGTGAATGAGTGGGCAGAAAGAACAAATGGAACTGTATTTAGGCACATGGGATATGAGCAAGCAATGCTTGAGGCTAAGGCTGGTGATCTTATATATTGTGATCCACCATATGCTGACAGCCAAGCAATCTTATATGGAGCACAAAAATTTTCACTACCTCATTTATTTGAAATAATACAAGATTGCAAAAATAGAGGGGTATATGTGGCACTATCTATTGATGGTTCAAAATACTCAGGTCGTAAGATTTGTAATTTGCCAATACCTGATGATTTGTTTGAGCAAGAGTCTTTTATTGATGTAGGGAGATCAATGCTTAAACGTTTTCAAATGGATGGTCAAACATTGGAAGAACATGTGGTTGCTGACAGGCTCTTATTAACCTACTAAAAAAATAATTTAATAAATAGCATAAGTTAATCACTTTAAAGCACCTTTATAGGTGCTTTTTTTTGTATTTATTGCATTTTGCAAGCAACTTGTTATCAATGAAAAACTGACATCTATATGCATACAAATGTGTGAACCATGAACTCAACAGCAGGGTTTGGGATTGCATCCCAAGGTCTTGGGTTTGTAGCCACATAAACAGCTTTTAAGGCTCTTTATGAGAGAAGTAGCAATATTAAGGTGTTGGGGGTAGAGAAGGGGCTTAAACAGCTCCAAACAAGCAGGTTGGTGTTGTAAAAGCCCCATAATTTCACATGAATTTCACAAAAAACAATGTGAAAATATCTAAGTAGTTGATTTTATTGACAATAAATCATAATAGTGTTTTCAGGCACCAGAAACAACCACCCGCTAATGTCGCAATTTCACGCATTTTTATCTTCCGACTGTTTTAATTAATGCTTTGTTTGATGGGCAAAAACCTGTGGTGTAGAGCAGGGGAATGTACCGAGTGCACTGGGAAACTAAGTTACGAATTCATCTTTACATTCAAAAATGAGGTAGTAGAACATTTCTTTGCTTAGTGCGCGCTCTGATTTTTTCTCTGTGTTTACAGATTTTTATCGAGTATTTATTTACTTGCGGGCTTATTGCCTTGCTCCACGTAAATTAGTCGGCAAGGGGGCGCTAAAATTACAGCGGTAGGGATTAATATCTAAGCCACCACGGCGGGTGTAACGGGCGTAAACAGCCAGTTTTAATGGGGCGCAATCTCTTTGAATATCCACAAAAATACGTTCTACGCATTGCTCGTGAAATTCATTATGATTGCGAAATGAAATTAAATAACGCAGTAGCGATTCACGATTAATAGGCTTGCCGGTATAGCTAATCTGAATACTGGCCCAATCGGGTTGGCCAGTGACTAAGCAATTTGATTTTAGCAAATTAGATGTCAGCGATTCGCTGATGGTGGTTTCACCGCTATCGCACTTTAATAAGCCTGCTTGAGGCGAGTATTGATCGATTTCGATATCTAGATTGTCGATGCAATAACCGTCTAACTCAGCCAGACGCTGCTGATGAAATTGCTCTGGGCCAATAAGCTGAACGCCCACAGATGCCCCAGCTGCCGCAGATAGATCGGCTTGCAGTAGGTTTTGTAGGGCTTCACGTGTTTCTAGCTTGGTTTGGTTAAAGCTATTTAAATACAGTTTGAACGATTTAGATTCAATGATGTTTGGGCTACTAGCGGGAACAGTAAATACGGCAATGGCGACCTGTGGTTTGCCACGGCTATTGAGCCAAGAGAGCTCGTAGCCATTCCAGATATCGCTTCCCATAAAGGGCAGTGTTTCACTTAGGCCAATCTCAAGGCGTTTGCCTACGCGGGGAATAGGGAACAGCAGGCTTGGATCGTATTCGGTGATGTAACTGACCGTTTTGCCTAAAGGGGATAATTCAGCTTCGCTCACAAATGCTCCTTAATCAGGTTTGGATGCAAGGGGGAAATTGCCTGCGGCAAGTTGCAGCTCTTGATCTATTGCTTGCTATTTTATCTTTAAGCACCCATTTGATGCTTGGCAATTATCGGTATTTTCTGATGAGTCCAACCATTACGCCATAAATCTCTAGGCCTTCTTTAGGGCGAATGGGTTCGTAAGCGGGGTTTTGTGGCATCAATAGGTAGCCTTGTTTATCTCGGCTTAAGGTTTTAAGCGTGTATTCGCCGTCCACAATGGCAATCACTACATCGCCCACATTGGCACTGTGACGTTTCTCAACTACGGCAATATCACCATCGTGGATGCCCGCGTCAATCATGGAATCACCTTTAACGCGCACCATCACCGATGCGGATGGGCGATCAATGAGGTAGTCATCAATGCTAATAGCTTCGCTCATTGCATCATTGGCGGCGGCTGGAAGGCCTGCGGGCACGTGGAAATCAGCCAGTTCGCGCTCAAAAAAACGCTTGGTTGGGGCGAGGCGTTTATCTGGGGTGATGTCGACATAACCCGCAAGCAGCAAACGTTTAACCAGTGCCGAAACGGCTGATTTGGAAGCAAGGCCCAATAAATCTCCAATCACCGAATAGGAGGGTAGATTACGGTAGTCAGAGTAATAGTCTTGTAGCTTGCCTAGGTATTCGGTATCGCGATTGGGATGTGCCATTGGGGTAACCTTTTTAGAACAAACGTTCTACGCTAGCGTAGTGAACGCTCGTTCTGTTGTCAAGCGGTGGAGCCTTGGCTGTTGTTTTCTGCTGGATATACGGGATGAAGAGGGTGCAGCGCGCATGGGTTACAATAGCGGCCTTTCTGCTTTGGCTATATGAACTGTGAAGATTTTACTTGCCCCAATGGAGGGGCTACTTGATTTTGTGCTACGTGATGTGCTGACGCGGGTGGGGGGCATTGATATGTGCGTGACGGAGTTTATCCGCATCAGTGGTTCCTTATTGCCAAATAAAACTTTTCTGCGGATTGCACCAGAGCTGCTGAACGGCAGCAAAACGGTGGCTGGCGTGCCGGTTAGCGTGCAGTTGCTTGGCTCAGACCCCGTATGTATGGGGGAAAACGCAGCGCGCTTGGCCGAGCTTGGCCCTTATGAGATTGATTTAAACTTTGGCTGCCCGGCTAAAAGTGTGAATCGCCACCGTGGCGGAGCCGTGCTGTTACAAGAGCCCGAGTTGATCGAGCAGATTGTCGGTGCGGTGCGTCGTGCTGTGCCCGCGCATATCCCCGTGACGGCCAAAATGCGCCTTGGCTATAACGATAGTAGCCAAACGATTGAATGCGCACAGGCAATGGCCAGTGGCGGTGCAGCCCGGGTGGTGGTGCACGCGCGAACCAAGCTCGATGGCTATAAACCGCCAGCTTATTGGGAGCTTATCCCTAGCGTGCGTGAGGCACTGGCGGCATCAAACGTACCTGTGGTGGCAAATGGTGAGATTTGGACTGTGGAAGAATTTCATCGCTGCGCAGCGGTATCTGGCTGTGACCAAATTATGCTGGGGCGTGGGATTGTTTCGAATCCAAGTTTGGCGTTGATGGCCCAAACGGGCCAAGCACAGCTGCCGTGGGAAGCATTGCAACCCTTGTTCCTTTGTTTTTGGCAGCTCATTCAGGCGCAGCATATTATGCCTAAGCACCGTGCAGGGCGTATGAAGCAGTGGTTGACTTATTTACGTCGAACTTATCCCGAAGCGGAAGCATTATTTACGCAAGTCCGAACCTTAACGGAGCCTGCCGATGTGGCCGCGGTCTTGCTAGCAGCCAGTCGGACTTAAGCGATCGTAGCGAGGGAAAGACCGGTTTGAGACAGATTTTGTGGGTTTTTGAGGCGAATAGCTGGCTATTCAACGAGAAAATGCGTGAAATATGGCCAAATCTGGCTTTTCCGTAGTAGATCAGTCTTAAGTCCGACAGGCTGCTAGGGTCTGTTGACGTTTCATTTTCCGGCTAAACCCGAAGGGCTGAGCCGGAAAATGGCCATTCACAGCCAGCGATAATAAAAGAAGAGGAACTATGCAGGGATATTACGAGAGACTAGCCGCAGCGCTTTTGCCCATGCTGGCAGATAGAGCGTTGATCCGCGATGCGATTATTTCTGCGGTATTTATTACAGTGTTAATGATTTGCCGGTCTTTAATGCGTCGCGCTATTTTACGTCGGCATGATTTAGGGCCAGAGGTTCGTCGTCGCTGGGTGGTTTATCTTAGGAACACTGCACTGGGTGTTTTTTTTCTCGGCATGATTTTCATCTGGGGGCATGAGATCCAGACCTTTGCGGTATCCTTGGTGGCGATTGCTGCCGCCATTGTGCTGGCAACGAAGGAAATGATTCTTTGCATGCTGGGATCTATTTATCGCAGTAGCAGTAATGCATTTACGGTGGGGGATAGGGTTGAGATTGGTGGCATCCGCGGGCAGGTGATCGATATGAATATTGTATCGACAACGCTAATGGAGTCTAGCCATGCTTTGCAGCATCAAGGCACGGTGGGGCGTAGCATTACAGTGCCTAACTCTTTACTATTAAATCAGCCAGTATTTAATGAAAGTATGTTGGGTGATTATGTATTGCAGACGATTCATATTGCCATTACTCGGGTTGATGATTGGTTGAAGGCGGAGCTGGTGTTGCTAGAAGCGGGGCAGATCATCGCCGCTGAATATGCGCTCGATTTATCTAGGCATGCCCGTGAGCTGGAGCGCCGCTATGCACTGGAGTCCCCCATGATAGAGCCACGGGTAAGAATTTTTTTAGATCGCTATGAAGAGATTGGTCTGCAGCTGCAAATAGCGGTGCCGCTGGGGCAAAGGGCTAAAATTGAGCAAAGGGTGCTGAGGATGTTTTTGCAGGGTATGGAAAAGTAAATCATGCGAGGGCGGGCTTTGCACCCGCCGCGCTCAAAATATTACGCTTACTGCAAGCCATCTTTCGATAGTCTTAATACTCGTCCGCATTTAGCGGCCAGATCTGGGTCGTGCGTCACAATCACAAAGCCTGTGCCTGATTCGCGGGCTAGCTCCAGCATCAGCTCAAATACTCCCGCTGCCGTTTCCCTATCCAGATTACCCGTTGGCTCGTCGGCCAGCACGCAGGCGGGGCGGGTAACGAGCGCACGTGCGATGGCGGTGCGCTGGCGCTCTCCTCCAGACATCTCACTTGGTTTGTGATGGCTGCGCTCGCTTAGGCCCACGCGAGCCAAGATGGCTGCTGCCTCTTTCAATGCAGCGCTCTTATCCATGCGGCGGATGAGTAGTGGCATGGCGACGTTTTCTACGGCGCTAAACTCTGGCAGTAGATGATGAAACTGATAAACAAAGCCCAGATGTTGATTACGCATTAGCCCACGTTCAGTTTCATTGCATGCCAGCGGGTTTTTGCCCATTAATTGGATTTGTCCGCTACTTGGTGCGTCCAGCGCTCCAAGGCAATGCAGCAGGGTGGATTTGCCAGAGCCAGAGGCCCCAACAATGGCCACTGTTTCGCCACGGTGTAAGGAAAAATCAATATGCGCTAAAACTTGGGTTTCAAGCGTGCCGGTTTTATAACTTTTACTTAAGCCTTGCGCCGCTAGTACAGGGGCTTGATCTAAATTACTCATAACGTAAAGCCTCAGCAGGATTGACGCGAGAGGCGCGCCAGCTAGGGTAAAGAGTGGCCAGTAAGGCGAGCAATAGGGAGATGCCCCCGATGCTGCTTACATCGCTCCACAACACGCGGGATGGCAACTCGGAAATCAGATAAATATCGGGGGATAAAATGGTGGTGCCTAAAATTCGCTCAATAAAAGGCACAATCACATCCAGATTTTTAGAGACGAGAACCCCAGCTAATACCCCTGATCCCGTGCCAATCACACCAGATAAGGCCCCTTGAATCACAAATATTTTCATAATCGAAAACGGTGAAGCGCCGAGGGTACGCAAGATGGCGATGTCGGCTTGCTTATCTGTGACCACCATGACTAAGGTTGAAACAAGATTAAACGCTGCTACTGCTACGATCAGCGTCAGAATAATAAACATCATGCGTTTTTCGATTTCAACGGCACGGAAATAGGTTGGGTTTTCTTGTGACCAATCGGATGCAATCAGCTCAGGCATTTCTTGATTAATTTCACGCGAAACGCGGCGGGCTAGATTTAAATTATCCAGCTTTAGCCTTACTCCAGAAACGGCGCTGCCGGTGCGAAACAACGTCTGAGCGTCTTTGATATCTACCATCGCAAGGCCAATATCATAAGGCGCGTAATCTGCCTTAAATATCCCAGCAACAGTAAATTGCTTCATCCTAGGGATGAGCCCAGCAGGAGTGACTTGCCCTTGCGGTGTAATCATCGTGACCCGATCACCAAGGCGCACCGATAGCTCGTTGGCGAGTGAAATACCTAAGATAATCCCAAACTCACCTGAGCGTAAGGAGTGCAACTCGCCAGCCACCAGCTTGCCAGCCACTTCATTCACCTTGCTCTCTTGTTGTGGATCTATCCCGCGCACCAATGCGCCTTTAACTTGGCTGCCATTAATCAGTAAGCCTTGCCCCAGCACATAGGGCGCGGTGGCCAGTACATGTGGGTTTTTCTTGGCAATAGTGGCCGTTGTTTGCCAATCTTGCAGCTGATTGCCTACCCCGCTGATCTGTACGTGCGCTGCCATTCCTAAGATGCGATTACGCACCTCTGCCTGAAAACCATTCATCACCGACAGCACAATAATTAACGCCGCCACACCGAGCGCAATACCCACGACGGAGATCAGAGAAATAAACGAAATAAAACCATTACGACGGCTGGCACGCGTATAACGTAGGCCGATCAGAAGTTCATACATGGGAGGCAATATTCAGCAGGGGCAAAAGGGCGCTCAGTTTAGCATGCTTCATTTACGCTGGCGGCCTTGCTTATTAAAGATGTAATTATATTTGCTTTGATGGGGGCCTCCTCAGTATTGGAGAAGTGAAGCGTTGGTGCCAAGCGGGTCATTTTAGGCTCAATATAGGTCATGAAGGCTTGATAAGGCGGGGTTTAACCCGCCTTATCAAGCTCAGGCCTATTTTGATCAAGCGGATGCTCATTAACGCAGACACTAGGCAGACCCTAGCCTGCAATCAACAGGTAAATATTCCACGTGCCCTAAATTGTTCTCTTACACGCTTTACTAGCTCAGGGGGGGGAGTGGAGGTATCGCTTAGCTCGTATTTCATGCCCAGCTCAGCCCATTTGCTTTCGCCCATTTTATGAAAGGGCAGTACTTCAACGCGCTCGATGTTTTTCATTGGCTGTAGATAATCGGCCAGTTTTTCTACATCCGCAAAGTCGTCGCTGATGCCGGGGATCAGTACGTAGCGAACCCAGACCGGTTTGCCCATTTTTTGTAAGCGCTCGGCAAAGTCGAGCGTGGGTTGGAGTGGTTTGCTGGTCAGGGCTTCGTATTTGATCGGATCGCTGTGTTTGATGTCGAGCAGCACTAAGTCCACATTATCAAACCATGCATCATCGAGGTGGGCGGCTAAAAAGCCTTGGGTATCAAGTGCCGTGTGTAGTTTCAGATCTTGCTTGGCGCGGCGGAAAATTTCGCCTACAAAGTGCGCTTGCATCAAAGGCTCGCCACCGGAAATCGTGAGCCCGCCTGCGATACGCAAAAAGCTTGCGTATTTTTTAAGCTCGGTCATGACCGCTTCAACGGTGTAGCTTTTACCGTTATGCAGCTTCCATGTGTCTGGATTATGGCAATACAGGCAGCGGAATTGGCAGCCGCTTACAAAAGGGCGAAGCGCATGCCGGGCCCATCAACGGCTGCACCGGTTTCAATGGAGTGCACAAATCCCTGTTGATGATGTTCGGTATCAAACGAGATCGGGATGATTTCCCCTAGTGGCTTGGTCGGTTTCATGTTTTTTCCAGTGGGGCTTATTTTATTGTTTTACGTTAAAACGGATCATTAGGCCTGCGCTTAATGATCCGTTTTGGGTAGTTCTACTTCGCACTAATGCGCAAAAGCTTACGTTTTTTCGTGGAAAGTACGGCTAATCACGTCCATTTGCTGCTCACGAGTGAGCTTGACGAAATTGACTGCATAGCCAGAAACACGCACGGTGAGTTGTGGGTAATTGTCTGGATTTTCCATCGCGTCAATCAAGGTATCTTGGTTTAATACATTCATATTGAGGTGAAATAGTTGTGCCATGGGCTACTCCTTGGGTGAGTGTGCTCGTCAGTTTTTGGTTCGGATTAATCTGCCAGCCCCTCAGGGCTGACAGATCACAAAGCATTACTTCTTAACACTTGCCGTGGAATGTGCGGCTGATCACGTCCATTTGCTGTTCGCGGGTCAGTTTCACAAAGTTCACTGCGTAGCCAGAAACACGCACGGTCAGCTGTGGGTAGTTTTCTGGATGTTCCATCGCGTCCAGCAGGGTGTCACGGTTTAATACATTCATGTTTAGATGGAAAAGTTGATCCATTGTTTCATCAACAGCATCTTTATCTAGGCAAGTAGAACATTCTTCGCCGTGAGGCCCAAACAAACCGTCGATCGAAGCCGCTAATGTTTTAACGCGATCTGCTGCGTTGTGACCCAAGGCATCTGGTGTCATGGAGGCTGTCCAAGAAACCCCGTCCAAAGCCGCTTCGTATGGGATCTTCGATACAGAGAAGCCCGCAGCGATAAAGCCATTGGTGTCACGGCCATTCATTGGGTTAGCACCTGGGGAGAATGGTGCGCCTGAGCGGCGGCCGTCTGGGGTGTTACCTGTTTTCTTGCCGTAAACCACATTAGAGGTAATAGTCAGTACCGATTGCGTTGGCATTGAGTCACGATAGAACACAGGCTGAGCCTTGATCTTATTCATGAATGTTTCTGTCAGCCAAACTGCAATATCATCCACGCGATCATCGTTGTTACCGTAAGCAGGGTAATCGCCTTCGATTTTGTAATCGACAGCAATACCTTTTTCGTTACGGACCACGCTCACTTTTGCGTGTTTGATGGCAGAAAGTGAATCTGCAGCCACTGAAAGACCTGCAATACCGCAAGCCATGGTGCGCAGAATGTCGCGATCGTGCAGTGCCATTTCGATGCGCTCGTACGAGTATTTATCATGCATGTAATGGATCGAGTTCAGCGCAGTCACGTATGTTTTTGCTAACCAATCTAGCATCACATCGTATTTAGCCATTACTTCATCGTAATCGAGTACATCGCCTTTGAGTGGCTCAAAACCATTGGCCACAACTTTGCCGGTTTTTTCGTCCACACCACCGTTGATCGCATAGAGCATGGCTTTGGCAAGGTTGACCCGTGCGCCAAAAAATTGCATTTGCTTGCCAACGGCCATGGCTGAAACACAACATGCGATGGCGTAATCGTCACCCCATTTTGGATTCATCAAGTCATCGTTTTCGTACTGGATGGCTGAGGTATCAATCGAAACTTTCGCGCAGAATTCTTTAAAACCTTGCGGAAAAGAAGTCGACCACAATACAGTCAGATTAGGCTCTGGAGCCGGTCCAAGATTGTACAGGGTATGCAGAACACGGAAGCTGGTTTTGGTGACCAGAGTGCGGCCATCAAGGCCTGTACCACCAATAGACTCAGTTACCCATGTTGGGTCGCCAGAGAATAAATCATCGTATTCTGGTGTGCGCAAGAAGCGAATAATGCGCAATTTCATGACCATATGGTCAATCAATTCTTGGGCTTGTGATTCGTTAATGCGGCCTTCGACCAAATCGCGTTGGATATACACGTCAAGGAAGGTTGAAGTACGGCCAATCGACATCGCCGCGCCGTTTTGCTCTTTTGTTGCAGCAAGGTAGCCAAAGTACAGCCATTGGATGGCTTCTTGAGCGGTAGTGGCTGGCTTAGAAATATCAAAGCCATAAGACTTAGCCATTTGCTTGAGTTCACCCAGCGCTTTGATTTGCTCGGACAACTCTTCACGCAGACGGATTACGGATTCAGTAAACGGAACATCATTGAGCTCTGTTTTTTCGCGTTTTTTGTCAACGATCAAAAAATCAACGCCGTAAAGTGCTACGCGGCGATAGTCACCAATGATACGGCCACGGCCGTATGAATCTGGCAGACCGGTAATGACGCCTGAGCTACGACAAGCCATGATTTCTGGTGTGTAAGCATCAAATACGCCCATATTGTGATCTTTACGATATTTGGTAAAGATATCTACAATTTGTGGGTTCATTTCAAAGTGGTAGGCTTCAAGGCCGTTTTGCACCATGCGTAAACCGCCGTTCGGCATAATGGCGCGACGCAGTGGTTTGTCGGTTTGAACGCCGACGATGGTTTCTAAGTCTTTATTAATATAGCCAGGGCCGTGCGCAGTTATCGATGCGCCAATATGGGTAGATACTTCTAATACGCCACGTTTACGTTCTTCTTTGAGCTGAGCAGATAGCTCGGTCCAAAGTTGAGTGGTGCGTTCGGTCGGGCCAGCAAGGAAGCTATCATCATCTAAATAAGGCGTGTAATTGAGCTGAATAAAGCCGCGAGTGTCGACTTTATCTTGCCATTCGCCGGTTTTAAACCCACGCCACGCGTCAAGTTTTAGATGGTTTTCTGGTGCGTTCATAGCTGATGCTCCTATAGGCCTCATGGCCCTGTTGCCGTGCACTTTTTTGTGCACTTAATAGATAGGCAGATGTTGTTCTGCTTAGTTCATGCAACTATCGTAGTCTGATACGTTCAACAAAAACTTAATATAAATCAAATTCTTGTTTTTGTAGTTTGTATAAAGTGAACTACTTTTTTTACAAAAAAAAGAGCACAAATTACGAAAAAAAACAGCGCCATATTACGGCGCTGTTGGTTTGAATATTTACAAGGTAACTGAATGTTCCCTAGTTGCATGAAACACTATTTTGGGCCAGCGCTCCTGAGTGAGCTGTAAATTCACACGACTAGTGGCTAAATAAGCAAGGCTATTTGCTGCATCGCGGCCTAAGTTATTAATGAGTTGCCCTTCAAAATCGTCGAGCATCTTCTCATCATCGCAACTGACCCAACGGGCGGTGTATATAGTGGTTGATTCAAACACCGCTTCTACGCCGTATTCATTGGCAAGGCGCGAGGCTACAACCTCAAACTGCAGCACACCCACCGCACCTAAAATCAAGTCAGAGCCATTCAGTGGCTTAAATACTTGTACCGCACCTTCTTCCCCCAACTGCTGCAAGCCTTTGTGCAACTGTTTTACTTTCAGTGGGTTCTTAATGCGTACAATTCGGAACATTTCTGGTGCAAAGTAAGGAATCCCAGTAAAAGCCAGTAGCTCGCCTTCGGAGAAAGAGTCACCAATCTGGATATTGCCGTGGTTAGGTAGGCCGATGATATCGCCAGCGTAGGCTTCTTCTACTTGCTCACGGCCTTGCGCCATAAAGGTCACCACTGAATTGGCGGCAATTTCACGGTTTAAGCGCAGGTGCTTAAATTTCATACCACGGGTAAATTCACCCGAGCAAACACGCAGAAAAGCAATGCGGTCACGGTGTTTGGGATCCATATTGGCTTGAATCTTAAATACGAATGCTGAGAATTTTTCTTCTGTAGGGCTAATCTCGCGCACCGTTGCATCGGACGCGCCCGGAGCCGGAGCCCAATCTACCAGCGCGTTTAAGATTTCGCGAATACCAAAGTTATTAATCGCCGAGCCAAAGAATACTGGGGTTAAATCACCAGCAAGAAATTCCTCTAGCACGAATGGATGCGAAGCGCCGCGTACCAGCTCTAGCTCCATACGGGTATTGCCAATTTCCAGTGGGAAGAGGGTATCAAGGCGCGGGTTATCTAGCCCTTCGATTACTTCTACTTCATCTAACGGGCCTTTACCTGGCGTAAACAGCAGCACGGTATCGGTGAGAATGCTGTAAACCCCACGGAAAGTCTTACCCATACCAATTGGCCAAGTAATGGGCGCGCAGCGAATCTTTAGCACGCTTTCAACTTCGTCTAGTAGCTCGAGCGAATCACGAACTTCGCGGTCGTACTTATTCATCAGCGTAATAATCGGGGTATTTCGCAGGCGGCAGACGTTGAGTAGCTTAATGGTTTGCTCTTCCACGCCCTTGGCCGCGTCAATCACCATTAAGGCGCTATCTACGGCTGTGAGTACTCGGTAAGTGTCTTCAGAGAAATCTTGGTGGCCGGGGGTGTCGAGTAGGTTAACCACATGATCGCGGTAATCAAACTGCATCACGCTGGACGCTACCGAAATGCCACGTTGTTTTTCGATATCCATCCAGTCGGACGTGGCGAACTTACCGCCTTTTTTACCTTTAACCGTGCCGGCGTTTTGAATGGCTCCCGAGAAATAAAGCAGCTTTTCGGTGAGCGTCGTTTTACCCGCATCAGGGTGGGAGATAATGGCGAATGTGCGGCGACGGCCTACTTCGCGTGCTAAATCAGTCATGTAAGGGCTACAAAAAAAGCAAAAGAGGGATTTTACGTTAAATAGCCGCTATAAGCACGGCTGATGGGCTAGGGAGAAGGACTCAAAAACCCCACTTGAAGAAAAAGCAGTCACCAAATCTAACTTTTCATATAAGCAAAGTATTTAAATCTCATTCTTAATGCGGCCAATGCTGCCGATTAGTCTTGAGTCTTAGGGCTAAACATCTCAAAGGCGCGAGCGAAAATGAGTACTTGTTGTGGTTTTAAGTGCAGAGTCGTACTTAACGATCTTGAATGCGGTAAACATTCGATGAAAGCTGCAAAGTAGCATCAAAACTCACTGGCGGGCGATGTGGGTGAACTTTTAAAACGGCATCTACCCTAAAACGCAGATGGCGTTCAAGTTCTCTTGGCGCATCAAGACTGATGCGCACCCGAATCAGCCTTGGCTCGTGCCGCTCAATGGCGCGGCGCAGACGCTCCCGCAGCATTTCCCTATCATCCGGATTAAGCAGGCTAATGCCGGATAAGTCAGGAATGCCAAACTGCAGCATGGATTCGCTGGCCATGGGGTAGAGCTCAAATAACTCGGGCATATCCATAATGCGGGTGTTAAGCAGCGACTCTAAATCACGCGCCAGCGCCCGCCTAAACTGCGGCAGCTCGTAGAGCATGGCAGAAGAGGCGCGGCTGATATCGGGCTCATCGTCTAGTAGACGATCCAGTACAGATGGCAGGGTGAGTGTCTGGCGGCGGGGCGTACTCATTAGCCAAGAACTTTGCTGATTTCCTGCGCTAGCAGTAAGCGGTAGGCAATGAAGAGCCCCGCGCCAACCAGTGCTAGTAGCGCAAAGTACAGCCAGAGTGGTAATTCATGCCTTACAAACGCCTGAAAGCGCTGTGGGAGCTTCCAGTTGGGCGCAAATTCTGCCTTGCCGCCGCGTACCTGCTGAATTTCTTGGCCAACACGGGCGGTTAAATAGCCCAATTTTTCTTGGCCTTCCAGTAGATACTTACCCTGAAAACCTAATAGTAGACAGGTGTGGAATACTTCCATCGGTTCAAAATTATTATTTGGATCGCGGCGTAGCACTTCCAAGCGGTCAAAAAAGCCTTCTCCAGCTAGATGCTCGCCAAAAATACGCAGCTGTAGCGGCATACGTTCCCATTCTTCGCGCAGGCTAAATTCGGATGAAAGAATAATTTCATCCATCAGCGCACAAAATGCGTATTTAGCTTCGCCTATGCCAGCGACTTCCTTGCCAAAATTGCGAGAGTTTTTTTCAAACTGTGCAAGAAAATGGTCAACACGGCGGTTAAATTCGGCTGCACTGCTAGGCGCGTTGCCATCTTTGAGTAAAAACAGCAGGTAAACGCCGTCTTCAAGTAACTCGCGCAAGCTGGGCGCTGCCGGTTTGGCAACGGCCAGTGGATGGGCTTCGGTGGTTGTGGCTTGGTTCATTGTTTAACTCTCAGCGAAATACGGCAATTAGCTCAAGTTTTAAATCAGATAGCGATTGCGGGATGTAAATACAAATACTGCGCGACTGCAGCATGCGTTGATAAATCTCGCCGCGCGGTTCAAATGCAAAATAGTGATTGCCCACGCGGATCGGAATCGCAGAAGGCGTTTGTGTTGCATAAGATATGCTGACCCCGCGCATGGCTGAGTTCAAAATCTTATCTACATCATCGGGCGCACCAATTTTGAATTTCAGTGGAACGGTTTCGATAATGGCGGAAGCAGGCTGCTCGCTCTGAATCGACAGGTAGAAGTCGACATTGTCGAGGAAACGATCGCTTTCTAGTCGGCCAATGTGGAATGACGGCTTAGGTGATGTGAGCGGGATCACAGCATAACGCGCAGAAATCACGGTATCGAGCAACTCACGGATCTGTGTGTCCAGCACAATCAAAGAATCATGCAAGGATTCATGACTATAGACAGGAATATCGGCCAGTGTGTAAACCGAAGAAAATGTCTGTAATTCACCACAAAATTCGGCCAAAGAGCGATATAACTCTTCAGGGTGAAGTGGCTCACACTTCACCAAGTGATTGATGCGGGCAAAGTTGCGGTTTACGGTATGCAGTAGCCAAAACGAGGCAATATCGGTCGTGCCGTACTCCATGACATTTTTAGCGCGTTCGCGGTGAGCGCCAGCCAATGCTTGGCTTTTAACCAACAAAATATCCAGCAAGCGGCGTAGGTTTTGGCTGAGCTCAGGAATCGCGCTGACAGTAGTCGATGGTGGGTAGAAGCCCTTACTTACTGACCACTGGCCAGTAGCGTCCTTGCTTAAACGTCCCAGTGGTACTGATTCATAACCATCGCGGTTTTCTTCGTCCACCATCAGGCGAACATCCAGCACTAGCGTGGTTAAATCCGCTTCTAATGCTTGGGTGAATAAATCGGCTACGCCGTGACTGGCGTTTTTGAAGCGAGTGGAGCGCGATGCTTGATTGTCATTATTTTGGGTGTTGCCGCCATAGGGCTGTAGCTCAGATAGGCATGCGTAGAGCGTGGTGCTCACCCCTAATCCAGGAATGTCGTTTAAATCACGGGAGAGGGGGAGGGGCTCGCACTGCGGAGCCTGAAATAAGCAGCCATCTCTAAATAATAGCGAAAGTGAGTCTAGCCTAACTTGACCGCCCCTGAGTGCTACTTCATCGATCTGAAACTTTTGTAGGCCCCAGCTATGGCGGCTGAGTAGCTGGCGGGTTTCTGCCTGCTGATAGTCCTGCAATAACGACTGCTGCTGGAAGTGCTGCGGGCGAAGGAACATTCCTTCGCCCCATAAGACACGTTTGGCTTTCAACATTGATGATTACTCCGGCTTGGCTTTCGTCTGCAGCGCCGGGCGTCTACAGTGCAAGCTATGATTCATAACAGGGGGGGTTATTTAGATTTTGGCGCGGCTTTTTTAAATGCAAAGCCGCAGTCTGCTTTAAACACAGCAGGCTGGCCTGGGATGGATTGTGTCTTGGGCTGAATCACCTGCAAAAAGCAATCTTGAGCTTTAAAGCTCAGCTCCTTGGCATCGCGGATATCTTCAGCGCTGACTAAGACGCGCCAGAACTGCGGATCAGGCTTGCGGAAAAAACCAACGATGCCGACGTATTTGGCTTCCTCAGCAATTTTGTCGTCTAGGGCCAGCGTTTTGCCAGGCAATAACATAAATTCATTTTGCGAAAGCATGGAGGTGCCGAGTAACTCTGCATCAGATTTGCCGCTGACCAGCGAGTCAAACGTGAGCCGGTTAAATTCATCCGGTGTTTTAAGCTGGTAGAGGCGAAGCACCAATGACAATGGTTTGCCACTGCTATCTCTATTCAAGGAAGGGTCTGCTTCGCCATGGATCTTAAATGGCTTAGGGCCGCTGCTGGCACAGGCGACTAGAAGGAGGGCGCATGATATCGCCATAAATTGCTGTGCGTGTTTCTTGATTGAATTGATCTGCATATGGCTTAATTTTTTAAAAAAACGTTTAAGAATAGGCTTAAATACAGAGGCGAACAAGGTGCCTCTCACCGCAGTTTATAATGAGATGTATAACACGAGAAAAGCCCTAGTGCATGGGGAATATGGCCGCTTGATAAAATTCACCCATGAGTTATGCTTTTTTTTTGCTTAAATGTAGAATAACTGGTTAGTAAGCATTCGGAGTTGTTGTTTTGTTGGCTATCTACTTGATTTTATTGATTATATTTTTGGTTTTGATGTGGATTGGATGGCGTTTTTTTGTCTATGTGCCCCGTGTTGAAGCGGTTTCTGACGAAAGTAAGATAAATGGCATAGGTTGTGTTGCAGCAACAAAAAACAAGAGAAAAGTTGCAGTAAGTGTTTTACCTAATCCTCCTGTAGATGGTTTTTCAATAAAACCATCTCCTTTTAAAAGTAAAAAATTAAAGCGGCTGCTATTGCCTCTGGCAAGTTTGTGTTTGGTTTTGCTGGTGGTAGGGGTAACGCTGCATTTTAATTCTTTGCATGTTATTGCGCCTTTCTTGCCTAAAGAATATAGCCAGGTTGCTCATATCCAAGGGACATTTACTGAGGCGAAACTTGAACCTCCACCTGCTTTACCTCCTGAGGTATTTATTAGTGCAGCTGCCATTGCAGCTCGCCCTGGTATCGCAACAGCAGATCGTGATTGGAGCAAGTTAGATCCTCAGTTTGTTCAGGTTGTATTGCAGATCATGAAAAAAATGAAAGAGCGTGGTTATCCGATGGTCTTGCTAGAAGGGTATAGAAGTCCTGAAAGACAAGATGGCTTAGCTACGCAAGCAACGGTGGTTACTAAGGCAAAAGGCGGGCAAAGCAAGCATCAGTATGGCTTAGCGGTTGATTTGGCCCCGATGAAAGATGGAAAAATTATAATTTCTGAGCGCGATAAGTGGGCATTTGAAGCCTATCAGGCGCTTGGGGAAGAAGCGGTTGCTGCAGGTTTAACTTGGGGCGGTGTTTGGTCATTTAAAGACTATGGGCATATTGAAAAAGCAGGCTCGCTGGCTGCTTTGATGCGAAGTAAGTAAATGCAAGATTTCAATTGGTATGGAGATTCATTTTCATGAAACATTGGCTGCGTAACGCCAAAGTCACATCAGCCATCGGGTTTTTGATCCTGATCGGCTTGATTTGGTTTTTAGGGCCGTGGTTTGGTCTGAAAACGGCTGAAGTCCGCTTTGGCTGGATCTTCGCTGTGATGTTGCTTTGGGTCTTTACCCTGATGGTTGGCAAAATTATTGCTAACCGAGCCGGTGGCTTGATTGAAAAAATGCTGCTAAAGCAGGCTGACGATGCAGTCATTGGTGCGAGCGTAGATAAGCGTGCTGAAGTAAATTTGCTGCGCCAGCGCATGCTGGGTGCCATTGATACGCTTAAAACCTCGCAAATGGGTAAGTCGCGAGGCAATGCTGCTTTGTATGAATTGCCTTGGTATATGATTATTGGCCATCCGGCGGCAGGTAAAAGCTCAGCTATTTTACAATCTGGTCTGACTTTCCCTTTTAGTGATAAAGCGGGTGTGCAGGGTGTGGGGGGAACACGTAACTGTGATTGGTTTTTCTCTACCGAAGGCGTGTTGCTCGATACCGCTGGCCGTTACGCTACACAGTCTGAAGATCGCATTGAGTGGCTGGAGTTTTTAAAGCTGCTTAAACGCCATCGCTCTAAAGCACCGGTTAACGGGATTTTAGTGACAATTAGTTTGCCAGAGCTTGCCCAGCATCATTCAGAAGGTTTTGCGCTCTATGCAAAGCAGATTCGTGAACGCATCCATGAAATTGAAGCGACCTTTGGTCTGCAAGTGCCGATTTATCTGATTTTTACCAAGCTTGATTTATTGGGTGGTTTCTCGCAGTTTTTTGAAGAAATGCCAGAAGAAGAGCGTCACCGTGTTTGGGGCGCAACGCTGAGCGCTGAGCAGGGCACAAGTTTTGATGCAAGCCAAGTTGTTAGCACGCAATTTGATGCTATGTATCGCGGCCTAGTGCAAATTGGTGAAGAAAAGCTGGCAGAGCATCGTGGTAATTTAAACAAGCCTGCCTTCTTTGCTTTTCCGATTGAATTTCATGCTTTAAAAGAAGCCGTTACTAAGTTTGTAAAACTGCTACAAGAAGAAGATCCTTATCACGCACGCCCTTTGCTGCGCGGCTTTTATTTCTCAAGTGCTTTGCAAGAAGGTATCCCAAGAATTGGGGCAGCAACGCATGTATCTAAGCAATTTGATCTAAGCCGCCCAGGCTTTGATGCTCGTCAAGTACCCGCCTCTTACAGCTACTTCCTGCGTGATCTATTTAGGGAAGTGGTTTTCCCTGATCAACATTTGGTTTCACGTCAAACTCGCCCAGCGGGCAGTCGTTGGCGTTTGGTTGGTATGCTGGCTGGCCTGTCTGCGATGGCGCTTTGCGCAGGGCTTTGGACCTGGTCTTATATTGGCAACCAAAAATTAATGGCCAATGTAGCGAGTGAGCGAGTTGCCGCCAAGAAACTAGCGTCGTCAGGTGAGCTATACGACAAGCTAATGGCGTTGGGTGTACTGCAAAAGCGTATCGAAGAGCTGCAGTCTTACCGTAAAGAAGGCCATCCTTGGCAAGTTGGCTTGGGCTTGTATCAGGGTAGAGAGCTAGAAGTAGCGCTGCGCAAAGAATATTTTGCTGGTTTGCAAGAATCCATGCTGGTGCCGGTTAAAAAGAGTCTTGAAACGTCGCTGACTCAACTTGCATCTAATCAGCCCGCAGACCCTGCACCTACTCCAGTCCTGCTCCTGAAGAAAAAAAACCTGAGCCGACACCGCCACCTACGCCAGCACCAACCCCCTCGCCAGAGCCAGTTAAAAAGCGTGCCCCAGTGCCGCATAAAAAAGGCTTGCCGAATATCCAATTGGGTATGTGGCAGATTCCTCAGCGTGCAACCGCTCTGACTGTAAAAACCGAAGAAGCAGCACCTACTGGTAATGCTCAGCCTAAGCTCGATCATGGGTATAACGCGCTGAAGACGTACCTGATGCTGCACGATCGTTCCCGTATGGACGAAGCGCATTTGACGGATCAAATTCCCCGTTACTGGCGTAGCTGGTTGGAAGCTAATCGTGGCAATCGCAGTAACGAAGAAGTGATCGCTGCGGCCGAACGTTTAGTGGCTTTTTATGTGAGTCAGATTAAAGAGCCTGACCTGCCTTTAATTACTAATGATGAAAAAACCGTTGGTGCTGCTCGTGAAGTCCTACGTGCATCCCTAAAGCGTTTGAGCGCCACAGAGCGGGTTTATAACGAAATCAAAGCCCGTGCAAATACACGTTTCGTACCGCTTACTGTGCCACGCATTTTAAGTAACAAAAATAGCGACGTGATTGCGGGTAGCCAGATGGTGGCCGGTGCCTTTACCCGCGAAGCTTGGGACAAGTTTGTTCATAATGCGATTGACGAAGCCAGTAAGGGCGAAGTTAAAAGCGATGACTGGGTACTGGCCTCTTCAGTGCAGGACAACCTAGGGACAGATGGCAACATTGAAAAAAATCGCAACGACCTTGAAGCACTGTATCGAGTTGAGTACGCAGCTGAATGGAGTAAATTCCTGCAAGGCGTGGTGATCCGTGATTTCAATAATATCGCTTTTGCGGGGAATGCAGTCGCGCAGCTGGCTGATATGCAGAACTCGCCAGTGAAGCTGATTTTAGCCCGTGCTGCATTTGAAACGGCATGGGATAACCCATCTGAGTTGTCTCGTAAGCTAGAAAATGCCAAGCAATCGGTGTTGGAAAAAACTACTGCGTTGTTAAAAGGAAGTAATCAGCCTGCTAACGCAAATGCTGCGGAGCTAGGAGAGGTAGGTAAGCAATTTGCTGGTGTTACTCGTCTTGTGCAGACTGATTCGGCGGGGTTTGCTCCGATTAACGCTTACCTCGAGCAGCTGGGTAAGCTCAAAGGTAAGATGAATCAAATTGCTAGTAGCGATGAGCCAGGTGCTCAAGCCCGTCCGCTGGTGCAAGCCACATTAAACGGCAGTGGTTCAGAGCTAGCAGATACCTTGCAGCAGGTTGATAACTCACTCTTGAGTGCACTCACACCCGAAGCCCGTGAAATGATCCGCCCGATGCTGGTTCGCCCATTGATTCAGACTTACGCAGTGCTATTAGGGCCGGTGGAAAATGATTTAAATCAGGCGTGGCAAAAAGAAGTGTATGGGCAATGGAAAAGTTTATCGGCTAAATACCCATTTAGTGATTCCGCCAATGAAGCGCCTATGGCCGATATCGCTAAATTTGTTAAACCCAAGGAAGGGACTTTAGATAAGTTTACTGAAAAGTATCTAAATGGCTTGGTGACACAAAAGGGCGATAGTTTAACGCCACGCACTTGGGCTAATTTAGGTATCCGTTTTAATCCGGCCTTTCTAGCAGGTATGGGGCGTTTAAGTAGCTTGGCTACCAGCCAACTGGCGGATTCATCTAATGCTAAGTTTGAATTGCAGCCAATTCCTACGCCAGGTCTTTCTGAAATTGTGCTTGAGGTGGATGGGCAGGAAATGCGTTATCGCAACGGCCCACAACCTTGGCAGTCATTTAACTGGCCAGGCAATGGCAATACCCAGGGCGCACGCATTCAAGTAGTTGCGTTTAATGGGGCGAGTGCTGTGATCAGTAACCAGCAGGGCCGTATGGGCTGGATGCGTTTATTGGCTCAGGCGCAGCTTGAACAACATGACGGCGACTCTGCAACGCTGAGCTGGAAAATCCGCAAGGGTGATGCTGGAGATGCAGAATATGTTCGTTTTAATTTCCGTGCCGTCAGCGGTGTTAACCCATTGCAATTGTCGGGTTTGCGTAAGCTTTCGTTGCCGGACCGTGTGACAATGTAAGGTAGGCCATGCTAAATAATTTTAAACGCGCTCAGGATTTGCCACTCCAATTCGCTATTTTTGGCAAATTGCCACGGCGTGCAGATTTTATTCGTATCAATGCTACGCATCCCGTCGCCTTAGATATCGATCAAAAATTTGCAGATAGTCTGAAAATACTGGCATTTCAGCCCGACTGGCAGGATGCTTATATGCAAGCCCCCGCCAGCGAGTTTATGTTTCACAGCCGTGATTTACGCGGTGCGTTTTTGGGAGTGGCTTTACCTAGTCATGATGAGGCGGTGCGTTATTACCCGCTGGTGGCAGGGGTGTGTATTGCAAGTGATGTGCTGACGGGCAATGAAGCCGAGTTTTTGCTAGCGAATGAGTTGTTTTTTTCTGGTTTAAAAGATCAGCTTAAAAGCGCGGCAGATAACTCGGTAGAAATGATTGCCTGCCGGCAGTTTATGGAAGAACAGATGTCGTTTAGTAGCCGGGCCGTTGCAGATCTTGGCCTTGCTGCGCAGTTGCTAGAAAGGCATATGGCCAACACGCCTGCTGTAGTGCTGGAGCAAGCCTTGCAGCGCTGCGCAAAGGGAGATCTTGAATCAACCCTGCTGGCTTTTGCGTTTTATCTGCAACTGGCGCGTCGTTATGGCGGCAGCATGGCTTCTCAAGTATTTTTATTGCCTTTGCCTACTGGTACAGGTGAAGAAATTCTTGGGGCGGCTGTTTGGTTGTCTTTATGTCGCGCTGCCATACATGCGCAGGGGGTGAATCAGATCCACTTTGCTTTTGTGAATCAGTCTGGTGTG
>Ga0247722_10000508_pt1 | contig 23781 bp, 25 predicted proteins | sample MSEWelMarce3H_FC_FD_189094 | JGI IMG/M metagenome (GOLD analysis project Ga0247722, IMG submission 189094) | Subsurface sediment microbial communities from gas well in West Virginia, United States - MSEEL Well Study Marcellus 3H_FC | ecosystem: Environmental > Terrestrial > Deep subsurface >... | reverse complement strand
GCAAAATCAGTCATAGCCGTAGCCTAGATTGGCCTGGCATTCGGGTGAGGCCATTTTGCCTGCGCGCCTCGAGTGGTAAGAATCATTGATTTAAGACACAATACTGTTGTGAAAATAGCAACCGCCTCAGTACTCAGCGAGGACATTCGTACTCGCGACGCTGTGGCGCGCTCGATTCTAGAAAATGGCCCATCCACGGCTGCGGCGCTCTCAGAAAAATTAGGGTTTACGCCAGCTGGTATTCGCCGCCATCTTGATGCACTTGTTGCTGAAGGAGTTTTGGAAGCGCGCGAACCGCACTCTGCTCTTGTTCGTGGTCGCGGAAGACCATCGAAAGTTTTTGTGATGACAGATAACGGGCGAGAAAAATTTGAACACTCTTACGATGATTTAGCAGTAGCGGCGTTGAAGTTTATGTCTGCTCAAGTTGGAGAACAGAGCATCAAAGCTTTTGCTGATTCCAGAGCAGATGACATTATAAAAAAGGCATCTGTGTCGATGACAAAGCGTTCACACAAGAGTGAGGCTCTCGCTACTTTTCTATCAGATCAGGGTTATGCGGCAAGTGTTGCAGTGAAGTCACATGGTGAAGAAATCTGTCAGCATCACTGCCCGATAGCCCACGTTGCCGCCGAGTTTCCTCAACTGTGCGAAGCCGAAACCCGAGCATTCTCTGAACTACTAGGTACGCACGTACAACGTTTAGCCACAATCGCTCATGGCGATGGTGTTTGTACAACCTTTATTCCAAAAACTGCAGGTTCAACATCAACTAAGAAAGGTCGCTCATGACAATCGCGCATCCAGAACTAGAAGGCATTGGCAATTACGAATACGGCTGGTCAGACAAGAACGAAACTAGCGACAATGCTAAGCGCGGAATTAATGAGGACGTTGTTCGCGACATTTCGGCAAAGAAATCCGAACCGCAATGGATGCTCGACTTGCGTCTTAAAGGGTTGTCTCTATTTGAGAAAAAGCCTATGCCTACATGGGGCTCAGATTTGTCAGGAATTTTCTTTGACACAATCAAGTATTTTGTGCGCTCAACAGAGAAGCAAGCACAAACATGGGAAGACCTACCTGATGACATTAAGAATACGTACGACCGTTTAGGTATTCCAGAAGCTGAAAAGCAACGCTTAGTTTCAGGTGTCGCTGCCCAGTACGAATCTGAAGTTGTTTATCACTCAATCCGTGAAGATCTAGAAGCACAAGGCGTAATCTTTTTAGATACCGACTCTGGTCTTCGCGAGCATCCTGAACTTTTCAAGGAGTACTTTGGAACAGTAATTCCTGTTGGTGACAATAAATTTGCTGCACTTAATACTTCAGTGTGGTCTGGTGGTTCATTTATTTACGTTCCAAAGGGTGTGCACGTAGACATTCCTTTACAAGCATATTTCCGAATCAATACTGAAAATATGGGACAGTTTGAGCGCACACTGATTATCGCTGATGAGGATTCATACATTCACTACGTAGAAGGATGTACTGCTCCGATCTATAAATCAGATTCTCTGCACTCTGCAGTTGTTGAAATCATCGTTAAAAAAGGCGCACGCGTGCGTTACACAACGATTCAAAACTGGTCTAACAATGTTTACAACTTGGTTACCAAGCGAGCTACATGCGCTGAAGGTGCAACCATGGAATGGGTCGATGGAAACATTGGTTCAAAGGTCACTATGAAGTACCCAGCAATTTTCTTGATGGGACCACACGCTAAGGGAGAAACACTCTCTCTTGCATTTGCAGGCGAAGGACAACACCAAGATTCCGGCGCAAAGATGGTTCACGCAGCTCCATACACATCTTCAACAGTGATTTCAAAATCAGTTGCTCGTGGCGGAGGTCGCACGTCCTACCGTGGGTTAGTTCAAATTCAAGAAGGTGCTCATCATTCAAAGAGCACGGTTAAGTGCGATGCACTTTTGGTTGACACTATCTCTCGTTCAGATACATATCCATATGTTGATGTGCGTGAAGATGATGTATCAATGGGTCACGAAGCGACAGTTTCCAAGGTTAGTGATGATCAATTGTTCTACTTGATGTCACGCGGATTAACTGAAGATGAAGCAATGGCCATGATTGTTCGTGGATTTATCGAACCAATCGCACGAGAACTTCCTATGGAGTATGCCCTCGAACTAAACCGTTTGATTGAACTTCAAATGGAAGGCGCAGTTGGTTAATGAGTGTCCTCACATCAAATATTTTAGTTCCTCATGGCAGGGAAGAGGCGTGGCGATTCACACCTCTTAACCGCTTAAAGGGATTACACGATGGGTCTGCAACTATCGCAACACATCGTTCACTTTCGCTTAAGTCAGCATCCGTTCCTGGTGTAACTTTCGAGAGAATCTCACGAGAATTACTTCAATCATTAAGTGCAACTGATGATGCGATCATGAATCGTGTTCGTGAGTTTTCCTCAGATGTAGCGGTTCTAAAAATTGCTGCAAATTCAGAATTAACTGAACCGATTCATCTGAATAGAGAATCTTTTGATTTGTCGTCAGCGGAGTATTCACGGGTTTTGATTCATGTTGGTTCGAATGCTCGCGCAACAGTCATTGCCTCAAATACAGGCAATACATTGCTTGCAGAAGAAATCGAATTCAAAGTTGAATCTGGAGCATCGCTTACCTTCGTAACCTTGCAGGAGTGGGATTCGCAGACAGTTCACGTTGCTAAGCACCACGCAATCGTTGACAAGGATGCAATCTTCAAATCAATTACAGTCACTATCGGTGGTTCAGTTGTGCGATTGCTGCCAACTGTTGAATTCACAGGTCCAGGAGCAGACGCCCAACTATTAGGAGTTTATTTCGCAACTACCGGACAATTCTTTGAACATCGCATCTTCGTCGACCATTGTGTTCCACAGGCTAAATCGCGTGTGAATTACAAGGGTGCACTGTCGGGGGACAAAGCTCATACAGTTTGGATTGGCGATGTATTTATTCGTGCAAATGCCGAAGGAACTGACACATACGAACTCAATCGAAACTTGTTGCTAACAGATGGTGCCCGCGCGGATTCTGTGCCAAATCTCGAAATTGAAACTGGCGAAATCGTGGGAGCGGGCCACGCAAGTACAACGGGTCGCTTCGATGATGAACAACTCTTTTACTTAATGTCGCGAGGAATATCAATTGAAGATGCTCGCCGCTTGGTAGTTCGGGGATTCTTTAGCGAGATCATCAGTGAAATTCCTGACACCGATGTTCAAGTGCGCCTCATGGAGCGTATCGACACTGAATTAGTTAAAGCAGGTGCGTGACATGAATTCTTTGAAATTTTCAGCGCTGCAGGATCGTAAGCCAGTGAAAATAAACGTTAACGGAGAAGACATTTGCGTGACACGTATTGGCGATGAAGTTTTTGCAATCGGTGATCTGTGCACACATTCGGATGCTTCTTTATCTGAAGGTGACGTAACTGATTTCAAAATCGAATGCTGGTTACATGGTGCGGAATTTGATTTACGTACAGGCGAGGCGCTCACACTGCCAGCCAACATCCCTGCCAAGACGTACCCAGTAAATATTGTTGATGATGTTGTAGAAGTTCAAGTTAATTAAGTATTAGACCAACCCACAGACGAGAGATAACAGGTAAAAATGAGCACATTAGAGATTCGTAACCTTCAGGTTTCGGTAGACACAGAGAACGGTGCAGTAGAGATTCTTAAAGGTGTTGATCTAACTATCAAGTCCGGTGAAACACACGCAATCATGGGACCAAATGGTTCAGGTAAATCCACTCTTGCCTATTCGATCGCTGGGCATCCGAAATACACAATTACCGGAGGATCTGTAACGCTAGATGGAGCAGATGTTCTAGAGATGAGTGTTGACGAACGCGCAAAGGCAGGGTTGTTCCTCGCGATGCAATATCCGGTTGAAGTACCCGGAGTTTCAGTATCAAACTTCCTTCGCACTGCAGCAACTGCATTGCGTGGTGAAGCTCCAAAACTTCGTACATGGGTTTCGGAAGTTAAAGAAGCTATGGATGCACTCTCTATAGATCCAAGTTTTGCTCAAAGAAACGTAAATGAGGGATTCTCTGGCGGAGAAAAAAAGCGTCATGAGATTATGCAACTTGAATTGCTTAAGCCAAAAATTGCCATTCTTGATGAAACAGATTCTGGATTAGATGTTGACGCTTTGAGAATTGTTTCTGAAGGCGTTAATCGAGCCAAGGACGCAAACAATCTTGGGGTACTTTTAATCACTCACTACACAAGAATTCTTCGCTACATCAAGCCTGACTTCGTGCATGTATTTGCTAATGGCAAAGTTGTGGAAGAAGGCGGGCCGGAATTAGCGGACAAGCTCGAAGCTCAGGGGTATGCCGAATACGTCGGTAGCTAAATCTCCTTATGTCACTTGATGTCGCACGAATACGCAAAGACTTTCCTATTTTTACGCGCACTATTCGCGACGGCAAAAAACTTGTTTACTTAGATAGCGGAGCAACCAGCCAAAAACCACAAGTAGTTATAGACGCAGAAGTTGATTTCTATGCAAAGCACAATGCTGCCGCGCACAGAGGTGCACATCAACTTGCCGAAGAAGCAACGGAGATGTTTGAAGCCTCTAGAGAAACAGTTGCATCATTCCTCGGTGCTAAAACAGAAGAAATTGTATTTACGAAAAGCGCTACTGAGTCACTGAATCTTTTGGCATACGCCTTTAGTAACGCCGAACCTGGTAGCCAGTTCGCCATTGGCTCTGAGCACTCCATCGTTGTCTCTGAAATGGAACATCACGCAAATTTGATACCTTGGCAACAACTCGCAAAGAGAAGCGGTGCTGAACTCAAATGGTTTGGTGTAACCTCTGATGGACGTTTAGATGAGTCAAATATTGATTCATTAATTACTTCAAAAACCAAGATTGTTGCAATTACTCAACAATCTAATGTTCTTGGAACGATAAATAACTTAGATCGCATCATTGAAAAAGCTCATAATGTTGGCGCCATCGTGATTGTTGATGCTTGCCAATCAGTTCCGCATATCCCTGTTGATGTGACCAAGCTAGGTGCAGATTTCTTAGCTTTTTCTGGGCACAAGATATTGGGTCCAACTGGAGTTGGAGTTTTATGGGGACGTTACGAACTTCTCAATAATCTTCCACCATTCTTATTTGGCGGATCCATGATTGAAAATGTGACAATGACTGATGCAACATGGGCCGAAGCACCTCGCAAATTTGAAGCCGGTGTTCCTAATATGGCTCAAGTTGTGGGCTTAGCGGCGGGAATCAAATACTTACAAAGTATTGGTCTTGAAGAAGTTCACGAACATGAAAAGGCGCTGACAGAATATTTGTTAAATGAATTGAGTCAGATTCCTGGTATTGCAGTTGTAGGACCGACAGATATCTCACTTCGCGGAGGAACGGTTTCATTTACTCTTGATGGAATCCATCCGCATGATCTAGGTCAGTACTTAGACAGTGCGGGCATCGCTGTGCGCACGGGACACCACTGCGCATGGCCACTTACTCGTGCTCTGGGGGTACCTGCTACAACTAGAGCTTCCTTGTATCTCTATAACGATAATTCGGATATTGACGCACTTATTGCAGCAATAAAAGATGCCAAGAAATATTTTGGTCAATAATGCAATTAGATAATTTGTATCAAGAAGTCATTCTGGATCATTACAAGCATCCTGAGAATAAAGGGCTTGCTACTTCCTATGATGCCCAGGTTCATCACATCAATCCAAGTTGCGGCGACGAAATTACTCTGAATCTGACGCTGCAGGGACAAAAGGTTTCAGCAATTTCATGGGATGGTGTTGGTTGTTCTATTTCACAAGCCAGCGTTTCAATCATGAGTTCTTTGATGATGAATAAAGACCTCTCAGAGGCGCAGACCATTCTTGATCAATTCGTTGCTTTGATGCAGAGCAAGGGAAGCGGTTCGCCAGATGAATCTGTACTCGAAGATGCTGTGGCTTTTGCGGGAGTGTCTCAATACCCAGCGCGCATTAAATGTGCATTGTTGGGTTGGATGGCATTTAAAGATGCGTCAGTACAAGCCCAGAAAAAGAACTAAACTAAGCCAAAGATAGAAGGGCACACTATGACAACCAGCGTTGATGATGTAACAGAGGCTATGAAGGATGTAGTCGACCCCGAATTAGGAATCAATGTCGTTGATTTAGGTTTGATTTATGACGTAATGGTTGATGAATCCAATATTGCAGTTCTTAATATGACTCTTACATCTGCGGCATGCCCATTACAAGACGTCATTGAAGATCAAACTCGTCAGGCATTGGCCGGGATGACAACTGACGTAAAAATTAATTGGGTATGGATGCCACCTTGGGGGCCAGACAAAATTTCTGATGATGGTCGAGAACAACTAAGAGCGTTGGGATTCACGGTTTAACAATGTCGATGCAAGCAGTTTGGATGACCCACCGGTCAATGACTGCAGATCCTTCGGTAAAGGAACAAAAGCTCAAGGCAGGTACAGTCAAAAGAATATTTGATTTCGCTAGACCTTATCGAAAATATCTCTCTGTATTTCTCTTCACCGTTGTTATTGATGCATTCTTGGTAGTAGCCACGCCACTAATTCTTCGTAAGTTAATTGATGATGGCGTAATTCCTAAGAACGGTCCGCTGATAACTGAACTAGCATTCATCGTCGGTTTACTGGCGATAGCCGATGCTGTGATGAGCATCGTAGGCCGATGGTTTTCTGCCCGGATAGGCGAAGGATTGATCTATGACTTGCGATCTCAAGTTTTTGCACACGTTCAAAAGCAATCCATAGCATTCTTCACTCGCACTCAAACAGGTGCCTTGATTTCACGAATCAATTCAGATGTAATTGGTGCGCAACAAGCATTTACATCGTCCCTATCAGGGGTTTTGAGCAATGTCATTACTTTGATTCTGGTTACAACAACCATGCTCTTTCTTTCATGGCAAATCACACTGGTATCTCTCGTATTGTTACCAGTTTTCTTGATCCCCACTAAATGGGTGGGTCGAAAGCTCCAAGCTTTAACTAGAGACTCTTTTGATCTCAATGCAGCGATGTCATCAAGAATGACCGAGCGATTCAATGTTTCAGGTGCGATGTTGGTTGCGCTCTATGGCGAACCAGGACAGGAAAATGAATCTTTTCGTTCAAGAGCACGACGTGTAGCTGATATTGGAATATCCATGGCGATGCTCAATCGAATTTTCTTCATTGCTTTAACAAGTGTTGCAGCAGTAGCCACAGCTTTTGCCTACGGCATCGGAGGCCACTTGGCACTGAGTGGAGCTGTCACTGTTGGAACACTCTTGGCAATAACTGCGCTCTTGGCTCGCTTGTATGGACCACTCACCGCACTCTCTAATGTTCGAATTGATGTAATGACTGCACTTGTCTCTTTTGAAAGAGTATTTGAAGTACTAGATCTGCAACCAATGGTTACTGATAAGGCCGATGCAAAAGTACTAGCTAAGAAAATTCCATCCGTAGAGTTTAAGAATGTTCATTTCTCTTATCCAAAGCCTGAGGAAATATCACTGGCATCACTCGAATCTGCCGCGAAAGAAGAACAGATAGAGAGTGGAGAGATTCTAAAAGGAGTTTCTTTCAGCGTGCCATCAGGAACCCTCACAGCAATTGTTGGACCATCTGGCGCAGGAAAAACAACAATAAGCGCTTTAGTTCCGAGACTGTACGACGTAACTGGCGGAAGCATCGAAGTTGATGGAATCGATATTAGAGACTTAACTCTAGATTCATTACGTTCAAATATCGGTGTTGTAACTCAAGATGCTCACCTGTTCCATGAAAGCATTGCCGATAATCTTCGATATGCAAAACACGATGCAACTGAGAAAGAGATGCAGGAAGCTTGTCGTGCGGCACAAATTTGGGATCTAGTTGATTCTCTTCCGAATAAGTTCAATACATTGGTCGGAGAACGTGGTCACAGATTATCCGGGGGAGAGAAGCAAAGATTGGCAATTGCGCGCTTGCTTCTTAAATCTCCTTCCGTGGTGATCCTAGATGAGGCAACAGCGCACTTAGATTCTGAGAATGAAGCGCTTGTGCAGCAAGCACTAAAAACTGCTCTTACTGGGAGAACCAGCATTGTTATTGCGCACCGACTTAGTACAGTAAAAGATGCTGACCAGATAATTGTTTTAGAACACGGTGTAATTGTTGAACGTGGCACCCATGAGGAACTTGTTAATGCAAGCGGGTTGTATTCCGAACTCTATGCCCGTCAGGATTTAGGCGGTTTTGCGAATGAGACGTCTACCGTAAATAACTAAACCTGCAAAAAATACCCATTGCAATGCGTACGCCATATGTGGTCCATCGCTTAACTCTGGTAACTCCACTGGTACATCAGGGTTCATAGTAGAGTCCGACGCAGAGATTAAATCAATGTAGAAATTTTCTGTTTGTACACCTTTTCTGGCATCTAGTTGTGAAACTAGATTACGTTGTGAATCATTTGAAACAGCGAAAAATTTTCCTTGCGGCAACGAGGAATCCAAACGCAATCGACCATTTATTGAAATTCTTTCGTCATTCGTGGGTTGGAGTTGCGGAGGCACTGTTGCATCAGAACCCGCCTTAACCCAACCTCTATCCACCCAGATTTTTCGATCATCGAAGAGGAAAAGAGTTAATTGCTCAAAGCCATACATTCCATCGTGATATCGATTTCGAAGTAAAATCTGATTACTGTCATCGAAAGTACCTTCAATGGAAATCTTGCGCCATTCGTATGTGGCTATATCACCCGTTAGTTCTCTCAATTGAATTGGCGGTAACTCAGATTGATCACCAATCAGCGTGTTTCTAGCATGTCTATCCACGCCGCGTTCGTATTGCCATTGTGCTGCCCAAAGACACAGAAGAACTAAAGCAAGAGCCGAGAGTGTTTTTAGGAATGAGTATTGCTCTTTAACCACGGCAATACCTTAACTCAACTTTATGAGAGAGAACGTGGTTTCTTTTTGAGTATTGCTGCGCCAGGAACGATTGTTTCTCGTCCTGCATTTGCGACAACAACTGCGATGTATGGCAAAAATACTGCTCCGGCTAGAGCGAACCAGCGAAAGGGACTTGGAAGAATAACTGTCAAAATAAAGCACGCGGTACGAACCATCATTGAAATAAAATAACGACGTTGTCGTGCAGGCTGATCTGTACTTAGTGATTTCTGAGCACTAGTGATGTCATATACATCGTCTTCTTCTTTAGCCATGCGAAGATTCTAGGCGAGATAAAGACACGTCGCAGGGCGAAATTCACCCTACGCCACAGTAGCCAGTAGATTTCTCGCATGTCTTCCAAACCAATTGCCCTAGTAACTGGCGCAAATCGCGGAATAGGTTTGGCTGTTGCTTCAACTCTGGCCGCCGATGGATTCCATGTTGTTATCGGCACACGATCTGGAGACGCAATTGCTGGTTTTGATTGCGTGCAGTTGGATGTGTCATCTTCACAGAGCGTCGAAGATGCTTTTACCCTCATTGAAAGCTCATGGGGAGTTCCTGAAGTAATTGTTTGTAACGCCGGAAAAACTAAAGACGCGTTGGTTATGCGTATGCCTGATGAGGATTTTTCGGATGTAGTTGACACAAATTTAACGGGAGCATTTCGAGTTGCAAGACGAGCAACAAAGGGTTTACTTAAATTAAAAAGAGGACGTTTGATTTTCATTGGCTCTGTTGTTGCCTTGTTGGGATCGGCCGGTCAAGTTAATTACGCTGCTAGTAAAGCAGGGTTAGTTGGCATGGCTCGCTCTTTTGCTCGTGAGTTGGGAAGCCGAGGAATCACATCCAATGTAATCGCTCCCGGCTTCGTGGAAACCGATATGACAGCGGATTTAGATCAGAAACGTCGTGAGGAAATTGCAGAATCAATACCTTTGGCCCGGTTCTCCAATGTGCAAGAGATAGCGAATGTTGTTTCATTCATAGCTTCGGATAAAGCGGCTTATATAACTGGGGCAGTAATCCCTGTCGATGGTGGTTTAGGAATGGGGCATTAAATGGGTTTATTACAAGGTAAGAATATTTTAGTTACTGGAGTATTAACGGATGCATCAATCGCATTTCATATTGCTCGTTTAGCACAGGAAGAAGGAGCTACTGTTTTGCTCTCTTCCTATGGCCGTGTGCTTAGTCTGACAACACGAATTTCTGGTCGTCTTCCATCAACTGCACCAGTAATCGAATTAGACGTTACTAATCAAGCAGATTTAGATTCTCTTGAAACACGTATTCGTGAGCATGTTCCACATCTAGATGGGGTTGTTCACTCAATTGGTTTCGCTCCGGAAGCTGCATTAGGTGGAAATTTTTTAAACACATCTTGGGATGACGTTGCCACTGCAATGCATGTATCTGCTTATTCTTTGAAGTCCTTATCTATGGCGTGTGTTCCATTGTTTAAGGAGAGTGCATCGATCGTAGGTTTGGATTTTGATGCAACAGTTGCTTGGCCGAAATACGATTGGATGGGAGTGGCTAAAGCAGCACTCGAATCTACTTCACGATATTTAGCACGCGATTTAGGTCCTAAAAATATTCGCGTAAACCTCATAGCCGCTGGTCCAATTCGCACCATGGCAGCTAAATCAATTCCTGGTTTTGATGAATTTGAAAAAGTGTGGAATGAGCGAGCGCCACTTCAATGGGATGTAAGTGATCCAGTACCCGCTGCCCAAGGCGCGGTTGCTCTCTTATCGGATTGGTTTAGTAAAACCACTGGGGAGATCATCCACGTTGATGGTGGCGTTCACGCTATGGGAGCCTGAGCGTAGATTTCCGCTTTCCACCCCGTATCGGGTAATCTTCACCCCAGACCAGTGACTGCATAGTTACTGCAAGAGGAGTACCGCTCCCACCTTCATCGCTACGGCGAGATGGTTTGTCAGGGTTACGAATTGGTTCGTTCCAATTCTCCTTGCGGTGTTTTTCTTGTAGCGCTTGCAACACACAAAGCGTACGAACCGCGATTAACCAAAAGGAGCTCAAATCAGCACTGAACCGCGCATTAACGATCGAATTCGCACACCTCAAATTCGACTCATTGGTTACACCGGTGATCAAGTTGGGGTTGTTGATATCGATACAGCGCTAAAGATGGCAGATGAAGTTGGTCTTGATCTAGTTGAGATCGCACCAGATGCCAATCCACCCGTTTGCAAGATTATGGATTTCGGAAAATACAAGTACGAAATTGCACAAAAGGCTCGGGAAGCGCGACAGAACCAAACCCACATTGTGGTCAAGGAAGTGCGTATGCGACCAAAGATTGAAAATCACGATTATGAGACAAAGCGTGCTCACATCGAGAAATTCCTCAAGGGTGGCGACAAGGTAAAGGTAACGATGCAGTTCCGTGGAAGAGAGCAGACGAGACCAGAACTTGGTTTCAAATTGTTGCAACGTCTTGCAGAAGATGTAGCACTTGTTGCGTTTGTGGAGTTCGCCCCTAAACAAGAGGGACGAAACATGACAATGGTATTAGGACCGACGAAGAAGAAGACCGAAGCAGTAGCTGAACAACGCGCAGCACGCAAAGCTAAAGAGCAAGCAGCTGCAGCGGAAGAAGCGTAAAGAGAAACCGAACTAAGGAGAGCACAATGCCAAAGATGAAGACTCACAGTGGAGCGAAGAAGACTTTTCGCATCACAGGAACCGGAAAAGTTATGCACGAGCGTGCTGGCAAGCGCCACCTCCTTGAGCACAAGTCCTCACGTGTTACACGTCGCTTGAGCACAGAGTCAGCAGCAAAGCCATCAACTACATTTACAGCCAAGCGCATGCTTGGTTTGAAGTAAGGAGCGTGAATTAAATGGCAAGAGTAAAACGTGGTGTTCACGCAGCAAAGAAGCGTCGCACAACTCTAGAACGTGCCAGCGGTTACCGCGGACAACGTTCACGTCTTTTCACAAAGGCGAAAGAGCAAGTAACGCACTCAATGGTTTATGCGTTCAATGACCGTAAAGATAAGAAAGGCGATTTCCGTCAGCTATGGATTCAGCGAATCAATGCTGCAAGTCGTGAAAACGGTCTTACTTACAACCGCCTTATCCAAGGTTTAAAGAGCGCAGGAGTTGAAATCGATCGTCGAATTCTTTCTGAATTAGCTACGAATGATCCAGCAACTTTCAAAGCTCTTGTAGATGTGGCTCGCAAGAGTCTTGCATCTGCATAACTAGAACTTATGATCGAGAGCCTTAATTCTCCGCACGTCGGGAGAGTTAAGGCTCTTATCAGTTCTAGAGGTGCAAAAGAACGAAGCGAATCCGGTTCATTTATTGCCGAGGGTATTCAATGCATAAAAGAAGCGTTGCACTCTGAATCTGGACCTCAGTTACAGACGATCTATATTACGAGTTCAGCGCTTGAAAAATACTCAGATGTTATCAATCAAGCTTCTTGCGAGATTTTGAGTATTTCCGATGAAGTTGCACGGGCGATGTCAGACACTGTTACACCACAGGGTTTAATCGCAATTTGCAAAATCCCACAGCCTGCGTTTCCAGTGATTTCATCATCCGTTAGCAAGTTTATTTATCTCAGTGAAATTCAAGATCCCGGAAATGCTGGAACGATTATCCGGTCGGCAGACGCTTTCGGATTCGATGCTGTTTTGATTTCGCCAAATAGTGTGGATATTTACTCACCGAAAGTTGTTCGCAGTACGGTTGGATCTTTATGGCACATACCTGTATTTCAAGGCGTATCTTTAAAGGAAATAATGAATTGGGATTGTCAATTCATTGCACTGGACGCATCCGCAGATCTACCTATTTCAAAGATTCGAGCTGATCGTTCCGTTGTTGCAATTTTTGGCAATGAAGCTAGGGGTTTGAATACTGCGCAGGAAATTTCTGATTCGAAGAATTCAATACTTCCCGTGAAAATTCCGATGCCGGGCAATGCCGAAAGCCTCAATCTTTCTGCGGCAGCAAGCATCGTCATGTATCAATTGGCTAATATCCCGACTTCTTAAAGTGTCAGGCATTAGACTTTCGCCTATGAATGCGCAAGAGATTCAAGGATGGGTAGAAGCTGCTAACGCAGCTTTCAAATCAGCCACAAATCTCGATGAACTCAAGAGTGCGCGCTTGCTTCACTCGGGCGACAAATCTTCAATAGCTGGAGCTTCTCGGAATCTGGGTTCTCTTTCTCCTGATGAAAAGGCTTCGTATGGAAAAATTATTGGAGATGCTAAATCTGCAATCGCGCAGGCTTTAACGCAAGCGACGCAGAGATTAGAGAATGAACGCGATCAAAAGATGCTTGCAGAAGAAGTTGTTGACATAACACTGCCTGTACGCAGAGCCCATCGAGGCGGATTACATCCAATTAGTATTATTAAGAACGACATTGCAGATTTTTTCGTTGAACAAGGATATTTCGTTGAAGAAGGACCTGAATTAGAATCTGGCTGGCTCAATTTTGATGCATTAAATATTCCAGCAGATCATCCAGCTCGAACTATGCAAGATACATTCTTTGTCGAACCCCTTGAATCTGGAATGGTTCTGCGAACTCATACATCCCCGGTTCAAATCAGAACAATGCTCACTAAAGAACCTCCTATTTATGTCATCTGTCCCGGACGCACTTTTCGTGCTGATGAATTAGATGCCACACACAGTCCTGTGTTTCATCAAGTTGAGGGACTTGTGATTGATCGCGGAATCAATATGTCACACCTGAAAGGCACTTTAGATAATTTTGCTAGATACATGTTTGGGCCTGATGTAACAACTCGCTTGCGTCCATCATTTTTCCCTTTTACAGAACCAAGTGCCGAAGTTGATGTCTTCTTCAACGGTAAATGGATCGAATGGGGCGGCTGCGGAATGGTTAACCCGCGCGTCCTTAAAACATGTGGAATTGATACCGATGAATTCAGTGGTTTCGCCTTTGGTATGGGACTAGAACGCACTCTCATGGTTCGACATGGAATTACTGATATGCATGACATTGTCGAAGGTGATTTGAGATTCACTCGCCAATTTGGAGTTGGTTTGTAATGCGCGCACCCTTGTCATGGATAAAGGATTTCGTAGAGATTCCATCTTCTCTCACTGTTGAAGAAATAAGCAAAGGTTTAGTTCGAGTTGGTTTTGAGGTTGAGGATGTTATTTTTCAAGGCTCGGACATCAAGGGCCCACTATCTTTTGCCGAGGTTCTTTCAATTGAAGAGATAACCGAATTCAAGAAACCAATTCGATACGTCGGTCTTGATTGTGGTGAAAAACAAACACGTTATGTAATTTGTGGAGCCACTAATTTCAAAGTGGGCGATATTGTTTTAGCAGCTTTACCGGGCGCCGTATTACCAGGAGATTTTGCCATCGCTGCTCGTGAAACATACGGAAAAACATCCAATGGAATGATCTGTTCCGCCAAAGAGTTGGCTCTCAGTGATGATCACGTTGGAATTATGGTTTTCGATAAAGAGCAAGTATCAATTAAGGATGACGTACGAGAAAAACTTCAGATTGATGACGTTATTTTTGACATCGCTGTTAATCCTGATCGTGGATATGCGTTAAGTATCAGGGGAGTAGCTCGTGAAATTGCAGGAGCCTTTAGTTTGAAATTTAGCGATCCTGTAGAAAAACTCCGAGGATTAACCTTTGAAAAAACTGGAGAAGGCGTTCAGCCAAAGATCGAAGACAAAAATGCTGCATCTGTTTTCTACCTTCGCACTATGTCGAAATTTGATCCCAAAGCCGCAACGCCAATCTGGATGAGGCGTCGGATTGAAAAAATGGGAATGCGATCGATTTCTTTAGTTGTTGACGTAACAAATTATGTGATGCTCGAACTCGGTCAACCCCTGCATGCTTTTGATCGTAAAAAAATCAAGGGGAAATTGAGAATTGTTCGTGCGGGTAAATCTGAGAAATTCACAACATTAGATGGGCAAGAGAGAAACTTGGATCCTCAAGATTTAATGGTGAGTGATGACGAAAGGGCACTTGCTTTAGCTGGAACTATGGGTGGTTTGTATTCAGAGATCACCGAAGAAACTACTGAGATTGCACTCGAAGCTGTCAGGTTCAATCCAATCGCAATTGCACAGAATTCACGTCGCCATAAACTTTCATCCGAAGCATCACGAAGGTTAGAACGAGGAGTAGATCCTTCTTTGGCTGAATTCGCTTCAGCTAGATTTGTTCAATTGCTCTCAGAACACAGCACGGCGCAGCATGTTGAATCAGTAAGCGTTGGTGAACCTAAGTTCCCAGCAACTTTTACAATAAATCCGACCCATATCTCAAGTATTTTAGGTTTTGAAGTATCAAATGCTCAGATAATTAAAGCGCTGCAAACTGTGGGTTGCGATATTGATGAGAAAAAATGGTTGATTCACCCTCCATCATGGCGTCCTGATTTAACAAATACTTCAGATCTAGCAGAAGAAGTTGCTCGAATGATTGGTTATGACAGCATCCCGTCAATCTTGCCTGATCGACCTATTCACGCATCTCTTACGTCGATTCAAAAACGCAGGCGCTTCATCTCCCAATTTTTAGCAAATCGCGGATTCGCAGAAGTTCTAACATTTCCATTTACAAATCAGAAAACAATTGATGACATGGGATTTGTAGGTCCTCGCGCTTCCACCTATGCGTTAGCAAATCCAATGTCAGATGAAAACCCACTTCTTCGCGTGCATTTAATACCGGGATTAATTGAAGTAGCTGCTCGCAATATAAGTCGAGGCGCACAAAACTTCGCTATTTTCGAAATGGGTTCGATATTTAGAAGTTCAAAGAAACTTGAAACTTTTATCAATCCTGAAACTGGTAGTCGCCCAAAAGACTCAGTGATATCCCAGATATTCGCATCTGTCCCTGAGCAGACTGAAATGGTCTCCGGACTTCTAGTAGGTAAAAAAGAAGTTGAAAATTGGCAAGGTAAATCCACTGATTTTGCATGGAGTGATGCGGTCTCATTTGCGCAAGAAATTCTTGAACTGTGTCACTTGAACTTCGAAGTCAAACGCTCGGATCTTGCGCCGTGGCATCCAGGTCGTTGTGCAGAAATCTTGGTAGATGGCAAAGTTGTTGCACACGCAGGAGAAATTCATCCACGTATTCTTAGTCAATATAACTTGCCACCTCGTTCAAGCGCATTTGCTATAAATCTAGGAGCGTTGCCGGAATCTTCATTGGTTCGACCTAACCGCGTAGGCGTTATGCCAGCTGCTGTACAGGATGTTGCGTTGATCGTTGAATCAACTGTTACTGCCCTAGAGGTTCAGCAAGCGTTGATGGATGGAGCGGGCGAATTGCTTGAATCAATAAACCTCTTTGATCGTTACGACAAGATTGGCGATGGAAAAATTTCTCTCGCTTTTACTCTCACCTTCAGAGCCGAGGATCGAACATTAACCGGTGAAGAGGTTTCAGCAATGAGAGAAGCAGCAACGGATCTAGCTGCCAAGCGATGTGGGGCAGTAGTACGAACCGCATAATTATGCATATATTTGCATAATTACCCATATCCTTATAGCCTTCTTACATGAAAACTGCCGTCATAGGGGCCAGCGGATACGCGGGAGGCGAACTCCTTCGCTTGCTCTCGACTCATCCGCATTTGCAAGTGACTCAAGTAAGCGCCCATAGCAACGCTGGGGAGTTAATAACAAACGTTCATCCTCATCTCACAACTCATAATGGTGAAAGATTCTTAAGTATTGATTCACTCAAATTTGAAGATATCGAAGTTGCATTTATAGCTCTTCCACATGGACAATCTGCGGGGATTATTGAGAAGTTCTCGAAAAATACAAAGATTGTGGATCTGGGTGCTGATTTTAGATTAACTGAAGCTACGCAGTGGAAAAAGTATTACGAGGGGACTCACGCTGGAGCATGGACCTACGGTTTACCTGAGATACCTGGCAGTAGGGAGAAAATTTCTCAGTCACGACAAGTTGCCAATCCTGGTTGTTACGCAACTTCAATTATTACCGGCGTTCTACCAGCATTAGATGTTATTGATTCATCAGACGTGGTTGTCGTGGCTGCATCTGGCACAACAGGTGCGGGTCGAAATGCAAAGATATCCTTGATTGCAAGTGAAGTAATGGGTTCATTAACTTCGTACAAATTTGGTGGCGTTCATCAACATACTCCTGAAGTCGAACAAGCTCTGAGCCTGGCCTCAGGAAAAACAGTAAAGATATCTTTCACGCCAATTCTGGCGCCTATGCCTAGAGGAATTCTTTCTACAATCACCGCACGTTTATCGGTGAGCATGGACACAGAAAAAGTTCACTCTCTCTTTAGTAGTTTTTACAAGAATGATTACTTCGTTGATGTATTACCTATTGGTCAAATGCCCAAAACAGGATCATTAACGGGATCCAATAAAATCCAAATGCAGGTTGCTGTAGATGAACATACTCATCGCTTGGTTATCAGTGTTGCTATTGATAATTTGGGTAAAGGAGCCGCCAGTCAAGCGATACAAAATGCAAATCTCATGTGTGGATTTCACGAAGGCGCAGGATTATCAACGGATGGATTAGGCGCGTGAAATTGCCTCAAGGTTTCGTTGGAGCAGCTACAGCCGCGGGTTTAAAAAGTACGGGGGCTAAGGATTTAACTTTAATCGTTAATCAAGGTCCTAAGAATTGGGCGTCTGCAGTATTTACCACTAATCAAGTAATTGCTGCTCCCGTTATATGGAGCAAGGAGGTTATCAAGGGGTCTGCAGTTCGTGCGGTTGTTCTTAATTCAGGTGGTGCAAATGCCTGCACTGGTTCACAAGGTTTTCAAGATACACATAAGAGCGCAGAGCATGTAGCTTCACTTCTCAATCATTCTTCTTCTGAAATATTTGTCTGCTCAACTGGAATGATCGGCGAGTTTTTACCGATGGATAAAGTTATAAACGGTATAGATGTGATTGCTGCTAATTTATCAAATGAAGCGTTACTGGATTGCGCTGAAGCGATTATGACGACTGATTCAATTCCGAAGATATCAACTGTGCAAGCTTCTGGAGTACAGATGAGTGGAATAGCTAAGGGTGCCGGAATGCTAGCGCCGGCTTTGGCAACCATGCTCTGCGTCATTATGACTGATGCTGTTTTACCTGAAAAAGCTGATTCAATTTTTAAGGATATTGTTGATAAAACCTTTAATCGGATTGATTCTGATGGTTGCACGTCAACGAATGACACGATTCTATTTATGTCTTCAGGAGCAAGTGGTGTCGAAATAACTCACGATCAGTGTACTTCAATGCTTGAAGAAGTGTGCGCGTCCTTGTCCAATCAGTTAATCGCTGATGCTGAGGGTTCAACCAAGACCATTCACATTAACGTCAAAAATGCTGCTTCCGAATTTGATGCCGTTGAAGTTGCACGTGTATGCGCCAGAAATAATCTATTAAAAGCGGCTATTTTCGGGGGAGACCCAAATTGGGGACGCGTGTTAGCAGCAGTTGGAACAGCTAAGGCGTTCATGAATCCGCACACAATAGATGTCACCCTCAATGGCGTTCCTGTCTGCATTTCAAGCGCTCCTGGTGTGGATAAATCTTCAGTGAGTTTCCTCGATAGGTTGGTTTCGGTTGATATCAATTTGAATGTTGGATCAAGTTTTGCAACTGTCATGACTAATGATTTATCTCATGATTATGTACACGAGAATTCGGCGTATTCAACATGATGATTGTTAAATTTGGTGGTCATGCAATGAAAGATGCAGATGGCTTATTCTCGCACTCCATTGGTTTAGCGCTGTCAAAAGGTGAAAAAGTAATTGTTGTTCACGGTGGCGGCCCTCAGATTAATGCTGAACTTTCCCGGCTCAACATCGAAAGCACATTTGTGAATGGTTTTCGTTTTACGACAGAAGAGATTTTTTCGGTTGTAGAGAATGTTCTCACCAAAGTTGTTGGTCCTGAAGTGGCCTCTAACCTTGTTTCGAACGGCATTAAAGCTCAATCAATCTCTGGGAAAGATTCTCATATTTTGACAGGTTCACCCATTGAAGGTTTAGGAAAAGTTGGAAAAATTTCTAAGGTAGATATAGATCCCATACAAGACCTCTTGGATGCGCAGATTGTTCCTGTAATCGCTCCAATTGCTCAGGATGTTACGGGCGGTTCCGGTTTGAATATAAATGCGGATTTAGCAGCTGCAGCAATATCTGCAGCCTATGAAGGATCAACTCTAATTATTATGACTGATGTTGCTGGTATTTTTCGAAATTGGCCAGATAAGAATTCCCTTATAAGTGAAATATCTTCTAGTGAACTTAGTAAATTGAAAAGCAGTTTCTCAGATGGAATGTTGCCCAAAGTTCTAGCCGTACTTGAGGCCGTTGATGCAGGCGCTCAAACAGTTCGGATCATTGATGGAACCAATGAACAAAGTTTTGAGGAAGCTCTTTCAGGTCGCGGCGGAACTCTGGTGCATGCATGAAAAACAAAGGTTTCGCTGATTTGTGGTCACAGAATTTGATGTCCAATTACGCCGTTCCATCAATAACCTTAGTTAAAGGTAAGGGATCCATTGTTGTTGACGCTGATGGCAAGAAATACATTGATATGTTGGGTGGAATCGCTACGAATATTCTTGGCCATTCACATCCCGCTGTGGTTTCAGCAGTTAACCGGCAGATCAAGACGCTTTCTCATGTGAGCAATTTTTATTCTCATCCCAATGCAATCGAACTAGCCCAAATATTGGTTCGCTTAACAGGGGATAAGCAATCTCGAGTGTTTTTCGCTCAATCAGGCGCCGAAGTAAATGAAGCTGCGATTAAACTTTCTAGGAAAACTGGTCGCACGCGAATCGTTGCAATGACAGGATCATTTCATGGTCGCACGATGGGGTCACTCTCTCTTACTGGGCAGAACTCCAAAAAAATTGCGTTTGCCCCTTTGATAAAGAATGTAAAACATGTTGCTTTTGGTGATATCAAAAAGGCTAAGAAAGCCATTAACTCCAGAACAGCTATGGTAATTGTGGAACCGATCATGGGAGAAGCGGGTGTGATTGTCCCGCCTCTGAATTACTTAAAGGAACTTCGCGAGGCTTGCACAAAGAATGGTGCGCTCTTGGTTATTGATGCAGTGCAAACTGGGATTGGGCGTACAGGGCAGTGGTTTGGTTATGAATACTCAGGAATAAAACCAGATGTAATCACAGTGGCAAAGGGTTTGGGAGCAGGTTTGCCTCTTGCAGCGATGATTGCGGTTGGTAAAACTTCCCAACTCTTTGAACCAGGCGATCATGGATCAACCTTTGGCGGCAATCCGGTTACAACGGCAGCATCAATCGCAGCCATTAAATGGATTGAAAAGAACAAGATTCTGATTAAGTGCAAAGCTGATTTCAAATATCTCTCTTCAAACATTAATTCTATTCCTGGAGTCTTTGAGGTACGTGGAGCTGGTTTGTTGATTGGTATCACCTTTGAGAAAAACATATCTTCAGAACTAATGCATGCCCTTCAAGAAAAAGGATTTTTAGTTAACGCAGCCAATCCAAACACAATAAGAATTGCTCCTGCATTAAATATTCCAAGGAAAGAACTTAACCAATTTGTTAAGGCACTCAAGGAGGTAATGTCTGATGTCCATTAATTCGCAGAATGTTTCAGCTCGCAGAGCAAGAGCGATATCGTTAATTCAGGCCGGGTTGATTCACTCACAAACTGATTTAGTAAACCAATTAAAGAAGAGTGGATTTCGTGTTACTCAAACAACTGCCAGTAGGGATTTAGAAGAAATCGGTGCTGTGCGGGGTCGCAATATTCACGGTGAATCTGTCTATCAGATTCGCGAATCATCAGATGATGCACTTTCTCGAGTTAATCCAGTTCCGTCGAAGTTGATTCTCTCCGTTGATCACAGCGCAAATCTCGCAGTTGTTCATACTCCGCCTGGAGCAGCGCAATTTGTTGCAAGTTCGTTAGACCACGCCAATCTCACGGGTGTCATTGGAACCCTTGCAGGAGATGACACGATTATCCTTGTGTCAAAGAAATCAACCGGTGGTGCGCAGTTAGCGAAAGAGTTACTTGCTTTCGCGAACGCAAAAAATTCTCGTAGCAACAAAACAGGGAGAAAATAAATGGCTCTATGGGGAGGACGTTTCTCAAACAAACCCACTGACGCGGTATTTGCCTTGTCGCAAAGTATCTCTTTTGATTGGCGTCTTGCTCCTTATGATTTGAGATCGTCCTTAGCCCACCTTGCTGTACTTGAAAAAGCAGCACTCATATCCAAGGATGACTCAGCAAAAATTAGAAAGGCGCTGAAAGAACTAATCGGTGAAGTTTCTTCAGGAAAACTTCTTCCTGATGACTCGGATGAAGATGTGCACAGTGCTCTGGAAAGAGGATTAACAGAAAAACTGGGCACATTGGGAGGAGCGCTTCGAGCAGGTCGTTCTAGAAATGATCAGGTTACGACCGATCTTCGTTTATTTGCAATAGATCACATGCTCTCTTTAGCTCTCATGCTTACTGAAATGATTGAAGTGATTCTTGATAAAGCGTCTGAGTATGCCAACGATGCCGCTCCTGGGTTTACTCACATACAACATGCACAACCAATATCTTTTGGACACGAGATAGCAAAGCATGCACATGCTTTCGCGCGAGACATTGACCGTATAAATGATTGGTTGCAGAGAACTTCTGTAAGTTCCTTAGGAGCAGGGGCCTTATCCGGTTCTTCCTTGGAGTTAGACCCTGTTTTTACTGCAAAGGATTTAGGATTTGAAAGAAGTTTTGAAAACAGTATTGATGCAGTAAGTGATCGAGATTATGTGGCTGAAGCTCTTTTCATCACATCACTTATTGGAGTTCATCTCTCTCGTATTGGCGAGGAGTGGACACTCCTTGGGTCAACTGAATTTTCTTGGGCAAAGATTGCAGATGAATATTCCACCGGATCTTCGATCATGCCGCAAAAAAAGAACCCGGATATGGCTGAACTTGCACGTGGTAAATCAGGTCGTCTGATCGGAAATTTGATGTCGGTCTTAACAATGCTAAAAGGTCTCCCATTCGCTTACAACCGAGATCTTCAGGAAGATAAAGAACCACTCTTCGATAGTTTAGATACATTGGCTTTAGTTATTCCGGCCGTATCAGGAATGATTGCAACCACTAATTTCGATCGTGAAAAAATGAAATTAGCAGCCCCAACTGGCTTTTCTCTAGCTACAGAGATTGCTGATTATTTAGTACGCAAAAACGTTCCATTTGCAGAAGCTCATGAAGCCGCGGGTGCATGTGTTGCTCTATGCGAGAAGACATCGTGTGAACTGCATGAATTAAGTGATCATCAATTTGCGGAAATTCACCCATCACTCGATCCTTCAGTCCGCGAAGTTTTAACAATTCTGGGAGCACTTGCCTCTCGTACTACTGCCGGCGGTACGGCGCCTTCGCAGGTTTTGGTACAAATCAGCAACGCCAAGAAAAAAACCCTTGACCAACGCAAGGAAATTACCAGCAAAATGAAGGCTTTTTCCGAGATGATGGGTGCATGAATCTTCTAGAAGATCTTCGTTGGCGTGGATTGCTCTCGCAATCTACCGATGAGGCAGCGTTGCAGGAAGCACTTAAAAAACCGATAACGCTATACATAGGCTTTGATCCAACTGCTCCATCCCTTCACGTCGGCAACTTAGTAGTTCTCTTGGTTCTGCGTCGCTTCCAATTAGCCGGCCATAATCCAATTGCTTTAGTTGGGGGAGCCACTGGGCTAGTTGGTGATCCCTCTGGTCGCAACGAAGAGCGAACATTAAACAGTGGAGATACAGTTGCAGAATGGGTAACGAAAATTCGCACCCAAGTTTCATCGTTTTTGGATTTCGATAAAGGGCCAAATAAAGCCCAAGTAGTAAATAATCTTGATTGGACTTCGCCACTTTCTGCTATCGAATTTTTGCGCGATATTGGTAAGCATTTTTCTGTCAATCAAATGCTTGCAAAGGATTCAGTATCTTCTCGCCTTGAAGCTGGCGGTATTTCATACACCGAATTCTCCTACCAAGTATTGCAATCGCTAGATTTCCTTGAGCTGTACCGTCGCTACCAATGCACCTTGCAACTAGGCGGTTCTGATCAATGGGGAAATATTGTTGCCGGTCTCGATTTAATTCGTAGAGTTGAAGGTGGAAGTGGTCACGCTTTAACGATTCCGCTTTTAACAAAAACTGATGGCTCTAAATTTGGCAAAACAGCAAGCGGCAGTATTTGGTTAGACGCTGCTATGACATCACCATATGCATTCTTTCAATACTGGTTGAACACCGATGACAAAGACGTTGTTAAATTCCTTAAGGTTTTCTCATTTAAATCTCATGATGAAATAACAGAGTTAGAAAAAGCACACGAATCTAATCCCGGTTTAAGAGAAGCTCATCGCGCACTCGCCAGAGAACTAACATCGTTGGTTCACTCACCTGAAATTTCAGAACGCGTCGAAGAAGCGGCAAAAGCTTTGTTTGGACAAGGAGACCTTGCGACGTTGGACGAACCAACACTCTCCGGAGCGTTATCGGAATTACCTCGAGTTACCGTTAAATCCGGAGAAGAGATTCCTTCATGGGTTGATCTATTGGCAGCCACCGGAGTTGTGGACTCCAAATCCGCAGCCCGCCGAATCGTCAAAGAGGGCGGCGCGTATTTGAATAATGCGAAGGTGGAATCAGAGGATTTTCGTCTTCAAAAAACCGACTTTTTATGCGGTAAATATGCCCTTTTACGTA
>Ga0247722_10000507_pt1 | contig 23796 bp, 15 predicted proteins | sample MSEWelMarce3H_FC_FD_189094 | JGI IMG/M metagenome (GOLD analysis project Ga0247722, IMG submission 189094) | Subsurface sediment microbial communities from gas well in West Virginia, United States - MSEEL Well Study Marcellus 3H_FC | ecosystem: Environmental > Terrestrial > Deep subsurface >... | reverse complement strand
CTTTCTGGATATGTGTTTTAAATCTTTCAACTTGTTCTTCAATTGGAGCTGTTTTTGTTAAGACATAATCAAGATTTGCTAGAATTTTAGCCTTATCTTTTAATAATAAAAGTTCTGTATTGATTTCATATTCAAATTGTTTCTCTTTATCAAGAAGTGCTGTAATTGTCTTTTGAAAATTTTGTAAAATGCTTTCGAAATTCAACTCGGTAATTTCAGTTTGGCAAAGTTTTTCTGCATTTCCTAAGATTAAAATCGCCTCATTTTTTAATTTATTTTCTAAAACTTCAAATTGTTCTATATTTTTTTGATGTTGTATAAACGATTTTTCAAATTGAATTAATTCTAAAAAAGGCGTTCTTAAATGTACAAATTTGGCATGAATTTCTAATTTTGAAAATAGGGGAGCCAAACTTTTTTGTTCCGCTTCAATTTCAGTTTTTTTAATATGTAATTCATTGCGCTTAATATTTAATTTCAGAATTGAATTTTTAACTTCTTTCTTTTTCAGAATTAAGGTTTCTTTTTGTTGGTTTAGAGTCAATTTTGGAACACAAATTTCAAGCTCTTGCTTAATTTCAGATAGGGCTTCTTCTGATAAGATTGTATTTTCGCCCATAATTAGGCGATGATCAGCTTCAGCTCTTTTGACTTGAGTATATTTTTCATGTACTTGTTTTCCTATAGAACGATAAATTGAAGTTCCTGTAATTTCTTCTAATAATGCATTTCTATCGTCTTTTTTTGCTAACAATAATTTTGAAAATTGCCCTTGAGCCAAAAGCATTGATTGTATAAATTGTTCATAAGTAAGACCAATTATTTGTTCAATTTCTTTTAACGTTTCCGATATTTTATTTGAAATAATCGTATTATTTTCGGTAACATTCACGATTTCATGAAGTCGTTCTTTCAAAGTGCCTTTGCTGGTTCTACTTATGGACCAATTGGCTCTATACTTAATATTGTTTACCAAAAATTCTACTTCGGCATAACAATCATTAGTGTGTTTTGTGAGAATAATCCCTTCTTCTTCAATAACATTTTTCGAAATGGCTTTATCAATTCTTGGGATTTTATTGTATAAAGCTAAAGTAATAACATCTAATAAAGTCGATTTTCCTGCTCCAGTTGGTCCTGTAATCACAAATAAACCCGCATCTCCTAAAATTCCATTAGCAAAATCCACCGAATGTTCGCCTTTTAGAGAATGAATGTTTTTAAAATTTATTTTGCAAATTTTCATATCTATTTATTTGATAATGATTTAATTACGATTTTCAATTAACTCTTTAAATGCATTCATCAGTTCTTCAATTTCAGCTTCCTCTAGTTGTGCATCTTGTTCTACTCTTTTTTTGAAAATATCAATCGGTTGATATTGGCTCACATCATCAGTTGCTTGTAAAAGTGATGCTGTTCCTTTTATTTTGTTTTTAAATTCAATTTTCGCTTTAACTATTTGAAAACCATTGTTCATTTCGGAACTTTGCAATGCTTCTAAAGCTTTAATTTTTACAATACTTTCTTCTTTTTCTATGATTTGTAATTCAATTAAATCTTCTAAAATTGATGTTTTTTTATAATTTTTCAATTTATTTTCTACTTCTTCTAAAGTACCTTTTAGTGTTATTAATTTTCGAAAGGCTGGAATTTCTTTAGAAACAATTTCAAAATCAGGTTCATTAAATTTCAAAATCAGTATTCTTTTTGTGTCATCTTTTTCACTAAAACTCAATGGAATTGGTGAGCCAGAATATAAAACATTCTGATTTCCAACGTCTTGTGGTTTATGGATATGACCTAAAGCAACATAAGTTGTATTGTTTCCAAAAATTGTAGCTTCGATTCCGGCTTGGTTTCCAATTTGAATTTCCCGTTCGCTTTCAGTGGTTTCAGCTCCTTGAGCATATAAATGAGCCATCACAATTAACTTGGAGTCAGAATAATTTTCTTGATGAAAATTGCTAATATTTTCGAAATAATTGGCTAAACCATTCTTGATTTGTTCAATTTTGTCGGAATAAGATTCGCCTGCATTAGCATTTCTTATGTCTTTATCACGCAAATAGGGAACGGCTGCAATTACAACTTTTTGATTGTTTTTTTCAATCGGAATAAACAAATCCGCGATGTTTTCTGGTGCACCACCAATTATTGTTACATCAATTATTTCCAATAATTCTTTTGGAGCATTTAATACTTGCGGTGCATCATGATTTCCTCCTGTAATTATAACTTTGCAATTTAATTTTACCATTCGCTTTAAAAACAAATAATACTGTCTTAAAGCTTGTTGTGATGGATTTGCCTGGTCAAATAAATCACCAGACATGAGTAAAATATCTATTTTTTCATCAGAAATTACTTGAATTAACCAATCAAAAAATAATTCCATATCATCATGAAAATCTGTTTTAAGTAATTGTTTTCCGATATGCCAATCAGAAGTGTGTAAAATTTTTAGGCTCATAAATAGTAGTTAAATGGTTGAAAAAATTTATTAATAATCAAAATACCAATTGAATACATCGCTTCTAATTCCTAGTGAAAACCAAGTTGTATTAGATTTTTGAGTAGTTGCTGTTATGGTTGCAGGATCAAAATTACGAAGTAAAACAGTTCCAAATAATTTTAAATTTGTGGCTGGATTTACTAAATAACCCGCTTGAAAATCCGCAATCATGATGGTCGTTTTATTCCCTTGAGCTGTGATTGCATTTGTGTCAAAAGGGCGATTTTCATCATAATCCAAATAGATATTTCCGCCATAATTAAAGGTATCTGACGTGGTGTTAAAATCGAATCCTTTTTTACCATAAATAAGTTTCATTTCTGCAAAATATCGATTTTTTGTATATCGAGCAATACCTATAAATTCATGAAAATTCGCACCCCAATTATGACCCATGTTTTGATTGTGATGTCCGTAATTCGTAATTGCTTTGCTGTGTGAATATACATAAGGACGCACTTGATTGTATTCCACTTGAAGATATAAGTTATTGATATTAAATGCCTTGTTGTATTTTATCCCGAATTGATATCCAAATTTATTTTTCCAACTTTTATTATTTGCTTTTACATCTCCAACTGAAAATTCATCTATTAAAAATTGAGAATAAGCGTTTATTTGATTCGTGATTTTATATTTAGCTGCCAAACCTAATACGGCATTTCCTGTTTTTGAAGAAGAACCAAATTCAACAGTTCTGTAAAAAATTAATGGATTTACAAAATTAAAATCGAAAGCTCTGTTGTTGGTATTTGTCCAAATTACACTTTCAAAAAAACCTAAATTTAAACGGTTTGAAACATTCCAACTTAAATAATGACTTGCCATATATTTTGATCCGTAAGTTCCGTCAGTGGTTGCTTCTGCTTGACTATCTTTTAGCCACATATAAGTATTCGTATATTTTATTTTCCAAAAAGTTGTATTTATTTTTAAAAAAGGATAGGGCGAAGTACCATCAGAATGGAAGAGTGAACGATATCCATCACCAATAAAATTGCGTCCATAACCTAATTGTAAATTAATAAATTTACTTGGTGTGTATTTTAAACTGGCTTCAGCAAGTGGAAAATCATAAGCGTCTTCTTTGAATTTTTTTGCGATTCCAATTCCGGGAATAGTCGCCGGATTTCCACCTGTCGGTTTAATGCTTTCGGCATATTTATTATAGTAATTAGCAAATCGACCTTGACTTTCAAAAAGTGATGTTGTGAAAGTTAATTGTTCTCCTAAAGCTCCTTCAACTTTTATTCCTCTCGTATTTACAAATGTTGAATTTGAGCTTTCAGTATCTTTTCCCATTCTTAAATCAATTACTGGATTTAATGTAAACCAATAACCGTCTCCTTGAATTTGGGCTAAATTTTCATTCCATAATTTTCTACTTAGCCAAGAATTTGTTTTAAAATTTAACTTCTTTTGTTCTGCTTCAAAATCATAATATTTAGCCACTTCAGCATACGAATAAGGTTTTGAAGCCGTGTGATTATTGCTTCCAATTTGGTTTAAATTGCCATCGAAAAGAGTGTAATTTTGATGTGTAAAGATAATATTTCCATTGTTTTTAAACTGTGGATTTTCGAAAGTGTAATACGGAATAGCTTCTAATTCGGTTAATTTTTTGGTTCCAGAATTAGCAGTAATAGTACTATTATTTTTTTGAACCGTCGTTTCAGGTTGCACTAAAGGAATTTCAATTTTTAAAGTAAATTTTGAAACGATTGCCCGATTGGCATATTTTGAAGGCGTTACTTTCGGCAAATTTTCAAAAATTCGTTGGGTTTCTGTTCTTAAAGATTCAAAAGGCGTGTCGATATAATTTATTTTGAAATTTCCTAAAGTGTCCACTTCAAAAAGAGCATAAATGGTGCCTTTATAGGAAGAAGATGCTACTTCATTTGGCATTTTGAATTCTTTAAAAATTGTATTTTGAATTGTTGCATAAAAACAATTTTCGGTTTCTTCAAACGATTTATCTTTACAATTTTCAAATTGAGGCACGGTTTCTCTTGAATTATTTTGTGAATACGTTAAATTGAAAATAAGCAGAAAAATGGTAATTTTTAATAGGTTCATAATATGATTTTAATAATTTGAATTTGAATTTTCATTTAATACAATTGCTTTTGCGGCTGAAGTTCCGATTCTTTTTACGCCTAATTGTATCAACTCTTCAGCTTCTTTTCTAGATTTTATTCCTCCAGCGGCTTTTACCTGTAAAGGAACTGAATTTTCTAGCATTAGCATGATACTCGAAATTGTGGCTCCGTTTGCAATGCCATCTGGAGTTTTGTAAAAACCAGTTGAAGATTTTATAAAAACTTTATCGAAATCTTTCTCCTGAAAATGGCTAATAATTGTATTTTTTATGAATGCCGTGATTTGAACAATTTGATGGTTACTTAAAGCGGCAACTTCTATTATCCACTTAATTATTTTATGATTTTTTAATGCTAAAGTTGTTCCTTCAATAATTTCTTCCTTCACTTTTGAATACGCTTCATTTTTAAATGCGGTATAATCAATGACAAAATCTAATTCGTCAGCTCCATTTTTAATTGCTATTTGAGCTTCTGTTAATTTTGCTTCAATTGAACTATCACCATTTGGAAAATCAATGACCGTTCCGATTGCTACTTTTGAATTTGCTGCTACAATCATATTCTTAGCCAAACTTACTTGCTCCGGACGAATCATAACCAATTTAAACTCATAAACTAAGGCTTCATGAATACAATTTTTTACGATTTCGGTATTTTCTTCTTCCGAAATAGTAGCTTGTTCAGCTGTTTTTAGGTAGGTGGAATCTAAATATTTTCTGATATCCATTTGTGATGGTTTATATTAAAGTACAAAAATAAAAAAATCCCACCGAAGTGAGACTCTTTTTCTTAATTTTATTTCAAAATTATTGGGTTCTGAAAATTATTGGTACTGTATATTTGATTCGAACGGCTTTTCCACCTTGTTTTGCTGGGCTTAATCGTTTGATTTTTTTTACAGCATTTTCTGCACTTTTTTGCATTTCAGGTGTTGCTCTTTTGTTATCAACTGCTTTTACATCTGTTATGGCTCCATTTTCATCAATTACAAAAGTTATTAGTGCCACGCCTTGTTTCGCATTATTCAAATCTTCTTCTGGATAAATTGTGTTTTTGTTTACTTTTTTTCGTAACGTTTCTTCAAAACACTCCATTTGTTGATTTCTTGGTACACCTTTACATTCAGGAAACATTGGCAATTCTTCAACGTTTAAGATTGTTGTGTTTTCTGTTTTTGAAACAGGAATCACATTCTGGTTTTCGGGTTGATTTGGTTGTTCAGGTTTTCCTTTATCAACATTTGAGTTGTTATCAACTGGTTCTGTAACTGGATCTTTTGGCTTTTCAATTGGAAGTGTATTAACAACTTTTTTGAATTTATTTTCAAATTTCGGAATTATTTTTACTGTTTTTGTTGCAGCAATCTCTTTTTGAATTACATTAAGGGTTGTAGGAAATGCTACTTCGATTGCTGGTTCTGCAATAACAATTCGTTTTGAAGGTTTTACCTCAAAATTGTGCTCTAAAATTCCTAAAACAGTAAGCATTACTGCGATAAGACCTAATTGGAAATAAATAAAACTATTTTTAGCTTTATTTTGTGTTTTGGCATCTGTTCTCATAATTACAAAATTTATATTAATAGTAATTAGTACAATACAATTTGTATGCCAAAAAAAAAGACCAGCAAATGCTGATCTAATTTTTATTAAGAACCAAGTTTAAAAATAATTGGCACTACGTGTCTTACTTTTACTGGTTTATTTCTTTGTTTACCTGGTTTCATTGCTGGTAATTTTTCAATAATTCTTTGTGCTTCTTTTTCAAGAATTTCGGTTCCTTTTGGACCTCTAACACGTTGAACAGAAACTTTTCCGTCTGTACCGATAAGGTATTCTACCATTATTCTTCCTTGAATTTCATCTTCAATTGCACGTTCTGGATAACTGAAATTCTTTTTGATGTGCTTTTGCATTTTTTCTTCAAAACAAGCAAATTGTTGGTCTTTTGGAACGTCTTCACAACCTGGGAATAATGGTAATTGTTCGATTTTCATGAATGGTAATTCTTCAGGAATATCACCATCTCCTTCGTTTCCTTCTGGGCCGTATGATGAAGCTGATCTAGTTTCAGTTTGTTGCGTTTCTTGATTGTCTTCTACTTTTTCAAGTTTGGTTTCTTGCAATTTTACTGTGTTGTCCACAATTTTTATTTCAACTGGTGCTGGTGGTGGAGGTGGGGGTAAAGCTTGTTTTGGAGGCATTGTCATGATGGCAACGTCTTCATCAACAAATGTTTCTTCAATTGCGAATTCTTCTTTTACTTCTCTTGGGTCTTCTGATTTTAGTTCAATAGCCAAATAAGTCAATGCAAGTACAGCTGCTAATCCAATTTGGAAAAACAACGTACTATTTCTTTTTGGATCTACGTCAGGATTTTTCTTAACTTCCATAATTTCTGTTTTTTGTGGTGCTAAAATAGTTAATAATAATTAAAATCTACTCTTTTTTTAAATAATTTTTTAAATTTAACAAAAAAATAAACAATAAGGCTAATAATGTACCGCCTGTATTCGCTAAAACATCATTAAAATCTTCTTGTCTATAGTTTGTTAAACCTTGTAACATCTCAATAATTATGCCATAAATGATAACAGCAACTGCTATTATATATTTAAGGTATTTATTTTTATATATTTTTACTAAAGCAATATACCAAACCAAGGTTAGTACAAAATAAAACACAAAATGAGCTGTTTTGTCTTCCCCAGGAATTTTAATTGCGGGCATTTTTTTAAAACTTATTAAACTTAATACGGTGAGTAAAATAGTCCACAGTAAAGCTAAAAGTAGTAAATTACGCCCCGATAAGAGTTTTGTATGCCTCATCAGATAAAAGAGTTTCTATTTCTGAATTATCAGCTATTTTAACTTTTACCATCCAACCTTCACCATAAGGATCTGAATTTACTTTTTCAGGATTTGCTTCTAATGAATCATTAAATGCGATAATTTCTCCTGAAAGTGGTAAGAATAAATCGGAAACTGTTTTTACAGCTTCTACTGTTCCAAAAACTTCATCTTTATTTAAAGTTTGATCTAAGGTTTCTACTTCAACATAAACGATGTCTCCCAATTCTTTTTGTGCAAAATCGGTGATTCCTACTGTTGCAATATCGCCTTCAATGGCTACCCATTCGTGATCTTTGGTGTACTTTAAGTTAGTCGGTATTTTCATTTTTTCTAATATTGATTTTGCAAATGTAATTTAATTATTGAATTGAAAAAAATTTTATTTTATATTTTTAACAATTTAGCCTTAAATCTTCAATTGTGTGTTTAATTTGAGTTTAAATTTTTCTAATTTCTTATCATTTAATCTTGAAAAAACCTTTATTTTATCTTTTTTATTTCTTTAATGCGGAATGAAAGATAAAAAATGAACTGGAAAACGGGTTTGCGTTAGGGATGGGAGCGGCATCCTTTTTGGTTATTAGTATTTTGGAAAAAGGAGTTTGTTTTTTACAATGAATTTCCTCTGAAAACGGAACCAAAAAGATATAGCGGACAGCCCGGCCTGAAAGGAACGCCCAAAAAATATAAAATTTTAACTTAAAACGAGTTGTTTTGAATTCGGGATTTCTGGTTTTTTTTGTTCTTTTATTTCACATCTTCGGTAGGGGCCGCATTTATAACGTCTTGGCCCACAAGAGATTAATGTGATTAGTGTTAGTAAAGCAAGAAAATATTTCATTATTAATCGTTTTTATTGTAATTTATTAGGGTTTCAAGAAAATTTCGGTCGTTTGAAAGGCGAGGAACTTTATGTTGCCCTCCTAATTTATCTTGATTTTTTAGCCAATCGTAAAACAAATTTGATCGTCCCACATTTAATTTTAACGGGTTTAGGGTCATATTATTGTATCGTTTTGCTTCATAATCAGAATTCAAATTTTGGATGTTTTGGTCTAAAACAGTTGCAAAATCTGCAATTTTTTCTGGCGGATTCTTAAATTCAATTATCCATTCATGCCCGCCTTTTTGGTGTTCGTTCATAAAGATAGGAGCAACCGTATAATCAACAATTTCGCAATTAAATTCATGGCAGGTTTTGGCAACAGCGCTATCTGTGTTTTCAACCATTAGTTCTTCGCCAAAGACATTTATGTGATGTTTTGTGCGACCTGTAACTTTTATTCTGAATGGATTTAAAGATGTAAAACGGATTGTGTCGCCAATTAAATACCGCCATAAACCCGAATTCGTTGTGATTACTAAGGCATAATTTTTGTTTAATTCCACTTGATTTAATGAAATTACCGTTTGATCCCATTTTCCAAAAGTGTCCATTGGAATAAATTCATAAAAGATGCCATAATCTAGCATTAATAACAATTCATTAGATGCGTTTTGGTCTTGAAGTGCAAAAAATCCTTCCGAAGCGTTATAAATTTCGTAATATTTAAAGCTTTCTTTTGGGAATATTTTTTTGTATTGTTCTCTATAAGGTTCAAAATTAACACCACCGTGAAAATAAACTTCAGCATTAGGCCAAATATCAAGAATAGTTGATTTTCCTGTTGTTTCCATTGCTTTTTGGAGTAAAACTAGCATCCAACTTGGTACACCGGCAAGGCTAGTAACGTTTTCGTTTATGGTTTCATTCAAAATTGCAGGAAGTTTGGTTTCCCAATCGCCCATTAATGATATTTTGCTGCTTGGTGTGGAGCTGAATTCGGCCCAAATTGGCATATTGTCAATTAAAATTGCGGATAAATCTCCAAAAAAAGTGTTATTATTTTCGTATAATTGTTTGCTTCCGCCTAATCGAAGGCTTTTACCAGTAAATAATTGGGAATCTTCGTTGTTGTTTAAATAGAGACAGAGTAAATCTTTACTTGCTTTGTAATGGCAATTTTCAAGAGCTTCATTAGAAACGGGGATAAATTTGCTTTTCGCATTTGTGGTGCCACTAGATTTTGCAAACCATTTTATAGTTGAACTCCAAAACACATTTTGTTCACCTTTTCGTGTTCGTTCGATTAAGGGTTCTAAATCTTCATACGTTGAAATTGGAATTCTTTCGCAAAAAGTGTTGTAATTTTTGATGGTTCCAAATTCATATTTTTTACCAAACTCTGTATTTTCAGCTGTTTTTATCAAATTGAAAAGCAACTCTTCCTGCACATCATGCGGGTATTTTAAAAACAATTCCATTTGATGAATTCGTTTTTTGAGCATCCATGAGGCTAATGAATTTATAATTTGTAATGCCATTTAGCGTTTGTATTTTGATATCTAAAAATAGAGTGATAACTTTACCAAAAATAATAAAAAAATCAATTGCTATACAAAAAATTAATAAAAATCTTTAAAAAAAATGATCTATCAAGGCACTTTAACGAAAATGCAAACGGAATGGTTAAATCCGATTCAATATTATTTAGTTTTTGAAAACAGTTTTTTAAATGTTAATCAATTGATAAACAAGGATTTAGAAATTTCTTTTCAAGGTTATCAATGCTTAAATTGTTGCAAAACTAAAAAAATATTTAGACAGGGTTTTTGTTATGATTGTTTTTCAACTAGCCCTGCAGTTGGTGATTGGATCATGAAACCGGAACTTAGTACAGCCCATTTAGGCATTGAAGATCGGGATTTGAGCTATGAAATGCGTGTTCAGTTGCAACCTCATATTGTATATTTGGCATTATCTAGTGAAATAAAAGTGGGTGTTACAAGAAAAACGCAAGTTCCAACACGGTGGATTGATCAAGGAGCAGTTGCCGCAGTGCCCATTGTTGAAGTTCCAAATCGGTACTTAGCTGGCATTGCAGAAGTGGCTCTAAAACAGCATTTTGCAGATAAAACGAATTGGCAAAAAATGTTAAAAAACGAAGTTCCAACGGTTGATTTGCCTTTTACGAAATCACAAGTTTTGCAATGGCTTCCTGAAGAAGTGCAACCGTATTTTTTGGAAAATTATGAACGTTTTGAATTTCAATTTCCGGTTTTGAAATATCCGCAGAAAATTACGAGTTTAAATTTAGAAAAAACGCCAAATTATCGTGGAAAATTAACTGGAATTAAAGGGCAATATTTACTTTTTGAAGATGGAACCGTTTTCAATATTCGGACTTATGAAGGTTATGTAATCAAACTTTCGTTCTAGTGTTTTTGCAACGATAAAGCGTTTTATTTTTTTGGTAATAAAAAAATGGTTTTTAATCGTAAAAAAATTAAAAACCATTTTCATTTAAAATAGTACTTGTTTTAATTCCCGAAATTATATCGAATGGTGAATCCAGAACGAATATTTGTAATTGGGAACGAAGTTGAAATTACGGCTTGTGTAAACTGATGATCGTAAAAGAAAAGGGCAGTTAAATTTTTACTGAACGAATAATCCGCTGTAAATTTTATTGACCACATATCTTGTCCTCCCCCTAATTGGTTGTTGTTATAATCTAGATAGCGTACAATAGTGTTGTTTTTTCTCCATGAAAAATCGGCTTTTAAATTGATGTCACTTTTAATTACACCCGAATTATTTGAAGCCATTCCGGAGCTAAACGAAACATCTTTTATACGATAGCCAAGTCCAACAATATATTCGTTTGTTGAAATTTCGGTTAATAAATTATTGTCGAAACTCATGTTTAAAGTTCGTTCTTTTTTGATTTCTGCTAAAATTTTAAATGAATTTTTCAGCGTCATATCTATTTTTACCAAAGGATTAAATTGTTCCGATAAATTGGCATTTGAAATTAATTTCGGAGCATAAAAATTTCCATTTGCATCAGTTGGAGCGTTATTCAAATTTGATTTAAAAGCATTTACATTATAACTTGCTCGATACCCATGCTGAACAGAAAAAGTTTTGAAATGTTCTTTAAACCATTTATAACGCATTAAACCTGTGTATTTTACAGTCCAGTTTGGCAAAGGAATATCTCTAAAAATTCCTGTTTGGGATTTGGAAGCATCTTTTCCGGTGTAAGCAGCTATAAATGAAGGTAATAACACTTGCTGACTATTTTTTCCAAACCCAATTGGAAAACCTTCGGCATCTCTAATTATTGGCGAATTGGTATAATAATTCGCGGCTAATCTATCTGCAATTACCAAGCGATTATCTCGAAATGTTTGGAATGCTTCTGAAAAATTAACATCACTTTGCGAGAATGAAGTTTTTAGTAATACCGTTGAAATACTAAAGTTTCCAAAATCATAAGGCGAACGCGAATTGTATTGAATTCCTGAAACGTCATATTGTTCGGAATAATTGTATGAATAAGTTCGTTCACCCGTTAAGTCGATTTTTAAATCAGGGAATGGTTCAACTTGTGATGAGAAATTCAATTTTTCAGTTTTCACTTGGGTGAAATTTTGGTTAAATTGAGGAAAAGTTGTGAGCCATCCGTTTTTAGCAGCTTCATATCGAACGTCGGCTTGACTACCAAATACAAATCCGAGCGTTGGTTTAGACGATCCAAAAAATCCTAAACCAGGAAGATAACCAGGTAAAATAGTTCCTTCATTTAAATTATAACTTCCTTGAATGTTCTTTACACTCGTTAAAATCCCGATTAAACCACTTGAAAACGCATTTCTTTCTGTGCTTGCTAATTTGGTTTTTGTTTCAATTTTTTGCCCAGGAGTAGGAGGTGCTTTGGTATCTGGTTTTTGGGTTTTGATTTTTTTGGTTTTGGTTAAACCGATATATTTATAGAAAGCATCCATTGAAAAAGTGGCATTGATTTTATGTGAACTTGCATTTTGAATGGTATTTCCTAGGGCATATCTTGTTCCGTTTTCTGCTTCAATAGACGTAAAAGCATCAGAGGCTCTTTGCCAATTATAATCACCCGTATAGGTATAATTTGCTTTTATAAAACTGAAAATTGGAAGTTTACTTATTGGTAATTCATAATTTACAACGATTTGTTGATTGTGTTGATTCGATTGCCCGATATTCCAATAATCATCCCAAATATCGAGTCCGTCAATTGGTAAATTATTGTTGTCCAAATAATTTCGAACAATATTATTTGAAGAAGCGGTATAATTTACTTTTAATGATTTGGTTAGATTATAATTTACACCATAATTATAATTGAAAAAATAATTTCTTCGGTATAAATCGCCAAGTCCAATTCCTTGTACATCAACCAAACGGAACCTTTGTTTGTTAAATTGACGTAAAATAGTGGAACTAAAATTGATATTTGAAGGCATAAAATTGAAATTAAAATCACTTAGCAATTTATAATAATTACTTTTTTTAAGGAATTTTGTGTTTTTTAAAGGTTCAAAATTCAATGGTTTGAAGGCATAAACATAATCTACCGAAGTTTTATTTTGTTTGTCTTCAAGGTTTTCAATTTCATAATTATGGCGTTCTGTTTCATTTAAAGAATACGATAACGTTAGATTTTCCACATCAAAAAAGTGTGATTTTTTTTCAGGGCTTCGTTCTTTTCTAACGCCAATAAAATTGATACTTGTTCTTTTTGTATAATCAATCGCTCTGTTTTTAATATTTGCTCTTTCCGCAGCATCAGTTGTGATGTCTAATAAATCATTAAGTTGAATATCTTGATAGAATGGATCAAATTTTGGAGTAATTGTTTCTTCCCCAACGGCGTAATTCATTGGCAAATTGATACCCCATTTTTTTGGTAATAATTTCCCAAGATTTACATTAGTAACGATGTCATATTGGAACACATTTTCACGACTTCTTTCATTTGGACCTTGTTCTAAACCACCGAAACCAATTGTACTAACCCTTGAAGTAGCGGAAATATTGGCAAAATCGGCAAAATTAGTATCCACATTTGCAACAGCAGCATAACCACCTTTGTTGTCCATTTGAGACATTCTTAATTCATTAAACCACACTTCCCCTCGAATACTTTCGGTTAATTCAGAACCTGTTTTAGTATTTTTTAAACCCACCATCAAGGTTCTTACCAAACCAAAATTTGGATTTCCTTTGATACCAAGTGTTAATTTACTTGCACTTGAGCCTAGCATTTCTTCTTTTACAAATCCAATTCCGTTAGGATCAGAGAAATCAATATTTGGATTATTTTGAAGGTTCCAGATTTTTAATTTAGTCAATAAACTTAGTGGTAATTCGATTTCATTTTCTGCTGGCCAAATTGCTTCAGGAGTTGATGCACCATGAGGTGTAACTTTTAACGGCATTTCAACTTGATAGAAATTTTCTGTAAAATCATTTCCAAAACGAATAAAAGCTACCATTTCATTGTCTTTCAATCGGTCATTGCTAACATTGTCTTCAAGAGCTTCAGCGTGTAAAAACATTCTTAGTTTTTTATACTGACGCATATCCACATTTACATTTTTGAAAACGGCTCTGGAATCTTTTGGTTCCAAACCACCAATTCCTGAAATTTCTGGGGATTTTTTATACACTCTTAACGATAAAGATTGTTCATTTTGATTGATAATGGTGTTGTTATTATACAATTGTTCCCGAACAACTCCTGGAGGCGTTGTATATCGAATTGGATTTCGGTTTCCATTTTCTTGAATATTTAAGGCTACTACATCAAAACCGGTGTTGTCGTCGGATACATTGGTATCATTTATGTCTAATGTATTTGCAAATCTTCTCCATTCCCCACGCACTAAATCTAAGGCTCCAAATCGTAGGGTAACGTCTTCTTTAAATCCTGTTAAATACATTCTCATGAAACGAATGGATCTAAAATCACTTATTGGTCCCACTTTGTTGGCATCTGTAAATTCTTGTAATGGAATTTTGTATAAAATCCATCTTGCTTTTCCTTGTTCTCCATTTGGTAAATCTACTTCATTGGCAACTTCTTTAAAATCAGCAATATAATTTTGTCCAACAGGAACGGCTCCTTGCGGATAGGGTTCAATATTAACTTCAAATTTAAAATACGCATTAATGGTATTCATGGTATTGTCTCTGTTTACGTCTTCCACATCAGGAATGGTTGAATTTCCTCGATTGGTATCGGTAACATTTACGGGTGAATTTCCTTGTGTTCCGTTATAATCTCGATATCTACCAATAATATTTTCACCTGAGTTTAAATAGAAATTATAATTATCAGCTGCTGGATCGGGTTGTGCTGCAAAAGCAGGATATTTCAAGGCTTCATCAGCATCAGACAAACCATCTAAACCAACATCTTGACTCGTTCTGTTGGCTTGATTCGTATCAAACGCATATATTAAGGATTGTGATGCCGGCACTTTTCCCCAATTGGTTGTATAAGTTGGTGCAGTTCCACCTGCTTCGGGCAAACCGTTTTCATATAATTTTTTGCCATCTCGTAATACATCTTCCGAAATTTCACCTAAATTGAATACTAATTTTCCATTATTTGATGGGCTGATTACATCATTGTCATTGCCATAAAAAGGATCCATTACCCAAAATTGAATGTATTCCACATTGGATTGTTCAAAATTTGTGGAGTTGATTGCTCGCATAATTCCAGCCCAATTGTTTGGCGCTTCAATACTAGAAAATTGATTTGTAGCTGCTAAAGTTGGATTAAAATTAAACTGACCTCTGTCTTTTGGAGAATAGGTTAAATCTAACGTACTAATTACTGAAGATTGACCTTGAGCAATATCGGTTACGGGATATAGTTCACTACTAAAAACCCTTCTAGTTCGGTTTGAAGAGATGTCATCATCATTAATTCCTGTTGGTGGTTGGGTGAAAAATATTGGATCTAAAGTGTACCAAGACATTTTTGCTCTTTTATAACCAACTGATAAATCGTCAACAGGAGGTTCATTTGAATTAGGAACGCCATCAAAATTATTTTCTAATGGCACACTTGCAAGGCTCCAAGATTGTGGTGTTCGTAAATCTATTGTAGATTGTGAACCTTCAAAATCATCAATATAAGATGTGGCTTCACCATTAAATTGGTCCGTTTTTGAAGCTCCAGGCATTAAATAGGCAAATTCCCCTCTGAACGACAAATTGGAAGGCACATTGGTATCTAGATTCGGTAATTTATTCACTAATCTCGTAAAAAACGGAACTTCTGTAGAATAATTGGTATTAAATCCAAAAATAGTATTGTTCACAGATTCTTGTCCGTAATTGGATTTCGTTGTAAAAGGGCGTTCTGTCATTTTTAAGAAAGTTGCTCCAACCAAGAATTTATCCGTAAATTTATGCTCCACATTGAAACCCCAGAAACGCTTTGTTTGTTGTCCAAAAACGGAATTGTTTTCAACGGAAACTTGAATTGGTGTATTGGAAGCTAGAAGCCCAGGATCCAAAATTTGCACTTTTCCTAATTGATAATTTACAGTATAATCAACCCCTTCAATTAGTAATCTTCCTCCGGCGGTAACTACAACTGAGCCTTGAGGCACATTGAAAGCACCTATTGAAATGCCATCACCTCCAGAAGATTTAAATCGTCCTTTTAATTGAAATTTATTTTTTGAACTTTCTTGCAATGCAGCTGCTTGAGTAGTTTTGTATAAATTTCGGAACACATATTTTGTTTGATTGCTATTGTATAGTGTACCTTCATAATCTTCAGTTACATTTAGTCTTAATTTTTCAAATAAATGTTTTCCAAAAGGTTCAACAGTTGTAAAAATGATTCTCCCTTTTTGAGAATCAACGGTTAGTCCTGGAATAAAATCAAAAAATCCATCTCCGCCTTGTTGTGGGTCATTGGTATAATTTAATTTATCGACATTAAAAACTTTTAGTAAAGGTGTTTGTTCTACATCTGCAGGTAAAGGATCAATACCAGCAGCGGTAATATAATTTAAAGGAGAAGGATCGGTATAAAGAATATTTAGTTTAAAATCTTCTTGTTGCAATTGATAGGCTTGCGGAATTTGATAAATATTTTTCATCATTAAATCCCACGCTGGCTCTTGAACAACTACTAAATTTGATTTCAACATTTTTAAAAGTAATGCTTGCGAAGTTGGAATTCCATTTGGATCAACGTTTGTGGCATTCACACCATCTGTTCCAAATTCACCAACTTGATACACATCATCACCGATGGTATATTGATAGGCAACGGCTAATACTTCGTCATTTGTAAGTCTTTGATTTAAAGACAAATAACCCAATTGCGGATGGAAAGTGAATTCAGAAGCGCTTAGTTTTCTGGCATTTTCTAATTTTGCAAAATCAATTCCTTCTGCAATTCCGGGTATTGTAAATCCATTTAATGCCGACGACACATCTCGAATATTGTTATTTAAAAAGTTAGAATTGATGGCACTTGGGTCAAATTTATTATTTTTATTGGAAGTTGGCGTGTTTGGTGCCACATTGAAAAAATTAGGTTCTGATACACCAACCACTTCATTGTCAGGAATATTTAGTAATTGTGATTCTCCTAAATCCTGTAAGGCAATAATGTTTCTTAAATTGTTTTCAGTGGTGCTAACTCTGTTTTGTTTATTGGTGATCCAAACTTCAACTCTTGTGATTTGTACCCTTGAATTAATAAAAGGATATGTTTCTAAGGCTTTGTCGTATTTACTTCTGAAATATTGGGACAAGAAATAATGCCTGTCCGCATCATATTCCAAAGCAAAAAGTTCAAAATCTTGAAGTGTTCCGCCCCCTTGAGAAGTTACTGATTTTGTTTGTGATTTTTGTTCTGAGAAAACGCCTGTAACTGTCGTTTTTCCAAATTGCAATTGCGTTTTCACACCAAATAAACTTTGAGCACCCCGAACTAAAGAATTAGAAAGCGGAAAACTAACATTTCCAACTTCTATTTTTTTGATAATTGAATCTTCATTTCCAGAAACACTTTTTGGAATATTGTCTTTTACATTTTTTAAATCCTTAAGATCTTTCATATCTACTCCAGGAATGCTCGGGTCAAATTCTAATTTAATTAAATTTTGGAAGGCAAAAGTAGATTGTGTGTCATAATTTATGTTTACGTTTAATCGAGTTCCAACTTTTCCTTGAAGTCCAACACTAATTCTTTGGTCAAAATCGAAGGCAGTGGTTTTTCTATTTCTTGGAGAAAAGGCTGGATTGTCTTGTTTTGTGAATCGAATTCCTAAATCTAATTCTACAGTTCCAGTTGGTTTCACCGTGATTGAATTACCTCCAAATATGGCTTCAAAAAATTTTGAATTTACATAATATTTTGGCAATAAATTTTTCTTTGCTTCATCAGAATTTGATTTTTTACCATCAATAGCGGCCGATTTTTCCTGATAATATTTACGCATCTCTTCTCTTAAGATGAGTTCTTGATATTGTTTTTGCGTTAATATTAAGGGATACTTGATGTTAAATTCGCCAATTGTATTGGTATAAATATAACGATCTGTTGCCGCATTATAGGTGTACAATTCAGCTATACTAGGTGGATTTGGTAATTTTATTTTACCTAAATCGGCTCCTGTTTTTACGGAATCTTGTTCTTGTTCAGTGGTTTGTGCCTGAACGCAAGCGGTATGCATTACTAATAGAAATGCTACTAAAAATTTTATTTTGACGAAATTAGTAGGTGCTATATGTTTCAAGTTTTATAAATTTTTTAAAGCTTGTTTTATTAATTGTTCAACTGTTGAATTAGGGGTTTCTCTAATAATTTTATCCACTACTTTTTCAGCAGCTTTTCTAGCAAATCCTAAAACTTCTAATGCTGATAACGCTTCATCTTTGTTTGTATTGTTTTGAACCACTGAAACTTCATCTAAATTATACACTTTTAACACTTTTTCTTTTAAATCAAGGATAATTCTTTGAGCTGTTTTGGCTCCAATTCCTTTCATTCCTTGCATAGTTGCTAAATCATTTGATGCAATTGCTTGTATAATTTGACTTGGTGCTAACGAAGAAAGCATTGTTCTAGCGATACTAGCTCCAACACCAGAAACGGATATCAATAATTTAAATAACTCTCTTTCTTGTTTTTCCACAAATCCATATAATGTATGTGCGTCTTCTTTTATTTGCAAAAAAGTAAACAATTTTAAATTCTCGGAATCAGGCAAGAGCGAAAAAGTGTGTAATGAAATATTAATTTGATAGCCCACACCATTGCATTCGATGATGACTTCTGTGGGTGTTTTTTCAACTAATTTGCCTTGTATATGTGCTATCATTTTTTTATTTTGTTAGTTTTTTACTTTTTTCTTGTGCATCAACAACAGCAACCGCTGCCATATTAACCATTTCTTCAACACTTGCTCCAAGTTGAAATACATGTATAGGTTTGTCTAATCCTAAAATTATTGGACCAATTGATTCTGCTTTATTCAATTCTTTTAATAATTTATATGTTATATTTGCAGCATCTAAATTTGGAAAAATCAATGTATTAACTTTTTTGTTTACCAATTTTGAAAATGGAAATTTACTTTTTAACATATCTGAATTTAAAGCAAAATCCGTTTGAATTTCACCATCAACTATCAAATCTGGAAAATTTTCATGTAAATAAGTAACGGCTTCTCTTACTTTATTTGGACCTTCATTTTGTGATGAACCAAAGTTCGAATAGGAAATCATGGCAATAACAGGTTCCATTCCAAACATTTTTACTGTTTTTGCGGTCATTAATGCAATTTTTGCTAAATCAGCTGCTGATGGATTTGGATTTATTGCCGTATCCGATAAAAATATTGGCCCTCGAGCAGTCATCATCAAATTTGTAGTTGCAATTTTTGAAACACCTGGAGCTTTATCAATTAGTTGCATTACAGGCTTAATTGTTGAAGGATAACTTCTTGAATATCCTGTAACTAATGCGTCTGCTTCGCCTTTATTCACCATCATTAGCCCAAAATAATTTCGCTCTCGCATCCATTTTTCAGCTTCATATAAGGTTACTCCTTTTCTTCTTCTTGTTTCCCAAAAATGTTGTGCATATTCAAGTCTCTTACCTTCTGCTTCTTTTGTTTTTGGATCAAAAATTGGTACTTCAACATCAAACCCAATTTCCTCTTTTAACTCCATTATGATTTCTTTATTCCCTAATAATATAGGAAAACCGATTCCTTCTTCATGAACAATTTGAGCTGCTTTTAAGACATCAATTTGATCTGCTTCTGCAAAAATAATTCGCTTCGGATTTGTTCTTGCTCTGTTGGTTAATAAACGGATCATTTTGTTATCTGCACCCATCCGCTCTAATAATTCGGATTTGTATTTTTCCCAATCGCTTATTGGTGCAGTTGCAACTCCAGATTCCATAGCGGCTTTTGCTACTGCTGGAGGTACTGCCGCAATTAACCTTGGATCAAAAGGTTTTGGAATGATATAGTCTTTTCCAAATGTTAATTTTGTTTCGCCATAAGCAATATTGACTTGTTCTGGAACGGATTCTTTTGCTAAATTTGCTAGTGCAACAACCGCAGCTTTTTTCATCTCTTCGTTAATTTTGGTTGCTCTAACGTCTAAAGCACCTCTAAAAATAAACGGAAAGCCAAGCACATTGTTTACTTGATTAGGATGATCGGAACGACCCGTTGCCATTATGATATCTTTTCGTGTTGAAATAGCAAGATCATAATTAATTTCTGGAGTTGGATTCGCCATTGCAAAAACAATCGGATTCGCTGCCATGGAAAGTAACATCTCAGGCGTAACAATATCACCAGATGAAAGTCCGATAAAAACATCAGCATCTTTCATTGCGGCTGCTAAATTTTCGTAAGGCTTGTCTGTTGCATAAATCCGTTGTAAATCAGTAACTTTTGGGTCATCTTTTCGTAATGCCCCTTTACTATTAAACATCACAATATTATCCGGATTTACCCCAAAGGAAACATACAAATTGGCACAAGCAATCGCTGCCGAACCTGCTCCCGAGATAACCATTTTTACTTGCTCCATTTTTTTTCCTGCTAATTCCACAGCATTCAATAAAGCCGCCGACGAAATAATAGCTGTACCATGCTGGTCATCATGCATCACTGGAATATTGAGCTCTTCTACTAATCTTTTTTCAATTTCAAATGATTCGGGAGCTTTAATGTCTTCTAAATTTATTCCACCAAATGTAGGTGCAATATTTTTTACAGTTGCAATAAATTCTTCAATATCTTTCGTGCCAACTTCAATGTCAAAAACATCAATATCTGCAAAAATCTTGAATAATAATCCTTTTCCCTCCATCACTGGTTTTGATGCTTCGGGACCAATATCTCCAAGCCCTAAAACTGCTGTACCATTGGAAATTACGGCTACTAAATTTCCTTTCGCCGTATATTTATATACATTATTGATGTCTTTTTCGATCTCCAAACATGGCTCTGCAACTCCTGGCGAATAGGCTAACGCTAAATCGCGTTGGGTGGCATATTTCTTTGTGGGCACTACCTGAATTTTTCCTGGTGTTGGCTTAGCGTGATATAATAAGGCTTCTCTTCGTTTACTATCTTTATGCATGATTTTTTGTTTTTCTAACCTACAAATATAGGTGTTTGATTATAATTATCAACTATTTTTTTGTTTTTTTTCGTTTTTCAATAAATCAACTCAACTTATTTATATTGCTTGCAAAAATACTTTTTTTTTAGAAACTAATCCATTCCATCAACTGAAATTTTGATTTTTCCTGTTGTTGTTATAAATGCAATCATTGCTTTGTTCGTTAATTCTACTTTTTCAAATTCAAATTCATTCAAAGTTCCATTCACAAATACCCCTTTCATTGGGGCGTAATTACTTAAATAGGGCGTCATGTTTTTCTTGCCTTCTTCTAAATTTGTTTTTATCGAATACTTGCAATTTTCTTGGATTTTTTTCAAAATACTGCCTTGCAATAACCAATTTGCCGAACTCAATAAGATATTTTTGGTGTTCAAAACATAATCCATTTTTTCAAAAAATAATTCTTTAGTGATTGGGTTATAATTCGGGATTCCTGTCAAATAAATACTGCCGTTAATACTCCCTAATACATCTAAAGCAACAATTAATTTTCCTTCTTTTTCCCATAAATCAACTTTTTGAACGGTTATTTTTTTTGTGCCACTTCCAAATTCTTGTCCTTGAAAATTCTTTGTAACTATAGCACTCGCACTTGAATAAGTGGAAACAGCTGCCACCGAAATCGTAGTGTTGTCTGCTAAACTAGCAACGGGTTTCAATACTATTTTTGAAGCATCAAAGGTGTTTGCCGGTTGCTGTCCTACCATTGTTTGCATCGAACATTTTAATCCCATTTGTAAAACTATTTTTGATTTGGCTAATTTGGCCTCCGTTACATATAGTTCTAAAGGGATCATTTTAAACCATGCTTGATAGTGTTCACTCGTAACAAATGGTGTACTGATTTTCTCTAATGCACTAAGTACTTGAGGCTTAAAATCACATGATTTTTCTATAGCTTCATCTATTTTCTTAGCAATTTTTGTTTTGAAAATCGATAAGGTAGGGTTGATTATATAAGTAACGGGAACATTTTTGCCCGCAATTACTATCGTTGGACTTTCTTTCCACTCAAAATCTTCAATTTTGGATTGTGTTGTTAATTTCCAATTTGTTAAATGTGGCTTACTGTTCAAAGTTATACTACCATTCAAATTCAACTCACGGGTATCATTTAATCCCAAAAAGTCGGTTCCATACTTAAATTTGGCCCATATTTTCAACGGAATTACCGCAACGATTGCACCACTTTTTTCGGTTAAAGTTATGGGAGCTGTTTTCCAAATTTTTAATTCCGTTTTGTCGTCATTGAGTATTGAATCATTGTAAATCAATCCATTCAAATTTTTATTTAATTGTTTTTCAATTTCTTGAAGTGTGATTTCTATTGGCATTGCCACAAATGAAGTTTTGTTCACATATACAACTGGCGAATCATTTGATGGTGCGGGTTTCAAAGCTTCAATTTTCTTAGAAGTACTACAAGAAATAAATAGCGAATAACCCAAAAACATAACAAGAAGCAGAATACTAAATTTCATATATTTTATTTTCTAAGTGGATTTACACTTATCTTTAACTTTTGCAAATATAAATTATTTATTCCTATTTTTTATAAAGTCCTTAACTTTTTGCTTTAAAGGGGTTTTTGCTTTTTTTTTTGAACCGAATCTTTAGGCTTTCTTGGTTTCCATTTTCCCGCTGTCCGCTATATCTTTCGGTCCAAAAAAAATCGGGCAAAAGCCCTTTTTTTGTCCCTCCAGGATGCCGCTACCATCGGGGGTAATTGGGATTTTTCGGCATTCTAATTCGTTTTTCAGTTCTTGTTTTTTTTGAAGTAACGGTTCTTTAACCTAATTTTTTATTTCTAATTTTCTGGTGAACTGTTTCTTAATTTAAGCAAGTAAATAGGGCTGACTGAACAACTATAAACCCAATAAAGAAAGGGAAGTCACAAATTTTTCAAACATTGTAGTGCAAGGTTTAGGAGCATTTTGGTGAAAATTTCAGGCACTTATTTCCGAAATTGTGGAACAAATTTAAAATTATTTTGCCACGGACGTCTTTTTACGGATTTTCTGAAATAAATTGGGTAAAATCTGTGCTAATCTGTGACCCGAGCGTTAGCGAATAGACAAAGTAAATTCGTTGCTTTTTAAAAAATAAATAGTTCCGTTTATGAGTGTATTCCTTTTTCAGCAGACCTTAAATAGGAATCAAAAAATAACAAACGCTGCTGTTTTTCTTAATTCCCTGATTTTCTTGCTACTTTTCCAACTTTTGATTTGTTTTTCTCTTCGCAATGCTTCTGTTTTAGTATCAAATTCTTCTTTATAAACCAAAACCCAATCATTTGTAGCTCCCGTAAAACCATTGCTTTTTTGATTATGCCGTACTAAACGCTCCGAAATAGCAGCAGTAAATCCGATATAAAATTTGTTTTTCTCTAAACTGTGTAAAATGTAAACGTAAAATGGCATATAGTTGTTTTTATGGTAAAAAAAAACACTCCATTTGGAGTGTTTGTTGGCGATTGCTGCTCCAAACCCCGACCCTCCCGATGCATCGGGATGCTCTGAACCAGCTGAGCTAATCGGTTTTTGAAGCTAATAATTCCCTGATTTTCTTGCTACTTTTCCAACTTTTGATTTGTTTTTCTCTTCCCAATGCTTCTGTTTTAGTATCAAATTCTTCTTGATAAACCAAAACCCAATCATTTGTAGTTCCCGTAAAACCATTGCTTTTTTGATTATGCCGTACTAAACGCTCCGAAATAGCAGCAGTAAATCCGATATAAAATTTATTTTTCTCTAAACTCTGTAAAATGTAAAC
>Ga0247722_10000506_pt1 | contig 23800 bp, 21 predicted proteins | sample MSEWelMarce3H_FC_FD_189094 | JGI IMG/M metagenome (GOLD analysis project Ga0247722, IMG submission 189094) | Subsurface sediment microbial communities from gas well in West Virginia, United States - MSEEL Well Study Marcellus 3H_FC | ecosystem: Environmental > Terrestrial > Deep subsurface >... | reverse complement strand
CGGGCAAGGCTTGGCTATAAGTGAAGCATGTAGGGGCATGATCCATCGCCGCAAAGCAGAACATTCGTTCACTTTTCGCCGCGCGAATGGCTAAATCAAGGGGTCCTGAGCAAGAGACATAATCAGGAATTTGAATTTAGTTAAAAATAACCATTTTTAAACGGAGAAAACAATGCCTCCTTTAATATCAGTAAAACACCGTGACGGTATTTTGCATATTCCACAAGACACCTTAAATGATTGGCCAATGGCACAATTTGCCAATACAAAGGACAGGGGAATTGTAGTAAAGGCACTGGGGCTGGAGTTAACCAGTGCTTTTCTCTCCATTTTTGACGCCCAAAGCCAACAAATCATTGGTGAAGAAGCCCTATTACGCGCCAGTGTTCGCCGTAAAGCACTTGCTACATCAGAAGTATTTAAAAGTGCACAAGGCGGCGATTGCTTGGTGGAATTTGACCGCCTATGCCGCAGCCTACATTTAATGAACCACCTTGCTGGCCCTTACCCAAAACGCACGCTATTTCTAAATGTTTATCCAGAACTACTGATGTCAACAGGTGAACAGCACGCCGATGCCTTCGAGCGAATTTTGCAAGATCAAGGCCTCAGCCCTAAGGATATTGTATTAGAGATTTTTGAATCCACGGTACTACCAGATCAAACAGCCCGTTTAGCCAAAGCCATTAAAAGCTACCGCGAGCGCGGCTACCGGATCGCAATCGATGATTACGGCTTTTTAAATAGTAATTTAAGCCGCTTACTCACACTAAGCCCAGAGATTGTTAAGCTGGATCGAATCGTCATCAACGCCATCAGCAAGGAACCACTGGCCCAAGAGCTGCTATGCCAATTTGTGGAGCGCCTGCATGACAACGGCAGCTTGGTCGTGATTGAAGGCATTAACAGTGCCGAGCAACTCACCCTCGCCCAAGCCAGCGGCGCAGATATGATGCAGGGCTATTTTTTAAGTGAGCCGCGCCATTTGAGTAGTGAGGCGTTTGTGCACGTCTTGGCAAGTTCGTAAATATGGAATATAAAAACAATTTATTAATTCTTTTTAAATCTATATAGCTGGCGATTAGACTAAGCCTTATCCACTACAAGGGCTTACACATGAAACTGATCGCCAGCTTAATTCTTAGCCTTGCCAGCACCAGTCTCTTTGCAACATCAGTTGAACTGCTTAATGTTTCTTACGATCCAACTCGTGAGCTTTATCAAGACTACAACAAAGCCTTCAGCAACTACTGGAAGAAAAAAACCGGTGATGATGTTACCGTGCGCCAATCCCACGGTGGCTCGGGCAAGCAAGCCCGATCGGTGCTCGATGGCTTGCAAGCCGATGTGGTGACGCTGGCCTTGGCTTACGATATTGACGAGCTAGCCTCCCCGGCCAAATTACTAGATGCTGGCTGGCAAAAAAAGCTACCGGACAACGCCTCACCTTACACCTCGACCATTGTGTTCCTCGTTAAAAAAGGCAATCCCAAGGGGATTAAAGACTGGGGTGACCTCATCAAAAGCGATGTAAAAGTCATTACGCCTAACCCTAAAACCAGCGGCGGCGCGCGTTGGAATTATTTAGCCGCTTGGGGCTGGGCTAAAAAAACCTACGGTTCGGACGATAAAGCCCGCGACTATGTACAAAAACTCTTCAAAAACGTTCCCGTACTCGATACCGGCGCACGCGGATCAACCACCACCTTTACCCAACGCGGCATTGGCGATGTATTACTCGCTTGGGAAAACGAAGCTGAATTAGTGGTTAAAGAAATAGGCAAAGATAAATTCGAAATCATCGCCCCAAGCTACTCGATCAAGGCCGAGCCCCCTGTGGCCGTGGTCGATAAAGTCGTCGATAAAAAAGGCACCCGCAAAGTAGCCGAGGAATATCTGAAATATCTGTATTCCAAAGAAGCCCAAGAAATCATCGCGCAAAACTACTACCGCCCAATCGACCCAGCAACCGCGGCCAAATACGCCCATCAGTTCCCGAAAGTAACGCAGTTTGATATCGACGACGTATTCGGTGGCTGGGCCAAAGCGCAAAAAACGCACTTTAGCGACGGCGGCACATTCGATCAGATTTATCAGCCGAGTAAGTAAGCACAAGCACGCTAGGGTGGTGCATCAGGGCGGGTGAAACCCGCCGCTATATTAGCTTTTAGGGCGTAAATCTGACGGGTTTCACCCCAGATGCGCTAATCAGTTTGGCTTTTAGTAGCAAACAAAGACAGAAGAGGAGGAGGACTACGCTCACGATACGGGGCTTAAATCTCCCCTTGAAACACGCCGGAGTGAGGAACAAGCGGGGCGGGGTTTCGGCCAGGGAGCGAGGCAGCGAGCCAATCCCGCCCGCCGCCGACTCGATTGTCCGCAACGCAGGGGCCTTCGTGTTTCGTGGGGTGGCCTTCTTTGGCTTCGTTTCTTGGCCACACAAGAAAGGAAGGTCCCGCGGGACGCACGCACCTAAATCAACGTGCCGAAGGCACTAAAAAGATCTTTTTGACTTTGCGGTTGCACCCGCCCTGCGATGACTCAAAACTTGCAAACGTCACTTTTTAACAAACACCTCAAAGGCATAAGCCCCATCAGAAAAGAGCCCACCATGTCAGCCACTATCCATCATGCCAGCGGCACTTTACATGTACCCGAAGATACCCTCGCCGATTGGCCCAGCGCCCAGTTTGCCTATACCCAAGAGCGCGGCATCGTGGTGAAGGCGCTGGGGCTGGAGCTCACCAGCGTGTTTCAGCCCATTTTTGCATCAGATGCGCAAACCATCATCGGCGAAGAAGGCCTGCTACGCGCCAGTATCCGCCGCAAAACCATGTCGCCTGCCGATGTTTTTAAAAGCGCCACCCGAGGCGAATGCTTGGTGGCTTTCGATCGCCTATGCCGCAGCCTGCATTTAATGAACCACTTGGCTGGGCCGCAAAAAGGCAAAACATTATTTCTAAATGTTCACCCCGAACTGCTGATTGCCGTTGAAAAACAGCACGGCGAGGCATTCGAGCGTATTTTGCAAGATCAGGGTTTAAAGCCTAGCGATGTGGTGCTAGAAATCCTTGAATCCACCATTCCTGACGCACAAGAAGCCGGCCTTATCCGCGCGGTAAAAAACTATCGCCAACGTGGCTACCGAATAGCTATCGATGATTACGGCCAGAAAAATGCCAATCTCTGCCATCTGCTGTCCTTGTCTCCCGACATTGTAAAGCTGGATAAAGTATTAATTCACGCCACAGACCGCAATAGTAAGGCGCAGCGATTACTAAGCCAGCTGGTTGAAATGCTACATGATCTCGACAGTCAGGTTGTGATCGAAGGGATAGAAAGCGCAGAGCAGCCAGCGATTGCTCAAGAAAGTGGAGCGGATTTCTTTCAAGGCTATTTCTTGGCAGAACCCAGATATTTAAATAAATAATTTTGGTTATTTAAATAACACTCGATAGTCTTTGTGAAACTTAACAAAGCCAGTAAAAATCAACACTATCTGACACACCGCTAGGAAATCGTCATGCGTCTTAAGTCTCTGCTCGCCGCCATCGCCCTCAGTACCACCTTGCCCGCCTTTGCCGACAGTACACTCCTCAATGTGTCTTATGACGTGATGCGCGATTTCTATAAAGACTACAACCCTGCCTTCGCCAAATACTGGAAAGCCAAATCAGGCGAAGACATCACCCTACAAATGTCGCACGGCGGCTCCAGCAAGCAAGCGCGCTCGGTGATCGATGGCCTGCAAGCCGATGTAGTCACCATGAATCAGCACAACGATATCGACGCCATCGCAGATAAAGCCAAGCTTTTGCCGGCCGATTGGGCCAAACGCCTACCGAATGACGCAGCACCTTTTACCAGCTTGCAAGTGCTGATCGTTCGCAAGGGCAACCCAAAAGGGATTAAGGACTGGAATGATTTAACCAAACTCGGCGTTGGCGTGATCGTGCCCAACCCAAAAACCTCGGGCAATGGCCGCTACACTTATCTGGCGGCATGGGGCTATGCCGCAAAACTGCCGGGTGGCAATGATGCAAAAGCACGTGAATTTGTCGCCAGCGTATTTAAAAACATCCCAATACTAGATGCTGGTGGCCGCGCCGCCACCACCACCTTTATGCAACGCCAGATTGGCGATGTATTGGTAACCTTTGAAAACGAAGCCGAAATGATCGCCAAAGAATTTGGCCGTGGTCTGTTTGAAGTGGTTTACCCAAGCATTTCCATCGAAGCCGAGCCACCTGTCGCCATCGTCGATAAAGTGGTCGATAAAAAAGGCACTCGCAAACAGGCCGAGGAATATCTGAAATACCTGTGGAGCCCAGCAGGCCAAGAAATTGCCGCGCAAAACTATCTGCGCCCAAGAGACAAAGCCATCGCAGCCAAATACGCCAAGCAATTCCCAGCGATTAAATTATTCGCTATCGAAGAATTCGGTGGCTGGCAAAAAGCCCAAAAAACACACTTTGAAGACGGTGCAATTTACGACCAGATCTCAGCAAGCATTGCTAAGCGCTGATACACCACCAGAGTTAAACCTTAAACCACAGAGGGCACAGAGTTTCACAGAGAAAAACTAACTAAGGATCTGGCGTGAAGTGACTCCCCGTCATCCCCGAGTGTTTTTATCGGGGATCCAAGAGTACCACTGGATTCCCGCCTTCGGGGAATGACGAAAGTGGGGAGTTAATACATGCCATGCCCTAAAGAGCAGGTTTTCTCTGTGGCTCTCTGTGTCCTCCTTTTACTCTGTGGTTCAAGATTCAGCGCTCTAAACCACTAACTGATGTTACGCACCCATTATGAAAAATCAATAGGTTAGGATTTTCTCAATCAGCTGCAGAGCGCATTCCACCTAAAGGCCTGCGTAACATCAGCCACTAAGTAGAATTCCCCTTTATACCCCATCGGATTCACCATGCGCTTCAAACAGCCAAGCGTTTTGCCCGGTTTTAATTTAAGCCTTGGCTACACGCTGTTTTATTTATCGATCATCGTTCTACTGCCGCTCTCAGCGCTGCTCATCAAAACCAGTGCGCTAAGTTGGGAGCATTTCTGGCAGATTATTAGCGAGCCACGCGTAGTGGCATCTTATAAGCTGACATTTGGCGCGTCCCTACTGGCGGCGCTGATCAACCTCTTTACCGGCCTGCTGGTGGCATGGGTGCTGGTGCGTTATCAGTTTTATGGCAAACGCTTTATTGATGCCATGGTCGATCTGCCTTTTGCCCTGCCTACCGCAGTGGCTGGGATTGCGCTGGCGACCATTTACGCGCCTAACGGCTGGATAGGCCAATATCTGGAGCCACTGGGTATCAAGATTGCCTTCACCCCCATCGGCATCGTGATTGCGCTGACCTTTGTGACTCTGCCGTTTGTAGTGCGCACAGTGCAACCGGTCTTGCAAGACTTGGAGCATGAACTTGAAGAAGCCGCTTGCAGCTTGGGTGCAGGCCGTTGGCAGATCTTTTACAAAGTCATCTTCCCTACCATTTTGCCTGCACTCTTAACCGGCTTTGCACTGGCCTTTGCACGGGCGATTGGCGAATATGGCTCGGTGATTTTTATCGCGGGCAATATGCCTTTTGTTTCAGAAATCACCCCGCTGATGATTATTTCCAAACTAGAGCAATACGATTATCTGGGCGCAACCGCCATTGCCGTCGTCATGCTGGTGGTGTCCTTTGCCCTGCTGCTCTTGATTAATGGCTTGCAGTGGTGGACAGCGAAGCGCTTAGGGAGAGTTAAATAATGGCCTCAATACACCACATCCCTAGCGTAGAGGGGCATAGATAATGGCTTCAACCATTCAACGCTCTATCGTCACCACCGAAAGCCCTGCTGTGCGCTATTTGCTCACCGGCCTTGCCCTGCTGTTTATCAGTGTTTTTCTGGTGATTCCGCTGGCTTCGGTGTTTGTCGAAGCGTTTCGCCAAGGTTGGCGGCTTTATCTAGCGGCCCTTGTAGAGCCAGATGCGGTACAGGCCATTAAGCTGACGCTGATTGTTGCGGCAATTTCATTGCCCGCCAATCTGATCTTTGGCGTGGCGGCGGCGTGGGCGATTGCCAAGTTTGATTTCAAAGGCAAAAGCTTTTTAACGACCTTGATTGATCTGCCGTTTTCCGTCTCCCCTGTCGTGGCGGGGCTGATTTATGTGCTGATGTTTGGCGCGCAGGGCTGGTGGGGGCCGTGGCTGATTGAGCACAACTACACCATTATTTTTGCCGTGCCTGGCATTGTGCTGGCCACCATTTTTGTCACCTTCCCCTTTGTGGCCCGTGAGCTGATTCCGCTGATGGAAGCCCAAGGCTCGGACGAAGAACAAGCCGCAATTGTACTGGGTGCATCTAGCTGGCAGATGTTTTGGCGCGTCACCCTCCCCAAGATCAAGTGGGCATTGCTCTATGGCGTGATTTTAGCCAACGCCCGCGCCATGGGTGAGTTTGGCGCGGTATCGGTGGTTTCCGGCCATATTCGTGGCATGACCAATACCGTGCCGCTGCATGTTGAGATTCTTTACAACGAATACAACTTCGTCGGCGCATTCGCCTGCGCCTCTATCTTGGCGCTGTTAGCCCTCTTAACCCTCGCGGCAAAAAGCTATGTGGAATGGAGAGGTGAGCAACAAGCGGCAGCAGATCGACGACATGCGGTTGAGGAGTAGATCGGGAATCGGGAATCGCTTCGCCCCCTTCCTGCGCCGCCAACTTAAAGCCCTTAGCTTTTCTCTGTGGAACTCCATGTTCCACGTGCCCTCTGTGGTTCAAGATTTGGGTTTTGCTACGCACCATCAAAAGGCATTCAATATGAGTATCGAAGTTAAAAACATCGCCAAGCGTTTCGGTGCTTTTACCGCGCTGGATAATCTGAATTTAGAAGTGAAATCGGGCGAGCTGTTGGCGCTGCTTGGGCCTTCGGGCTGCGGCAAAACCACGCTGCTGCGGGTGATTGCTGGCCTTGAAACGCCCGATCAAGGGCAGATTTTATTTCATGGTGAAGATGCCACCGATACCCATGTCAGAGAGCGGCAGGTCGGTTTTGTTTTCCAGCACTACGCGCTGTTTCGCCACATGACGGTATTTGAAAACGTCGCGTTTGGCCTGCGCGTTCGCCCTAAGAAAACCCGCCCATCAGAAGCGGCGATCAAAGAAAAAGTCCATGCCCTACTCAATATGGTGCAACTGGATTGGCTGGCCGATCGCTTCCCTGCGCAATTATCCGGCGGACAAAGGCAGCGGATTGCCTTGGCCCGCGCACTGGCTGTAGAGCCTAAAGTCTTGCTGTTAGACGAGCCTTTTGGCGCGCTCGATACCAAGGTGCGTAAAGAGCTGCGCCGCTGGTTGCGCCGCCTGCACGATGAAATGCATATCACCAGCGTCTTTGTGACCCACGATCAGGAAGAAGCACTGGAAGTAGCCGATCGCGTAGTGGTGATGAATAAAGGCCAGATCGAGCAAATTGGCACGCCAGAGCAGGTTTACGACACGCCCGCCACACCGTTTGTTTACCAGTTTTTGGGCGATGTAAATCTTTTCCACAGCCGCGTTCACGAAGGTTGGGCAGAAGTAGGCGGTGCGCGTTTTGCAGCGCCTGATGTTGCACAGGCTACCGCCATGGTTTATGTACGCCCGCATGAAATTGATCTATCCCGCCTTGCAAATCAAAGCGCCATTGCAGGAAAAATTATCCATGTGCGCCTGCTAGGGGCAACGGTTAGGCTAGAAGTCGCCATTGCCAATGCAGAAATCGTAGAAGTAGAAATCACCCGCGAGCGACAACAAGAGGGACAATGGCAATCGGGAGAAAGTGTTTTTCTTACGCCAAGAGAAGCAAAAGTCTATCCAGCTGCGGCTTGAAGCAGCAAAAAGCCCATTGGTAGCCTGACAAAGCAATGACCCCTTGCCCATAGCTAAGGCCAGAGCTAGGGTAAAGAGTCATTTTGCTGCGCTACTATCATGCTAATTGAACCCGTTTGGAATACAGATCGTGAATGGATTGCCCTAAGGCTGCATGCAGAGCAGCACCAACTGGTAACCCTCGCCCCACTTTTTGCTGAATCTATACTGGCAAAGATGCCTTGCCTATGGGAAAGCTGCGATGGGTTGTTTCCTGCTGAGTTAGCTGAGCCACATCCTTTTGTAATTTTGCTCAATAATAATGAGCTTGCTCTGCCAGCTCCGCAAACGGCACGTCGGTTACTCAGTGCTCCCAGTGAAGACCTTGGCCTCATCGCTGGCGTGCAAACCCTCCCAAGCCAGCTCCCCCCTAAAGTGTGGCTAACCGGCACTTGGCTTCTGGCCCCACAAAAACCCGACAGCCGCCCCAACCCTAGCAAACCGGTTTTATTAGAGCTACTTGGCTTAATCGTTAGTGATGCCGACACCCCCGCCATCGAAGCCGTGATCGCCAAAGCACCACAACTAGTGTTCAGCTTATTAAGATTGGTTAATTCAGTGGCCGTAGGCGGCAGCACCCATGCAGAAAGCCTGCGCCAAGCCATCGCTATCTTAGGAAGACGGCAATTACAACGCTGGCTACAGCTTTTGCTTTATGCCGAGCAATTTGGTGCTGATAGTGGCACGCCACCACTGCTACTCTTAGCCGCACTACGCGCCAAGCGGCTAGAAAACTGGGCAAATAGCAGCGCACTACCCAGTATCAAGCCAGATGTGGCCTTTATGGCTGGTATGCTCTCGTTGCTAGATCGCCTATTTGGCCAAACCTTAAGCGAAATTCTTGATCCACTCCCGCTCAGCCCCGAGCTGCGTACTGGTTTGCTGGCAGGCGAAGGGCCGCTTGGAAATGCCATCAATGCACTTGCCGCAATGGAAGCCGGTGATGAAGCCGTGCTCAGCAATTTACTAAGCGACACCCAATCTAGTGCGTGGATGCAATCTGAAATCAGCGCCTGCCAATGGGTTAGAAAACTATTGGCATCCGCCACATGAATAACGAGCTAGATAGCGAATCCGGCATCTATGCGGCGCTTGAAGCGTCGATCATTACGATGGATTTGGAAGGCTATATCACCGGCTGGAACCGTGGTGCTGAGCTATTGTTTGGCTATCTAGCGGATGAAGTTTTAGGCAAACATATTCTACTTTTGTATGCAGATGCAGAAAACCAAGGGGAAGAAGATTGTTTTAACGAGGTCATCGCCAATGGTCATGCCGAAATGGATGTTAAGCGGCGGCGGAAAGATGGTAGTGATTTCTGGGCGCATCTTCACCTCACCTTGATACGCAATAAACAAGGCCTAGGCACAAGACTTATTGCTTATGTCCGTGATATCAGCAGCCAGCTTGCCAATGAAGAGCGCAGCCGGCTTTATACCCGAATCTTTGAATACGCCCGTGAAGCCATTGTCATTACCGATAGTAATCGCCTTATTCTGAGCGTAAACAACGCCTATTTAAAGATTACCGGCCGCAATATGCAAGAAGTGCAAGGCACCATGCCTAGCTTTTTAAATAGCACAGAGAAGTACACCTCTAAAGCCATTGAAAATACACTTAAATCATTGGGGCATTGGGAAGGCGAATTATGGGATCAGCGCGCCAATGGAGAAGCCTTTCCAGCATGGCTAACCATTAGCGCGGTACACACCAACTTGGGCTTCATTAGCCATTACTTTGCGGTGTTTTCTGACCACACAGAAAAACGCCAAACTGATGCTAAAATCCATCAGTTAGCTTATTACGATACGCTCACTAGCCTCCCCAACCGTGCCATGCTATTTTCTTTACTCGCCCAATCTTTATCCGAGGCAAAGCGCAAACAAAAACATGGTTCATTATTATGCTTTAACATTAACGGCTTCAAAAATATCAATGATTCATTTGGTCACGCCTCAGCAGATATTTTATTGGCAGAATTAGCAAAACGCATCCGCCTTGCCTTACGAGAAGAAGACGTTGTGTCCCGCTTCAGTGGCGATGAATTTTATATTGCTTTATTTGAAATAGAGCAAAGAGAAGATGCCATTTTAGTTGCCCGTAGAATTTTACAATCTACCGCAGCGCCATTTTATTTAAAGAATCAAGAAATTGTTTTGATTTGCCATATTGGCATTACTATTTATCCAGATGATGGCTATGACTCAGAAACGCTGATCAACAATGCCACCGTAGCCATGCATCGTGCTAAAAAGAACAATCAAAATTATTTATTTTACTCTACAGAAATGAACCGCAGCTCCTTAGAAAAAATCAAACTCGAGGCCGAACTTCACCACGCGCTAAACTTAAATCAATTTGAGCTTTATTTTCAACCACAGGTTGATTTCCCTAGCAAAAAAATCATGGGAGCAGAGGCTTTAATTCGCTGGCAGCATCCACTAAAAGGAATGATTTCTCCCGCTAACTTTATCCCCTTTGCAGAAGAAACAGGCTTAATTGTTGCCATTGGCAGCTGGGTGCTTAATGAAGCAATTAGCCAAATTGCCGAATGGAAGAAAGCGGGTCTTTCACTAGATAGGCTCGCCGTTAATTTATCCGTCATGCAATTCAACCCCCAATTACCGGAAGAGATTGCGGCCCTTTTAACTCACCACAAAATACCTGCTGAATTAGTCGAGCTAGAGTTAACAGAAAGTTTATTAATGGGCAATGGCCAATCTAACGTACTTAACCAATTGCATAGCAATGGCTTTAGCCTAGCACTAGACGACTTTGGAACCGGATATTCCAATTTAGCTTATTTACAAAACTATCCAATCGATTATTTAAAGATAGACCAATCTTTTGTACAATCGTTACCAGATAATTTGCATTCTGCAGCGATTGTTCGTTCCATTATTGATATCGCTAACAATTTAGGATTAAAGCTCATTGCCGAGGGCGTAGAAAACCAATCACAAGCCGAATATCTTTCCAACTTAGGCTGCAATTTAATCCAAGGTTATTACTACTACCGCCCCATGAGTGCGGCAGACTTTACGCAGCTGCTTATTACGCAACAAAGTGAAATAACTAAGTCTGCCTAAGCCTATCACCAGCTCTAATTTCTATTACACAGTAGCAAAAATAACTAAATCTTGAACCACAGAGAACACAGCGCGCTTAGCTCAATGAAAGAGGATATGAATCATCATGCTATTGGGCTTTCACTACTTACGAGGCATTTAGCAAGCCCACTCTCTGTGAAGCTCTGCGGTACAATATTTTACAAGCAACCTAAACTAGATAATAGGCACGGCTTACAATCGCTTACACAATTAAGCTCTGCTTCAACAAAGCGTATTTTACCTGCCCAGCCTTGCCATCCTTTACGATTTCCCAGCCTTCCCGATCTGGCCAATTAGCTGTTTCTGCATAGATAACGGCCCCTGAATTAAGCACACGGGGCAGTTTTGGTAATACTTGCGCTAAAAAATCTGATGCAAAGGGAGGGTCTAAAAACACCACGTCAAACCGTTCCGCCGTGCTATCTAAAAAGCGTAGCGCATCGCCCCAAATCACCTCAATATTGCTAGCCCCAAGCAAGTTTTGATTCTCTTTTAGGCTAGCGGCCACGTTTTTGGCCCGCTCTACCATCACGACACGCTTGGCATTCCTTGATGCAGCCTCAAAACCGAGCGCGCCGCTGCCAGAGAATAAATCTAAGCACGTCAGATTGGTACACTCTTGGCCTAGCCAATTAAAAAGAGTTTCACGCACCCGATCTGGCGTAGGCCGTAGGCCTTCTGAGTCAGGAAACTTCAATAAACGGCGTTTATAGTCACCGCCAATAATACGAACCTGGTTTTTGAACTGTGCGGCCATGTTAAAATCCTAGCAATCTGTAATTAAATAGCCCAGCAGCCTGTTAATACGATCAGCCACTTAGTGGTTTTTCGCAGAAAACAGACTTTTTTCGACAGGCTGCCCGCATTTTCCGCCATCTTTCGGAATCCCCGCAAACTCATGTTCAGTTTTTTTCGCAAAAAAAAGCCGGTTGCACCGGTTACACCAGAATCACCACTGGTGGTAGAGCCTGTTCAAATCGACACGGCATCTATCAATCAAACAGCTGAAGTTGTAACTGACTCGGCTCCCGCTCCCTCTGCAGCCCTTATTCAGCAGCATGAAGCCATCGCCATTGAAACGGTGATAGCAGAGCCAGCCGCAGCCCCTTTTCAGAGCGTAGAGCCTGATGCTCCTGCTCCTGCTCCTGCTCCTGCTCCTGCTCCTGCTCCTGCTCCTGCTCCAATTATTGAGGCGGCTGAGCCACAAGCCAAGCTTTCTTGGTCTGAGCGCCTAAAAGCGGGTTTAACTAAAACCCGTGATCGTCTGGGTAAAAGCTTAGCGGGCCTATTTGGTGGCGGCCAGATCGATGAAGATCTGTATGAAGAGCTGGAATCGGTGTTGCTCACCGCCGATATGGGTGTCGATGCAACACAACATTTGTTAGATGATGTACGAAATCGTGTAAGCCTCGCAGGGCTTAAAAATGGCAGTGAGCTAAAAGGTGCATTACAAAGCTCCCTCACTGATTTAATCAACCCACTGCAAAAGCCGCTGGATATTAGCACCCATAAGCCATTTATTTTGATGGTAGCTGGCGTAAATGGTGCTGGTAAAACAACCAGCATCGGTAAATTAGCCAAGTATTTTCAAGGCCAAGGCCTCAGCGTCTTACTCGCCGCTGGTGATACTTTCCGCGCTGCCGCGCGTGAGCAGTTGGTGGTATGGGGCGAGCGCAATGGCGTGCAGGTGATTGCCCAAGATGGTGGTGATTCTGCAGCGGTGGCCTTTGATGCAGTAAACGCAGCCAAGGCGCGTGGCATTGATGTGGTGATCGTCGATACCGCTGGCCGCCTGCCTACGCAATTACATTTGATGGAAGAAATCAAAAAAGTAAAACGCGTGGTACAAAAAGCCGATCCTACTGGCCCGCATGAAATCATGCTGGTGCTGGATGCCAATAACGGCCAGAACGCGCTCAGCCAAGTAAAATCGTTCGACGATGCACTCGGCCTAACGGGTTTGATCTTGACCAAGCTCGACGGCACAGCCAAAGGCGGGATTATCGCGGCCATTGCCAAACAGCGCCCTATTCCACTGCGCTTTATTGGCGTGGGCGAAAGCATCGACGATTTGCGCCCCTTTATTGCCAAAGACTATGTAGACGCGCTGTTTGATTAAGTATGGATAGGGCACGTGCATAACGTGCCCCCACAAACAACTGACCATCTACTCATGAGCCCACCTATTTCCTTTCGCACGGCTAGCCTTGCTGATGTGCAGAACTTGGCCACGCTAACGATTCAGGTATGGCTACATACCTACGCCAAGGATGGGATTCGCCATGATATTTCGGCGTATGTGCTGGGTGAATTTACTCCTAAAAAATTCGCTGCACTCATCAACAATCCACAGTATCGCCTACTGATTGCGGAGAATAAGGGGCATCTTATCGCCTACGACATGCTTGATTTGGCCGCTAGCAATGCAGATTTGCCCAACGCTGAACTGAAAACTTTTTATGTCCAAGAAGCCTTTACCGGCCAAGGTATAGGCAAGCAGCTCTTGGCGTATGTAGAGCGCAATCTCAATCAGCAGGCCTATTGGCTCAGCGTAAATAGCAACAATACCCGCGCCATTGCCTTTTATGCACACCAAGCTTTTGTTCAGCATGGTGTAACATATTTCGAGTTTGGCGGTAATCAATACGAAAACAAGGTGCTGGTGAAGCATCCAAAAGCAATAGACATCAAACATATGTAAAGGCATGCCGTGCCTTTACAGAGAAATAGGGCCTCTTATGATCCAGTTCCAGCAAGTCAGTAAGCGCTATCCTGGCGGCTTTGATGCCGTAAAGAACTTAAGCTTTGAGATACCAAGCGGCGAACTGGTGTTTTTAGCGGGCCATTCCGGTGCAGGTAAATCGACGCTATTAAAGCTGATTGCAGGGATAGAAAAACCGAGTGGCGGCATTGTTAACGTCAATGGGCAAAATATGGCGAAGATGAACCGCAGCTCGCTACCCTATATCCGCCGCCATTTAGGGCTCATTTTTCAAGACCATAAAATACTATTTGATCGCACAGTATTAGATAACGTCAGCTTGCCGCTCGACATTATTGGCTTTAATCATAAAGAAGGCCGCCGCCGCGTTTTGGCAGCACTCGATAAGGTTGGTCTCACCGGCAAAGAAAAGCTCAACCCCGTTTCGCTATCGGGCGGCGAGCAGCAGCGATTATGCATCGCTCGGGCCGTGGTGCATCGCCCTGCCATTTTACTGGCAGATGAGCCAACCGCTAATTTGGATAGAGATTACGCTCACGATATTTTGGAGCTATTTAAATCTTTTCACCAAGTGGGCGTCACCATTGTGATCTCCGCACACGATGAAACCCTGATGGCAGATTATGGCCGCCGGATTTTACGTTTAAAAAACGGTCAATTTTCTGCCTGAGGCGATATGAAACACTGGTTAAGACTTCATGGCCAATCACTGGCCCGCACTTTAGGCGCATTAGTTCGCCATCCTTTTTCAAGCGCGCTTAATCTACTGGTGATTGGCATTACTGCCGCGCTGCCTTTAGCGCTCTGGCTGGTTATTAGTAGTGTTTCTAGCGTAGCGAGCCAAATTCATATTGAGCCGCAAATTTCGATCTTTATGCGCGATTCCGCCACCAAAGAAGACCTGAGCATGCTCGCTGAGCAGTTAAAAAATGACCCGCGTATCGCCAGTAGCCGGTTTATTGCCAAGGACGAAGCACTTAAAGAAATGCAGGCGTCCTCTGGAGCCGCCAATTTATTAGCAGGCTTAAGCGAAAACCCACTACCTGATGCTTTTATCTTAAGTAGCAAAGATGGCCAAGCCACTAAGCTAGAAGCCTTGCAAAAAGACTTGCTAACTCGGCCTGGCGTAGACGAAATTCAGCTTGATTCGGCGTGGGCGCATCGTTTAGAAAGACTACTCGCCTTAGGCCAAACGTTATTCGAAGTGATTGTAGTATTGCTTGCCACGGCCCTAGCGCTGATTACCGGCAACGCCATTCGCATGCAGATTTTGACTCGCAAGGAAGAAATTGAGGTGGCGCGGCTCATTGGCGCAACGGATGCCTTTATCCGTCGACCATTTATCTACTTTGCCATGGTGCAAGGTTTGCTCGGTGGGCTATTTGCTTGTGCAATTGTGGCGGGTATTTTGTCGCACCTAAACCCAGCTGTGTTTGAGTTAGCCAACGCGTACGGGCAAAAATTTAGCTTATTGTCACCAGACTTTAGTACGGTCGTCATAGTATGTGGCCTATGCACCCTGCTTACCTTTATCGGTGCATGGCTTGCGGTATGGCGACATTTGCGGCAATTTACCTAAAAAATTCAAGGAACGGCACTGGGCCATTCATTTACGCTATGGACCAGATAGGAAAAATTGCCGTGCTTCACCGCCCTATACTGTGATTGAATCAAGTCACTGAATAAATGAACTTCGTCATATTTTGGCACTCTCATGATACGAGTGCTAGAATCAACGAGAGTTTTTGCAAGGAGAGACTTAAACATGGCAGTTGCACTTACACTTCCCGTACTGTCTAGTGGCGACAGCATCGAGAGCTATATCCAGCGTGTAAATACGGTGCCTATGCTCTCACAGGAAGAGGAAATTAACCTTGCTGAGCGCTTTCGCCAAGAGAATGATCTAGAGGCCGCCAAGCAGTTGGTCATGTCCCACCTGCGGGTCGTGGTATCGATTGCGCGCGGCTATTCTGGCTACGGCTTGCCACAGGCAGACCTTATCCAAGAAGGCAATATTGGCTTGATGAAGGCGGTAAAACGCTTTGAACCAGGCCGTGGCGTACGCTTGTTTTCCTTTGCCGTACACTGGATTAAAGCTGAAATCCACGAATACGTGCTGCGTAACTGGCGCTTAGTACGCGTTGCCACCACCAAAGCTCAACGTAAATTATTCTTTAATCTGCGCTCCATGAAGCCAGGCTTTGCCGCACTCACTACCTCAGAAGCGCAAAAAATCGCCGATGATTTAGGCGTAAAACGTGAAGAAGTGCTAGAAATGGAAACGCGGATGAGCGGCCAAGATATTTCGCTGATCTCGGACGACAACGAGGACGAAGGCTACGCGCCTATTGATTGGCTTGCCGATCACGACAGCGCACCGGACGCCACCCTTGCCCGTCGTGCTACCGATAAGCTGCATACCGAAGGACTGCAAATGGCACTGGCCAGCTTAGACGAGCGCAGCCGCCGGATTGTAGAAACACGCTGGTTAGCCGACGAAGGCTCGTCTTTAACGCTGCATGATTTAGCTGCAGAGTTTAATGTATCGGCCGAGCGCATCCGCCAAATTGAGGCCAAAGCCCTCAGTAAAATGAAGCAGGCTTTATTGCCAGCATAAAGAAACGGAGCCAGCGGCTCCGTTTTTTTATATCTGAACATCTTACAACAGTTCTGTAGACACAGAGAGCGGTGAGAACACAGAGCACACAAAAAAACCTTTTAAGGGTGAGGGTGATCATTTACCCATTTTGCATTCTCATGGGTTTCTCAGTGTGCTGCTTTACCCCTCTGTGTTTTCTGTGTCTACAGACCTTTTTGACTTTCACCCCCTCAAAACAACTTCTTCAAATCCATTCCCTTATACATTCCCGCCACTTGGTCGCCATAGCCATTAAACATTAAGGTTTTGCGCTTAAAAAACTCGCCAATACGCCGCTCGGTGGCTTGGCTCCAGCGGGGGTGGTCTACTTCAGGGTTTACATTGGAATAAAAGCCATATTCATTTGGCCCCGCCTTATTCCATGAAGTTTGTGGCTGTTTTTCAGTAAGGCGGATTTTTACAATGGATTTGGCACTTTTAAAACCATATTTCCACGGCACTACCACTCGGATGGGTGCGCCATTTTGATTAGGCAGTACTTTGCCATATAAGCCCACCGCCATAATGGTTAATGGATGCATCGCTTCATCGATACGCAGGCCTTCGGTATAAGGCCAATCTAGCACCGCTCGTTGCACGCCAGGCATCTGCTCTTTATCTGCTAATGAAATAAACTCAACATATTTAGCTTTAGAGGTGGGATTAACCCGCTTTAGCAGCTCTGAAAGAGGGAAACCCACCCATGGAATCACCATCGACCAGCCTTCTACACAGCGCAAGCGATAAATTCGCTCCTCAAGCGGCGCTATTTTTAAAAGCTCATCCATAGAAAATGTGTGAGGCTTATCACATTCACCTTCAATCACAATATTCCAAGGCCGCGTTTTTAGCTTGCCCGCAGTTTGGGCGGGATCATCCTTGCCCGTGCCAAATTCATAGAAATTATTGTATTGGGTGATTTGCTCAAAGCTGTTTTTATCGTCTTTAACCGAGAGAGGGCTCTTACGATAAACCAGCTCGCCTGCCGCTTGCGCAGGCAACGCCACCGCCAAACCCAAAGCCGCAGCACCGGTCATCAGTTGCCGGCGATTTAACCAAAGCGCCTCGGGGGTGATTTCAGAACTTAAAATTTGATCAGTAGGGCGAATGAGCATGGTGTTCTCCTAAAATTTTTTAGTCGGGTAGAAGCACCATGGCTGACAGTAGTGCCAATAAATATTATTCAGTACTCAATTACCCCTGCAGGCAAGCGCAGTCCACTTAACCATCCTACTTTAGGCTTGAGTATTTTAATATACTTGAAAAAACAAGGCTGTAGCGGCCCCAAGCAGCAAAACAACGGCTGCAATTCGCATGCTGCGGTCTATTTCTGAGCGCATTGCTGGGCGAATCCGCTTCCAAAGCGCATAAACCAGCAAGCCTAGCAAACAGATACTTAATATCTTTTCTTTCATTTATTGTAATAATTTGTCTTGTGTGGAAAATACGCACTCTTGCATACAAATGTTAAAGCTTTACATTAAGTATTTAGCTTTAATGCTTGCTTATAAAAGATAAAACAAGTGAAAAATGCACACTGGGTATTTTAGAGCTAAGTGATTGTATCAAAAGAACAATTAAAAAACGGGCGCTTGTGCGCTCTTTTTTTTTACTCTATAGTGGGAAGTAGTGGGTAAAAGTGGGTAAAAGTGTTGTTTTAATCCTTACAGAACGGATAAATATACATGTTTGGCGGCGTAGCCTCAGTAAATCTCGATAGCAAAGGACGATTGGCAATCCCTGCCAGGCATCGTGACGTGCTCGGGACACACTGTGCAAATCGTTTGGTAATTACTGCCGAACCATCGGGCTGCTTGCTGCTTTACCCAGAACCTGATTGGTTACCGGTACGCGACCAACTTAATCGTCTTTCTGGCGCTCAGATGCCTATTCGTCGTTTTATCGTTGGCCATGCCGAAGAGATCGAACCGGATAACGCTGGGCGCATTTTAATTCCGCCTCGTTTACGCCAATTGGCGGGCCTAGATAAGGAAGTGGCCCTCGTGGGCATGGGTAATAAATTTGAGCTGTGGGATGAAGCCCGTTGGGCTGCCCAAATTCAGGCCGTTATGGATATCAATCCCGACGATCTGGCAAACCAAATGCAAGGCATTGTGCTTTGACACAGATATATATCAGAGCCCTTAAGGCTCTCAACAACGCTATGCAGGACTTTGTGCTTTGACGCTTATCCACACCACCGTTTTATTAGAAGAAGCGGTGCACGCTCTGGCTATCAAGCCAAATGGTACTTACGTTGACTGCACCTTTGGTCGCGGAGGCCATTCGCGGCTCATTCTCTCCAGACTAGGGCCCGAAGGCCGTCTGATCGCTTTTGATAAAGATTTAATGGCGATTGCCGAGGCAGCAACCATTACGGATCCGCGCTTTACCATCGTTCACGAAGGCTTTGTGAATTTGCAGAAAGAATTAAACCTGCGCGGAATTGATGCAGTGGACGGCGTGCTAATGGATTTAGGCGTGTCATCCCCACAATTAGATGACGCAAGCCGTGGCTTTAGCTTTCGTTTTGACGCACCGCTGGATATGCGCATGGATACCACCCGTGGCACAACGGCGGCCGAATGGCTGAACCTAGCCGATGAGAAAGAAATTGCAGAGGTAGTAAAAGACTATGGCGAAGAGCGGTTTGCTAAACAGGTTGCAGCAGCGATTGTTGCAAGTCGAGCGGGAAAACAGATTCTCACCACTGGGCAACTCTCCGAGATTGTTGCAACAGCCGTCAAGAGTCGCGAGCCGGGTCAGAACCCGGCGACACGTACCTTCCAAGCTATACGGATTTACATCAATCGCGAACTTGAGGAGCTTGCGCTAACCCTGCCGCAAGCTTTGCAGCTGTTGAATACTGGTGGGCGTTTCTCGGTGATTGCTTTCCATTCATTGGAAGACCGCATCGTTAAACGCTTTTTACAAGACGCAGCACAAGGCGACAAACTGCCATCGCGTCTACCCGTGCGGGCCGCTGATATTGCCGAACCACCGGTCAAAATCATTGGCAAGCCGATCCGTGCCAGCGACAAGGAAGTGAGCGATAACCCGCGCGCGCGCAGCGCCATCTTGCGTACGGCAGAGCGGACGGGTATTGCGCTGTGACTCGTTTGAACCTTTTTTTGCTCGCAATTTTAATTATGTGCGCATTGGCGCTCATTACCAGCCAGCACAAGGCCCGCAAACTTTATGGCGAGCTGCAAAAAGAGGCCGCACTAAGCCGTAAATTAGATGTGGAGTGGGGACAATTACAGCTTGAACAAAGCACTTGGGCCATGCATTCACGTATTGAAACTGAAGCTACACAAAAATTAAATATGCAAGTTCCAGGCCCAAGCCGTACTCAAGTGATTTTACCGCATGGTGAACGCGTCGCTAAACCGGTGTCGGAATGAAATTAGCCCGACCTAAACGTGTGGCATCGCAGCCACGCCAACAACGTTTTGCGCAGCCGCCAAAACTAGAACGCTGGCGAGTGTGGTTTGTAGTGGTATTTTTGCTCAGCTTATTTGCAATTTTGCTAGGGCGTGGCCTGTATTTGCAAGCTTGGAACGAAGGCTTTCTGCAAGAGCAAGGTGACGCCCGTTATATGCGTAACCTAAGGCAAGCAGCAAACCGTGGAATGATTACCGATAGACATGGCGAGCCACTAGCAATCTCTACGCCAGTGCAATCTATCTGGGCCAGCCCACGCAGCATGACGCTCTTGCCAGATGGCCAGGAGCGAGCCGCAGATTGGGAGCCTAAATCAGAGAAAGACCCGGTTCCAGTTTCAAAAAGTGAAATTAAAAAACTGGCCACAGCATTACAACAGCCCTTTGAAGACATTACTAAAAAGCTAAGCTACTCACGTAAAAATGCAAAAGGTGAAAGCGTTAAGCCTGATTTCCTATGGCTAAACCGGCATATGTCACCCAATGACGCCAAAACGGTGATGGCGCTGAATGTACCAGGCGTCTATACGCAAACCGAATACCGCCGCTACTACCCTGCTGGCGATGTGATGGCACAAATTGTGGGCACTACCGATATCGATGGCAAAGGGCAAGAAGGTTTTGAGCTCACCCGTGAGGCGATGCTGGCAGGCAAATCAGGAAGCCGCACCGTTATTCGTGACCGACGTGGTTATATCGTTGAAGACGTTTCTACCATTGTTCCCGCCAAAGACGGCGAAACATTGCAATTATCCATCGATCGTAAGATTCAATATCTGGCGTATCGGGAGCTTAAAAAAGGCATTGAAGCCGCCAATGCAGTAGCGGGTGCAGCGGTGGTACTAGATGCAAAAACAGGAGAAGTACTGGCGCTGGCTAACCTCCCCTCTTACAACCCCAACAGCCGTGAGCGGGTTGATTTAGGTAGGAAACGCAATCGCGTGGTTACCGATACTTACGAGCCAGGCTCAACAATGAAGCCTTTTATTATTGCAGCGGGCTTAGAGCAAGGTGTGATTAAACCCAATAGTGTGGTGATGACCACGGGCTCTATGACCATTGGCCCAGCCACTTTTAAAGATACTCGCAACTATGGGCAGCTCAACCCTGAAGGCATTTTAAAGCACTCCAGTAATGTGGGGGCGGCCAAAGTAGGCCTGATGATGAGCCGTGAAAATTTATGGACATACTTTAATAACTACGGATTTGGTGCATCAACCCATAGCGGTTTTCCAGGAGAAGCATTTGGGCGCGTCCGGCCTTGGAAAACATGGCGGCCAATTGAGCAAGCCACCATGTCTTTTGGCCACGGTCTTTCGGTAAGCCTGATGCAAATGGCGCGTGGCTACACCGTATTTACCAATAGCGGCGAGATGAAGCCGATCACCTTTACCAAGATGATCGCACCTAGCCCAGGTAAGCAGGTTATTTCTAGCAAAACTGCTGATTTAGTTAAAAACATGCTAGAAGCCGTGACTCAGCCTGGCGGCACGGCCACTAAAGCCCAAATTGTTGGCTTTAGAGTGGGCGGTAAAACGGGTACAGCACGCAAGATTGTGAATGGTCAGTATTCAAGAGAAAAGTACGAAGTATCGTTTATTGGCTTTGCACCGGTCTCCAACCCTAGGCTGATTGTGGCCGTCTTGGTGGATGAGCCGTCCACAGTGGGTAATCGATATTACGGCGGCTGGGTTTCAGCACCAATTTTCCAAGAAATCATGGCTGGCAGCCTACGTATTTTGGGCGTACCGCCTGATGCGCCGATGAATAATATTTTGCTACCAGGCCTGGATGCTCCAGAGCTAAGAGAAGAAACGTAAATAGCAATGGACACGGTAATGACACGCTATGCCGTGCCCCCCCCCACCACCAAAAAGGAAGAAACATGAAAGCTGTGAGTTGGAACCTCCCTTCTCTCGACCTTCCAGCGATTGATGCAATCGCATCAGGGGCACGCCTCGTGGTGGACAGCCGCAGGGTGCAAAACGGCGATGTTTTCTTAGCCTTTCAAGGTGAAGAGGCTGATGGGCGTAGCTATATCGAAGCCGCCATTGCCGCTGGGGCCGCCGCAGTCTTATGGGAAACCGATGGCTTTGAGTGGAATCCAGATTGGAAAGTAGCCAACCTTGGCATTGCAGATTTGCGTGCGCAAGCAGGCATTGTGGCCGCGCACTTACTGGGCAATCCATCGCAAGCGATGTTTGTAACCGGCATTACCGGCACGAATGGCAAAACCTCGATTGCCCACTGGCTGACCCAAGCCTTTAACCTGCTCGGCAATAAAGCGGCCATGCTTGGCACGCTGGGCAACGGTTTTATTGATAAATTAGAAAGCTCCAGCCACACCACGCTCGACCCCGTTACTCTGCAAAGCTGGCTGTCGCGCTTGCAAGGTGAAGGCGCAAGCCATATTGCCATGGAAGTTTCTTCGCACGGGCTAGTCCAAGCACGCGTACATGGCACCGTTTTTAATGTGGCGGTATTTACCAATTTGACCCGTGATCATCTAGATTACCACGGCGATATGGGCAGCTATGGTGCGGCCAAAGCCAAGTTATTTGAGTGGGAAGGCTTAAAAACAGCCGTTATCAACACAGATGATGCATTTGGGCGCGAGCTAGCCTCCACCTGCAAAGCGCCGCGCGTACTGACTTATGGCCTAGAAAACGGCGGCATTCGCGCCACCAAAATCAATTTAAGCCTAAGCGGATTAGAGCTAGAAGTTGCAACACCTTATGGCCTATGCAATATCAGCTCGCCAATGTTAGGTCGTTTCAATGCCAGCAATTTGCTCGCCTGCCTAGCCGTACTCTTGGCCGCCGACGTGCCGCTCGCTACCGCAGCCAATATTCTTGGGCAGATTCAGCCCGCTGCGGGCCGTATGCAAAAGTTGGGCGGCGATGAGCGCCCACTCGCAGTGGTGGATTACGCCCACACCCCTGATGCACTCGAAAAAGCCCTCTCTACGCTACGCGAATCCATGCAGGAAGATGGCCGCTTGTATTGCATCTTTGGCTGCGGCGGCGATAGAGATAAAGGCAAGCGCCCTTTAATGGGCGAGATTGCTTGCCGCTTGGCTGATTCAGTCATTATCACTTCAGATAATCCTCGCACCGAAACCCCGCAAGCGATTATTCAAGACATCGTACGTGGTGTTTCTGGTGTACCAGGCACGGGCCACGCCAATTACATCATTGATTCAGATCGCTCTTCGGCCATTGCGGATGCCATTGATTTAGCCACCGCCAACGACGTGATTTTGATCGCCGGCAAAGGCCACGAAACTTATCAGGAAATCGCAGGAATTCGTCATCCCTTTGATGATGTGGCGATCGCTAACCGCGCCCTATCAAGGAAGAAAAAATAATGTTGTCTTTGCAAGAAACCGCGCTGGCCCTTAAGGCCGCTTTACACGCTGAAGGTGAGATCCGCTTTGAGCGCGTTACCACCGACAGCCGTGATATTCGCGCGGGTGATTTATTTGTGGCCTTACGCGGCGAAAGCTTCGATGGCAATGCCTTTGCAACTGCGGCCATCGCGGCGGGGGCTGTCTGTGCCTTGGTCGATACGCCCATCGCTGGCCCACATATTTTAGTAGACGACACACTGGCAGCCCTTGGGCAGCTGGCCACCTTTTGGCGCGCGCATTTAAAAGCAGCCACAGGGCAAATTGTGATTGGCGTAACCGGCAGCAATGGCAAAACCACGGTTAAAGAAATGATCTCTGCCGTGCTGGGCCACAGCGGTAAAAACGCTGTACACGCTACACGCGGTAATCTAAACAACCATATCGGCTTACCGCTTACCCTATTGGCGGCACGTGCAAGCCATCGCTATGTAGTTGCCGAAATGGGCATGAATCATTTTGATGAAATCAGCTACCTCACCCATATCGCCAAGCCAGATATCGCCATTATCACCAACGCAGGCCGCTGCCATTTAGAAGCGCTCGGCAGCGTGGCGGGGGTGGCTCAGGCCAAGGGTG
>Ga0247722_10000505_pt1 | contig 23803 bp, 36 predicted proteins | sample MSEWelMarce3H_FC_FD_189094 | JGI IMG/M metagenome (GOLD analysis project Ga0247722, IMG submission 189094) | Subsurface sediment microbial communities from gas well in West Virginia, United States - MSEEL Well Study Marcellus 3H_FC | ecosystem: Environmental > Terrestrial > Deep subsurface >... | reverse complement strand
GGATTTCCAGATGGGATGAAAAGGCGGCCTTTCATTTTGTTAGCCATCAGGGCAATGCCGAAAGGGCCGGTGTAATTGCGGCCTTCAACTATCTGGTTCATAACACCGACGACTATCAGTGGGAGTTGATTTATATGCCTGACTAATGATTGATATTATTTGCGATTTCGACAAGGAGCCGGAGAAACACCGGCTTTACACCGTCCTCAAGAACCTGAAGGGCAAGAACGTCATCCAGATCAAGAAGTGGCGGAAGCCCCGAAGCAGTCAGGAGAATCGCTACTATTGGAAAATCATAGTGGGGACGTTGGCTATGGAGTTCGGCTACACGGAACAAGAGATGCACTTCGAACTCAAGCGGATGTTCCTCAGTTACCAGAAGCCCAACATCAAAACCGGTGAACTTACCACGTTCATTCGTTCCACCACCGATTTAGACACCATGGAAGCAGAGGCTTACTACGAGCAGATACGGATATGGGCGTTGTCGGAATATACGATTTACCTACCTTTGCCAAACGAAATCCTATGAGCGCAAAACTATTCAAACCCGCTTCCAAGAAAAAGCCCAAAAAGGTCGTAACACCTCGTGTTCCCAGAACCCGTAATGGCGGCACTGAGACCGAAAGTATGCACATGGGTAAGATTCGTTCCGCCCTTCGCAACCTGTCCCGCTTCTGGAAGCCAATACAAGAGGCAAGGAAGCGAAATAAGTTTGGGACGGGTCGGAATGCCAAATATTATTGCGACGCTTGTGGCGGCCTGTTTCTGAGCGTAGAAATAGAGGTTAATCATAAAGTTCAAGTCGGGTCTTTAAAAACATACGCTGATATACCCGATTTTTGCCAAAGATTGTTTTCTGAAAATATCGACGACTATGAGGTGGTTTGTAAAAATTGCCACTTAGAAATTACAAAAAATCAGCGGTCTACTTCTACTTAATTCGTATCTTTGCCTAATGGAACAAAATACGAAAATATACTTGTACGTCAAGGAAAGCCCGCTTGGATTGAAGTATCTAGGCCAAACAATTCAAAATCCTTATACATACCGAGGGAGCGGTGTTTTTTGGCGAAAACATTTGAAAGAAAATAGTTTTTCAAGGCTTTCAATCAAGACGACAATTTTACTGGAAACAACCGACTTAAAAGAACTTGCATCAGAAGCATTAAGATATTCCAAAGAATTTGATATTGTAAATAGCCCCGATTGGGCTAATATTCAAATGGAAAAAAGAAAGGGAACGATGGGTTTTAAGCACACAGAAGAAGCAAGGCGTAAAATATCGGAAAGACAAACAGGACGAAAACACTCCCAAACGTCTATCCAGAAAATGAAAGATATTTATTGGCTGAGGCCCGAAGATCAGAGAGAAGGCATGGTCCCTGCTTTAAAATATGATGAAGAGTGGAAGGAAAAAGTAAGAAAAGGCATTGAGAATAAGAAGCAAGAAAAACAATTGCCATTGAATTGCGAACCACACTACCGAAAGGCAGTTATCAATTCGGCTCAAACCAAATGGGATATTAAAAACAATAGAGCCGTGCCAGAATTGGGGTATTTAATCCTTGATGAAACCACCGGCATTTATTACAAATCAAAAATGGAATTGGTTGAATCCCTGAACATAGGAGAAACAACATTTAGGGACAGGCTAAAAAGGGGGATGTATAAAAACAGATTTCTGATATTAAACACGCCTATTCCAAAATACTTTTAGCCACCTAGCCAAGACCCACGCCCGCCCCGCCTAACTCAACGACGATTTAGCCAATTTGGTCGAGAATGACACCGACCGCAACGGGAAAAGCAGTAATGTTGGGGCTATGAAAGCAGTATTCCTAGCAAAATACAACCCCATGACGGAAGAAAGCGGGTTTGAAACATTGAGCGTCCATGAATCATTTGACGGGGCCACAAAAGTAATTGAGGATCACAAACAAAAGCAGCAGGACGAATGGAGGCGGATGTATGCCACAGAAGATGAAGAGCCATATCCGTTTGGAACATTTGAGTTATGGTCGGTTGAGCAAATTGAAGTATTGCCATGAAAACCGACCTATCCACCTACCTACGAACCATCCCCGACGGCTACATAGCGGTATGCACCGAGGACGGACTTGGGACGTTCAATGTGAAAGAGTTCATTGACCAACCGTGGGAAGGCATCCTGTGGGACCTGAACCGTGACGCCGCTACCTGCCTGACCAACCTGAAAGAATCGGGCGACCTGATCTGGGTAAACAACTATGCCAGCGGACAGGTGATACGGGCGTTGAAAGAGCGGATTGATGAGTTGGAGGGGCAGATAGCAAGTTCCGTCGAGAACCTGTCGGGGATTGAGGGATAGGTGGTATGTTTGCATGGTAATAAAACGGAAACTTAGCTCAGTTGGTAGAGCAGCGGACTGAAAATCCGTGCGGTCTGGTTCGATCCCAGAAGTTCCCACACAAAAAATCTGCGCTCCCGTCACCCCTGCGCAGGATGTACAGACCGAAGTTCAACTAAGTCTGGAATTTGTTAGTTGGTTGTTTGGTTCGAATCCAAGCCTAACAAGTCGGGAGCAAAGGCATTAAAGTTGAAAAGTGAAAATGAAAATGGGGTGCCTTCTGGGTGCCTCTTTTTTTTGTCGAGTGGGAACGGGATTTCGTCGAAGTGGTGGTGGTTGGTCGGGAGCAAGGTGGTAAGTTTGAACCATGACAAACGAATATTCACTTTTTTGCTCCTTCGTGAAAGGGGTGACCATACAAGGTCTTGTGCTGAAACACGACCCTGACAAGCGGTTCTCACCGGCACTGAACCAAGTGACCAACCAGTTAATCAACGCTGCCAACCGGTTTGAAAAACAACTACATTTGCTTCTGCGAAAAGACCATCAGGACTTAGAGATCGAAGTGAACGAAATGCTTTATAGCCTCATCCGGCAGATTCACTCCATGGATGGGGAGATGAAGACAAGGTTCTTCGATCACATGGAGGGGTTCAATCTGGTGGAGGCGCAAAGAGAAGAAGAATTAAAGCAGACAGCATGAACACCTACGAATACATTTTGAACCGAACGCAATTTGACCAGTGGTCAGAGATGCTTTATAAGTTGGGTGGTCTTGTGGTAAAGACGCCTGCCGAAACAGAATTAGAAGTGTGTGCTATGCACATTTTGTTTTACGAGCAAGAAAAAAATATTGTGGATGAGAAAATAGGAATTAAGGGTGTTTTAAAGTGGCAAAAAAATGCTGATTAAACTCACCTTCATCCTCGCCAACGGCAACGAAGCGGTCTTGTTTAGCAGCCTCTCGCCGGACATGACCCATGCCCTCGTTCAGGACCAGAAGCACGCCAAGAATGCGGAGGAGGTGTCGGCAGCGATACGGGAGAAGGGACCGGTGGAGATTTATAGTGAACACGAATACAGGAACAAGAAATGAAATACAGACACGCCAGAACAAAGTTCACCCTGATTGGGCCGTGGGTCCACAGGAAATGGGTTATCAAGGTTGATTGGGATGCTTTGAAGGACTTGGGAATATCGAGCCGTGAAATCAACAAGGACGCTCTTTTGGATATGTTGCACGCAAAGGGAATTGAAATCAAAAACAGTTTATGAACCACCCCATCATCGGCACTTGGGACGCCCCCGAACCGCCAAGAACAAAGACTATGCAAAAAAACCTACAATTAGTAGCCGACTTCCATAATGCGTTTGGGCATCCGGTGAAACAAGCCATTGGCGTACCCGACTGGAAACGCTGCGAACTGCGCATTGCCCTGATACGGGAGGAACTTCAAGAACTGGAAGAGGCGTTTCAGGAAGGCGATATTGTCAAGACCGCTGACGCCCTGATTGACCTTGAATACGTCCTTCACGGCACCACCCTCGAATGCGGGCTGCAACATAAGCACGAGGCGTTATTTGCTGAAGTGCATCGCAGTAACATGAGTAAGTTGGGTCCGGACGGGAAGCCGATGTACTTTGATTCGGGGAAGGTTAAGAAGGGGCCTAACTATCAGGAGCCGGACTTGGAGAAGATATTGATGAGACTATGACTAGGTGATTTAGAGAATTAATATGGTTAAACAATGATCGAAACGCCCCTGTCTCTGATGGGGGCTTTTTTGTGTCCAATCCCAACCTAAAAACAATACAACAGAAAAATTATTCCCGTAACCCTCACCAAGCTAAATTGCCGCCTCAAACTTTAAACAAAACAAAATGGCAACTGTAATCTCCATTACCTCCGAAGAAAAAATCCTTGTAACGCTTTCTCCAAAGACCGCAGCCGGTAATCCTGCGAGCGTTGAAAATCCAGTTTGGTCCGTACAAAGCGGGGACGCAACCCTTGAGCCATCTGCCGACGGTCTTTCTTGCACGCTGATCTCTGGTGCTGCCGGGATCAGTGAAATTAGTGTTGTGGCTGACGCTGACATGGGCGAAGGCGTTGTGGAAATCAGTTCCGCCATCACATTGGCCGTAACTTCTCCATTGGCGTCTGATCTTGGTATCACCGTAGGCGTAGCAGAACCAAAGTAATGAAAGCGAATTTCATCTTTCCTAACGTCACCGCCTACGATGTAGAGAAGGTGGACGTTCTGGTGGGAGAAACTTTCACCATCAATCTGCCGGACGAAACCGAAGCGGTGGATTTCTTTTTCAACAACGACAGCGTTCTTGACATTAGCGCAGAAGGCACGAAGGCCATCATCAAGGCGTTGGCCGGTGGTGACTGCGTAATCAAGCTTGAGCGGAACGATGTTGTCTTGAAGAAGCTGTATCTATCCGTTTACACGCAACAGGCCGTGGAACTGAACCCTGTTGTGGGGACGCCTGTGCTGAAAGGCAAGAAATAGTCGAAAAGACAGAATTGTGTGAAGCCGGATCGTAATTGGTCCGGCTTTTTTGTTCATCGACATTCCACGTCATTTCGTCGAATCGCCCTTGCCATCCCCGTGGCGTGTGGTATCTTTGAAGTCTAAATAATTAACGTATGCACATTAAAGGAGTTATTACTCACGTCGGAGAAGTTACCACCGGAACGGGGTCAAAAGGCGAATGGAACAAGTTTCAGGCCGTCATCACAGAACAAGGGCCGCAGTACCCAAAATCACTGGTCTTCGATGTCTTCAACGACAAGGTATCGGTGGCGTTGGGCGAAGAATGTACCATTCACTTTGAGACCAAGGCGAATGAATACAATGGAAAATTCTACAATAACATCAATGCATGGCGCAAAGAAGGCGCATCCGCCTCTGCACCTGCTCAGGCACCGCAAGGCGCAACGCTACCGCCAAAGCCTGCGGCACCTGCACCCGTGGCACAAGCACCAACATTCATTCCTTATGGTGGGGACGATAATTTGCCTTTTTAATTTACAACGGCCCTGAAAATGGGCCTTTTTTTATGAACCACCTTCCACTCCTCCAAACTCTAGCCTCATCGCTCAAACCGAAAGCGGAACTTACCAAGGCATCTCGTGAACTCAATCCTGTCTGGGTTTTGGAAGAGCGTCTGCCGTATGAGCATCGGGTTCACAATGCCAAAGTGTTGGAGAATCTGGGGGCGTTGAGTGGGTTCGTGGAAAGAAGGATGGGTAATGAGTACATTAGAATAGCAGTGCCGAGATGAAAATATTAAACAGACAACAATTCCTTGCCCTACCAAGCGGCACCCTTTATTCAACCGACGACCCCGCTCTTTTTGTGGTGGGGCTGGCAATTAAGGGAGACACGATTTACGATGGGAAGGAAGCCATTGACTTTTTCAAAATGGACTTAATCCATAACGTACCATCCGTTGATGTTGTGGACGTGGCGGAACAGACGGGAGAATCTTTCGAACTAGAATTCGATTCGTGGGGTCGTGACGGGTTGTTTGAGCGGGATGCCTTGTATGCCGTTTACAGCACCAAAGACATTGCCGAATTGGCACAAACCATTTCTAAATGCGTGGGACATGAATAACCAATCAACATTCACCCTCTACGCCAAGGGTCCGAAGGGAACCAAGCACTTGCCCAACCTGACGGTGAAGAACTTAACGGAAGCCGAGTGCCGTGCTAAGTGCAACGAGTTGAGAGAACTTGGCTACCGGAACTTTGACCCCAGAAAAACCAACTCAAGAAAACATCCACAAAAACATCAATCTGTTTTTTAGGGTTAATTTTACTTGTATCTTTGTTGCGTTGCCGGTTGGTAGCCCTGAAGGAGAGAGCAGGAAAAGAACTTGGTAGCAATACCAAAAACAAGGCCCCGTAATAGGTTGGATCTCTCCCCGACTTGTTGCGGGGTTCTTCTTTTTACAACAGTGGAATACAAAATTGGAGATCGAAATGGATGTATTGAAGTGACGTCTCATCCGTTTAAAAAAGTGGGAAAGATAAATTATTATAGTGTCAAATGCGATTGCGGAAATTGTTTTGTGATGCAGCAAGGTAATTTTAAGAAATCATTAGGCAAATATTGTATAAAATGTAGGTCAAAAGCACAAACATTTTATACCAAGGAAACAAGAAGACTTCGCCATATTTGGTGTCACATAAAAGTGAGGTGCTATGACAAAAGAAACCGAGCGTATTGTTTTTATGGGCAGAAAGGAGTTTTTCTTTGCGATGAGTGGCTTAATTCATTTGAATCGTTTCGAGATTGGGCGTTGGCAAATGGCTACGACAATAGTTTAACTATTGATCGAATTGATAGCAACGGGAGTTACGAACCTTCAAATTGTCGTTGGGCAAATTGGGTTGAGCAAGCCAGAAATAGGAGCAATAATGTTTTTTACGATTTTGAAGGCGAAAGAATTATCCAAGTCGAACTTTTGCAGAGGTATAATATAAATTGCCAAACCTTTTTATCTAGGATAAAAAAAGGAATGACCCTAAAAGAAGCATTGACCACTCCTGTTGTAAAGCAAAATAAAAAGCCAAGAATAACGACAAAATAAACGGTTTCGTCGAAATTGGAACCAACCTTTGAAGCAACGTAACTAATATTGAAGCATGGACGCAAAAGAACTAGCTTTCAAGAAAGAAGCATTAGAGCATGGCCTTGCCCACATCGCCATTCAGAACAAAGACGCTATGGTGGAGTTGATGCTCAACATTGACGAGACGTGGAGGGCCAAGAACGAGAAGTCTTTCTTTGAGACCGAACTCGACAAGGTGGACAACGGGTTTGGTAAGGTGGGGGCGAAGTTGGGCCACGACAGCATCACGGATCATGTGGTGGTGAAGGGGACTCCGTTTGACGAGAAGTTGCCGGAGAATTGGGACAATGCGGATTTGTCCGATGTGCCGGAGGATTGGATGCCGGAGAAAGGCCAATCAATGTTTACGGTGTTTGACGGGAAAATATATACGTCAGCCGACCCTGATATGTATGTGAAAGGCAAGAAATTTCCGACGCTTCGGTTAGCTGATATGTATCTGGACAGCTTGAACCCCGTCGAGCGGTGGAAGCCGGAGGTGGGGGAGAAGTATTGGTGTTTTAGCGAAGGTGGTGTTCATAAAGGCGAATGGGAAGGAAACGAAGAAGAACTTGTTGATTGGGACTTCGGCAACGTATTCCGCACCGAGCAACAAGCCATTGCGGCACGGGAACGTGTGAAAAAAGCCCTTCTTGGTTAAAACAAAATAAATGTCATACATTTGTGCTTCGCAAAAAGCAAACGTATGACAACAGAAATCAAACATCCCACCACCCTCACCATGATTGAGTCGAGGGTTTTGGTGTTTCCGGACGCAGCACCGGAGTTCCTTGACCAAGCCGGAACCCTCATCATCCCCGACACCGCAAAAGAAGCGCCACCACAAGGCACCGCTATTGCCATCGGTGCTGACGTGAAAGTGGTGAAGGAAGGAGACAAGGTGCTTTATTCCAAGCACGCAGGCATCCGAACGGAATTCAACAAGCAAGAATACCTCATCCTCCACGAACGGGATATTCACTGCGTCCTATGAGTTTGTTCGTCACAGAGGACACCCCATCCCTGAAACCAATCAGGGAATATCTGGTAGCCATCACCGGCCTCTACGAAGAAACCATTACCCATGGCACCCTTCTCCTTCATGCCCCGTCCGCCATCTACAACGAGACGGCAGGGCTATGTGAGGATGGCGTGGTAATGAAGGCCCCGATGGATGGAGGATTCGATGAGGACATTGTTGGCAAGAAGGCCCGATTCTGGTTCATGGACGCTCATGCCGCATACAAGAATAACTACCCCAAAGTCAATGGGCATTTGCTTGTAGCCCCGTATTCCATTATTTCGGTGGAGGGCAAGATGGTGGGAGAACACATTCTGTGCAAGCCCATTGAAATCGGCAAGACGGCATCGGGACTCATCATCCCCAATATTGAACTCATAAGTATGGACTCTCTCCAGAAGCCCAAAGAGAACTGGCGTGAGTGGTACACCGACAGAGGCGTTGTGTGCGCTGAGAATGACCATTTCCCGATAGGCACCATTCTGTTCTGGGGCGAAGACAGCAATGTTCGTCACGGATGGGAAGGCGGCTTTCTGGTGAAGCGCAGGATGGTGTTGTGTTGGGGCAAGGAGGCAGAGCGTATGTCGTATGTGAGAAAGAAACGGAAATGAAAAAGATAGAGGTTCCGTTGTTTCCTTCCGTCCCAAAGCGGGGCCGTCCGGTGAAATACGACTTCACCCCGTTCCTTAGAAAGACCGTGGAGTTTGTCGTGTATCCGGCTGTTCCGTGGAGTGAATATGTGTCCTTCAAGAACGCTTTCTACAAGTGGCGGAAAGAGAACGGGGTGAAAGGTCGCTACGAATATGACTACAAGGATGCTCAGGACGACACCCCATCCTGCATCACCATCTGGCGTGTATAATGGCAAACAGAATCCGAGCGGACGTATGGGTAAAATGTGGTACACCGGCCCGTGGGCGCTTTCGGTTTTATGGGTTTAGCCTATATTTGTCTGAAGGCATTCAATTCTATCCACACGCCACCATCAACGAACTGAAACACTCATGGAAAATAACCAAACGCCTGCTAAAGACAAGGGCGGCACCAATGGCAAGAAGAGGGACCGAACAAGGCGTGTCGGGAATATTTGTCTACCGGAATGCTCGTATTCTTGGCGAAGAGTCTTTAATGAGACGCTTGGCTGCTACGAAATTTACGTCAAAAGAAGTAATTTTCTTGTTGCCACCGGAATCGGCGCCCAATCAGACAGCTTCCTGATCGGGGCTATGCCTGCCATTGTCACCATCCTGCAAGACCTTATCAATCAAATCGAAAATGGAGAAGTCAATAAACAAACGTACAAAGCAGCCAGATACCTCCTCAACCAATATCGCACCTCTTTCCGAAAAGGAGAGGGCATGGGTAGAGATGGTTTACTCCGACTCGATACCCTTGACACTGACTTGGAGGGGCAGGGTGGCGGAAGCTACACGGAAGACGAACTATTCACCGGATGAGGATCGGATAAGGCAGATGAGCCGATTTTACTTCCAGTCCCACATCAGGGCCGAAGCCTATTGGTCTATGGTGATAATGTACCACAACGTCTGCGATAGCATCCGGACGCCAGAGGGAGCCGGTGACGGGAAGAACGAAAACTCATCCTACAAGGTCAAGATTGAAAACGGACTTAAACTCAAAAGTCTCATGAAGGAAATGCGGGATATGGCCGAAGACCTATTCAAAAAGAACGAGCAAGCCGAAGCCGATTTCCAGAGTGGTAAAATGGACTCAAGCTTTGGCGAGGGTGTAATGGAGGCGTCTTTAAGAGAGTTGAAAGATGAAAGTAAAGCTAGTTGATGACAGTAAACCTAAGTACCGTAAGCCCCCTAGAGAGCGTCACATATTCCTATCCTCAAAGCTATGGGATGTTGAGTTGGGATATGTCTTTTCCGTTGATAAGGGAAGTTTTTACGAATCACACGGTGACGTACCAAACTTTAAGGGCTATCTCAGAAACCAGTATAGACGCAATTTCATTGTCATAAAAGAATCGAAAAGGAATTGGATTATTAAACGAGTAAAAAAAGATGAGGAAGGCGGTGATAAAAATGAGCAACTTCGTCGTAGGCGATTTTATTTTCCTAAAAGGCGAACAAGTAATCGCAAAGTATCGGGTGAGCAAGATAACGGAGGAGGGGATGACAACCCTGACGTTGGTCCTGCCCAAGAATGACTTTAACTACCGGAAGGAAAAAACCTTTGAATACAAAGGCACCGAATACAAAGTGGGCTACCCTTTGTTCAAGCAGGGGCTTCGGGCTTACCCATTCAAGCCGTCTTACGACTTATTGTGGACGGCATATTTCAAGAAACAGGAACTAAACTTCCTTGTCTCAAAGAATGAGCGCATCCTTCGTCGTGTCGCCAAAATCAAAAGTGCCGACAAGGTGATACGAATGATAAAAGTGACAGAACAATACCATGATGCCGTTCGGAAGGCAATGAGAAAACAAGGCTAAATGTGGACGCAGGAAACATATCCGTTTGAACTAGGCCCCAATCAGCAGATACGGGACGGGAGAATCTGGGAGCAAATCTGGACGCTTGAATGCCGGACACCCATCATCCCTGACGACCTCTCCAAGATTGACGGGTACAACAACCCGAAAGCTAAGTTCCAACGGACATCCATTCCGGCCTTAATGAACATTGAGTCTTCTCAAATATCAGAAGACGGCACCGTTATGTGGATGCCAGATCAGGCCCGATGGATTAAAGAGGAAATACGCAAAATCTATTTTGATGGCTATTGGTTCTTTAACAGAGGCGTTCTCACATGGCTCACCCCGTGGCAATACATGGGCCTCAACTACTGGAAGCCGGCACTAGGAACGCCCGACGGATTCATGGAATACCGTAACCGTCAGCGCAAAATCCTGCATTACAACTGGAATGTCTACCAATACTGCGAGGAACTAGGCGTCACCTACCTCAAAGGGCGTCAGGAGGGTAGCACAACGTGGATGCACTTGATGATGTTCTGGCTAGGATCACGGGCAGAGAATCAGATGGTGGGCCTTTCGTCCTACGACTACGAACTGGCCGCAAACAACTTCAACGAACTTCTCACCATGCCGGTGCAGAACCTCCCCGTTTGGCTCACCCCTGTCTGCCGGACCAACAAAGGGGAGTTGCACTTTGAGGAACCCGTGGAACGCATCACCAAGTCAAAGAAAATGAGAAGCATCTCAAAGGCTTTGCGTGGTAAGATAGGGCTTGAATCCCTAAACCCGAAAGGATGGGATGGGCGTCGTTTGAATGGCCTTGGGGCTGATGAGGGCGGTAAGTGGCTCAAGGTGAAAATCACCCAATGGTGGGCAAAGCAGGTGAGGGCTTTGATGGAGGACGGCAGGAAGAGAGGCCACGCATTCCTTCCCACAACGACGGAAGAGGGCGACAAAGGAGGAGGGCCGTTTAAGATGCTCTTTGAGGGGTCGGATGTTTCCACCATGCAGAATGGAAAGTACCCAACCACCAACAACAAGCTTCGCAATCTATTCCTTCCGGCCTATGAGGGCTACCCCGGGTGGGTGGATGAATACGGCAACGACATCATCGAATACCCCGACGACGACCAGTGGGCGTGGATGCAAAAGCGCTATGGTCACAAAGAACGCATAGGCAGTAAGGCCAAACTAATGCGTGACCGTCAGCAGATACAGGAAGGGGGCAATGATGACCTATATGCCGAAGAACTGCGGCAGAACCCATTTGTGCCTGCCGATTCGTTCAATTCCATGAACGAGCATTGCCCATTTGACGTCACCATCCTGCAAGCCCTCAAGCGAACGGCAGATACCAGAGAAATACAAGATCAAATCAAACAGGGCTATTTCTATTGGATAGACAAGCCCAACCTGATTGTTGGATGGAGGGAAGACCGGAAGCGAGGCGTAATGCAACGGACGTGGGAACCCAATGCCAGTTTCATCAATCGTGTGTCCACTAAACGTGGCGGCAGAACCCCAATGAACGGGGCTATGGGAGCGTTTGGCCTTGATCCGTATCTGAAGGCGTCCACAAAAAACAAAGGCTCTAGGATGGCGATTACGGGCAAATTATTCTACAACGCCCAATACGAGGAGGCCAACCGGAAGGAACGGGCGGCTTTTGGTCGCAACATGGCCGGCTACTTCCCCACTCCTGCGATATTCTTGTCTTTCACCCACCGGTCAAGCGACCCTGTGGAGGACATGGAGCAACTTTTGATGGCAGCCCTTTATTATTCCATGCCAATATGTGCGGAGAATAACACGCTTATTTCCGTGCAGAACTACTTTGAGCAAATGGGGTGCGGAAACTTTCTGTTGAATGAAGCGGAAATTCTCAATGAACCATCTCCCACCATCAATCAGCTTCAGCAGAAGGGTATTCACACGGGAGGAGAGGGGCAAGGGGCCGATTCTATACGGAAAGGGGCAACACACTTCAATGAGTTCTTGAGGGGCAACGGGTTGTATTTGGGCGACCATACCTACGACATTGCCGAAGAACCGTTGCGATACCCCTTTGTTGAAAGCATCAACGACAATATGGCTTTTGACATTACGGACAGAACCAAGTCCGATGCCACTATGTCCATCATCATGGCTCAATTTTATGAGTACAATGTAAATGAGTATTCAAAGCCTCTTTTCTTCACCCAGACGGCGGCAAGCGATGTGAAGCGGTTGTTTCCGAAGGGGACTTTTGTTAGAAGAATGTGAAAAAATATTTGAAGTTTTTCAAACTTTGTATATTTGGCCGGAAATATTTCTAACAATTTAAACGTTTAAGAAAAAATGGCAATTCTTCAGATGTGGACCACAACCGGTCCGTTCTCAGGGCTTTCTTCGGGCGGCTCAACTCTTGTCGCTTACGATACATCAAGCATCGTATGGCCTTCTCTTGCTTCCAAAACTGGAACAACCGCTTCCTCTACTTTCCAGTATCAGGGGCCAAACTCCACTCTTGGTGAAGCGTATGTGAAAGCATCCGTTCTCGGTATCACGGCAGCAGCCGGAGCGTCAAGGCTCAATTCCTAAAAAGAAGGGGGCTACAAACCCCCTTCTTTACTTTCTTCCCTTGAAATACTTCTCGTAATACTCGACTCCCAAGTCCGATTCTTTCCGGTGCAAAGAAATCTGCGTATAGTTCCACCGGTTCCCGTCATTCCCCTTCTCTGACTGCCATTCCGAATCATGGGCCTGATGATAGGCAATTTTGTAGGGTAGCTTGTTTTTGATCTTATAGGCCCAAAAGCTATCCCATGCGGCCCTTGCCAGATAAAGGTCCACCGGCAGAATTTCCTCTAACACCGGAGCGTCTGGGCGGAAAGCAAACAAATCAACTCCTTCATATTCTTGCTTGTCGGCAATGGAACTAAAATCAAGCAACCCATTTGTCACCACGTCCACCCTTTGAGCATACACGGCAGAATAGTTGTGTAAGTCCATGTAGGTGCGGATAATGGACGTGGCTTGAGGTACAAGACAAATGTCACGGTTAAGCAGGATGACGATGTCGTCGGGGTGCTTGCATTGCGTCAAGGCTTCCGATAGCATTTGATTGACAAACGGCAACCCTTCCGATGTATGGCAAAGAACTGCCGTGTGCATATCCTCCTGAATCAGCCGGTTCCATGACATCATAGCAAGCCCATTTCGTGCCATTTGATTAGTATCACCAGAAAAGAACTCATTGGTCAGAATGTAGTTTGTGGCCGCAAGCAGGTTGTGGTGCTGACGAACGGGCGTGTTTCTGGCAATACAAGCCACCATCTGACTAGCATCCACGGCCACCATCTGCTGCGTAAACACGCCTATGGTGTTTGGTTTTGGCGTTGATTGAACCCATTGTGGAGAACGGGAGATGAGAATGTTCGGTTGATCGCAGAGGTGGAACTGGAAGCTATCGTTCAAAATATACAACACACCTTCTTCATTCATATCCTGCTGAAGTTTCTTCAGTCCTCTTGTGTGAGGCTCGTAAATAACGTAGGGGATATGAAGGGATGCGAGGGCGTATTCGACGTTGTGTTGAATGCGTGTGTCCTCTATCTTGGAGGAATGCCCATCAAGGGCTATGATGGCTTTTTTATAGTGAGGCATAGTATTCCTGATAGGCTTGGTAGTTGCGGAATGGCTTGCATAGTTCGCTTGGTTGCTGATCGAGTTGGCAGACAATGATTTCATGCGTCGGGTATTTGGCGGCACACAAAGAGGCGGCTTTCACGGGGTCAAGGATGTCGTTGTCCATCACCACCACTTCATGCTGGGGGAATAAATCCATCACTTCCACAAAGCGTTTGGAGCAACACACAATGGATGGGTTTTGTATCTTTTTGCATACCATATAAATGTCCCCAAAGCGACCAAGAATGACGTACACCGGTTTTTCAATCGGTGCTAAATAGTAATCAGCCACCACACAATTCGCTTGACTCACCGGCATTGCGGCCCCTCTATGCGTTCCGTCTTTTTCACCAATATTTCTGGCACGACTAACCGTTGGGGCTAGTTCGTATCGGCCACCTAAATGAGCCTCCATAACAACGTCCCACGAGCCTTCATGGGTATCGTGCCGGTCGGTGGTCCATGCCTTCTCCATTGCCGACCATTCACGTTTCAGCGCCACCCATCCCCAACAAGTAAATTTACGCTTTTGCATTACAACTTTGTTTTGATCTGGAAAAGGGTGAAGAGATTCCCATAGGGTAATGTTACGGACAGAAGGGTTGTCGCCATGATGAGTAAGCGCCCATTTGACGTAATTCAATGCGTCAACGCTCAAAATTATGTCGTCTTCTACCACTAAAACGGCATCGGCCCCTATTGAAAAACAATGAGCCAAAGCACTTTTAATTGTGCCATTGCACCCTTGTTTGTCCTTGGGGAACAAAACGTGAGGCGAGTATGATTTAGCCAAGGCATACACTTCGGGGTGAAGCGTGTTGTCGGGCAAGAGGTCAAGGAAGATACGGATGGGAGCATCCATGTTGTCCATCGCCATGATGGCATCCAATGATTCCTTGAGATATTCGGGGCGTTTATAGCCAATGGAAGCAATGATGATGTTATGAGGCATAGTGCTTAATAAAATGTTCAAGTTCAGGATTAACACCGGGGTGGCCGGGGAAGTGAGCGATAAAATCCCCCGGTTCCCAATACGTGCCCCACGGGGAAATGATGGAGTTGAACGTTCTGGCAGGGACAAGGGTAATGGGCAGCGATTCCAGATTCAGGTGCATATACGTTTGATATAAGTGAGGCATCATTTCCCATGTCGGCTTTTCTTTGTGGATGAGTTCAAGAAAATCCTTGGTGTTTTGCGTCTGATTGAGCATTATAATACCTGCGTTCAACCTAGTGTGAGGGCCAAGTAGTTCCTCGCACATAATCACGTCCGGCCCCATAGCGCAAATGTCTTCCAACTTTTTGTCGGTATTGGTGAATAGCGTGTCGGCATCTAGCACGAAAACAGCATCGTAATGCGTGAGTTGCTCGGCCATCCGCACCATTCCGTTGTTGAGTAGTTCGCCATACTCCATATTGGCCCACATAACGTCGTAGCCATTTTTCATGGCGTATTCCCAATGATTCTGATAGGTGGCCCGTGTGACCGAGAGGCAACCGAGGGAGTGATTTGTCCAGATAAGAATTTTCATAACCGCAAAGCTAACCCACCGCCAAAAATAGGTATTGGTTATTCGGTGAAATCACAGATTTTCTGGATAAGGGAATTTGATAATTATTCTTTTATCTTTGGCCCATGATTGTTCAACAAGTTGTCACAATTATTTTAAATCTGCTGAACGCTAGTTCTTATTACAAGAGCGCAGCTGAAGTGCAAGATTCTTTAAATATTGCTAGTTTGGATTTATATAAGCGTCTGCGTGGCAATCTGGCCCAATACAGGCCGGGGATGCCCATCGCCTCCATCCAACCGGAGCAAACCAACGTGTCCTCCGATGCCATCGCTGAACTCTACCGGATTTACCAATACGATGGACCGGGGCCGCTATCCATCACCGTGGACGACGACACCGTTGTTGACATCGTGGAATCCATTGAGGTGCAATATGGGAGTGGTGCGGCAACGTCGTATCCCGTCAATGTTGTGCCTGATAACCAATATCTTATGATGGCAAACAATCCCGTCATCACGCCAATCGAGAAACGTCCGTTGGGCCGGATGCGGGGCTTATTGTCCTATGACGTTCTTCCCGACGATTACTTCAGGGCCAAGGTGAGGGTGCTTACCCTACCCACCGTATGCGAATTTACGTTTGTAGATTCGGCTGGTCCGGTGCCGGATATTGTTGTCACCACCGACCTCAACTGGTCAGAGGACAAAATAGATAATCTGGTGTATGGCACCGTTGCCGCACTAGGATTCAACCTTTCCAATGGGGTGTTGGTTCAGGCAGGGAACGCAATGAATGAGAAACAACTATGACACTTACCGACCTCAACTACAACTACCTCGCCAATCAGATAATCCTGATGTTCATGGCAGGCCGTCCCACCACGGAGGGCATAGATGAGCGTGAGGTGGAGGCATGGGTGAAAGAGGCCCATGCTGAAATCGGGCGCAATCAATACTTCGAGAACTACAAAGCCGAAAACCAATCCACCGTCAACGGGGAGTGGCTTGTCACCTACACTATTCCTTTGACAACAGACACGCCCACCGGCTACAAGAAGGCCGTCCTAACCGAAAACTACCTTCCCTTGCCAAAGAACAGGGGTGTTGTGAGGGTGAGTGTGGCGGATGCCAATTACAAGGGACGGAGGCAACTAGCTTTCATTTCTTTTGAGAACTACGAAAACATAAAGGGCGGATCAACGATAAAGTTTGCAGGGGATATGTTCTATTCCGTTGCGGCCAGAACCGTCTACGTTCTTCCGGCCTGCGATAAAACCATCACCATATCGGAAGTGAGGGTGACGCAAGCCGTGGCAAATGACGCCACACTAAACGAAGGTCATGCGATGCTGATTGTGCGGAATGTAATGCCGCTGATGATGCAACGCTTTGGCCGGAAAGCCGATATGACCACCGATGCTAATCCTAACGCTTCTGCATAATGCTACTACAAACCGTTGATGAAATAGTTGGCGTGACAATGGAGGAGATGGAAATCCCATCCACCAATGAGTTCCGCATGACCTCTTTCGCCTTGGACTTTGTTCGGGCGATGCAGAAGGATGTGAAAACGTCGATTCCCAATCGGGATAAAGAACATTTCTACCAACTCGAAACTCCGGGCTACCATGTACTAAACCTGCCGGTGGACTTCTATGACTATGTGTCGGTTGGTGTGCAGGTGGGGCGGTATATAAAAGGATTGGCGATTAACAACCGTGTGACCAATCACAAGATACAGCCCGACCCGTCGTTATTACTCCAAACCTCCACAAACAATACGTGGTATTTTGGAGGCTTGTACGGATACGGGATGTTGTGGGGTGTAACGGGTGCCATTGACGCTTACGGCAACGGGAATGACTATGGCGACATTACCATTGACTTTGAGAACAAACTCCTCATCACCTCTCCGACATTTCGGTTCAAGAATGTGATGTTGCGTTACTACCCAAATTGCATTACGCCATCGGCTGATACGTGCATTCACCCGTGGTTCATTTCAGCATTGAAGAACTGGTTGAATTATAAGTATTGGTACTTTCGGGGCGACCCAAGATGGCAGGCGGCAAAGATGGAATACGAGAAAGAGTATTTATTTGCGGTGCAAAGCAAGTACAGAATGAAGATACCAACGATTGTGAAGATTTTTGAACGCATAAGAGGATACCACCATGGCTAACGAAACAGCAGCTACCTACGTCCCGTTGGGGCGTGAAGGAACGGGGTATGCCACCATCCTTCAGAATACAGTCCTTCCGTCGCTTCAGAACGAGCAGCGTCGTGCTGACCGTCTCTATCAGATGGAGGAGTTGGCGAAACAGGCGGCTGCTAAGGCGGCGGCGAAGAAGGCCGAAGAAGACGCCAGATATGTCCCACCATCTTTTGAAATTGCTAAAGGTGATTATTGGAATCCGTACATTAAGCAGCAAGAGCAAAATTTAATGGCGCAAACGCTTGATAAAATAAAGAACGCAAGAACTATTGGCGAGAAGGGCGAGGCTACGAATGCTTTTAATAGGGCTATGCAGCAAATCAATTATGAAGGCGAAATAGACTCACAAAAAACAAAAGCATTCATCCCTAAGCTTCAGGAAATGGGGTTGAATGTGGATGAGAAAAAAGCCGCCCAGTTTTACGCAACGGCTTCACAAGACCCTAACTTCAGAGGCACAAACAAGCAAGATGCTTTTTTTAAATGGGTGGTGACAGACCCTAATAATGTTAACACGCAGTATATTGGGCAAAAGCTTCAGGAAAAGATACCACCAAACTCTTTGACATATCGCAACGCAAAAGGCGTCAAAGAAGCCATTACTATTAGCCCAATTTACAAAACAAAAAAAGTGTATAACCCTGACCTTAAAGCCAATGTAATAACGGCTGAGGAGGTGGATTTTGACAAGGCAAATGCTTTGCTTGATAGTAATCCGGTTTATCGGGAGGTGGTGATGGCAAAGGTCAATCCTCTTTCATTAGCAATAATGAAGAAAGACCCAACAATGCCACAGGTCCAAGCTGAAAGGGAGGCAAAGAAAATGGTGTTTGAGGAAATGTTCCCAAAGGAGAATGCGAAGGTGGTGTATGATTACGAAGAAGCATTGCCTCCAAAGGCCGGTTCCGGACCCGCTAAAAAACCAATATTCAAAACAAGCAAGGGTGGTAAGTCATCATTTATCATTACGGTAAAAGATAACAAAGGGAAGGTTATTACAAGTACGCAAAACGGCACATGGACCGACCCTGATGCTGTAAATTTTCAATTTGAAAAAGATCAGGTTGCAAATGCCGGAACAAGAGCGTTTCTTTTATCCGACCCTACGGTAGCAGAAGACGCAAAGTTGGTTGAAAAAAACAAGCAGGGTGGATACACTATAAATCAAGGTTTTAACTACCGGCTTGCTTCTAAAAAGAAGATGCCTTATTGGTCTGAGGATGTTGTTTTTACCAGAGGTGGGGAGCCGGTGTATAGTGTAATAAAAGACACTCCAATTGACGACGTTACATATCAGCAAATAAAGCGTGACCCTGAAAAACTTAAAAAGACCAAAATGCTCACCGGATATGAGGTGACGGCAAATCTTAGGTATTCAGATAATCAAGACCAAATAAAAGGGGCGCCATTACCAACGCTTAAAATGTTCATCCCAGAGGAGGACGCCACCGACATTATAACGGCAATAGGCAAAAAAGGAGGCTCACAAGAAGAAGACGCAACGGCTGATAACATAAATGATGTATGGGGGAAATAACGGAAAAGAAAGATAGGCGGGAGATTTACAGGGCGTTAATAACAGACCCTCAAACTGCCGGTACTTTTAAGAAGTATTCTTTTACAGAATTTGAGTCAAAGCTATTGTCGGACGAGAAAGCGGCAACAAGCGTGGCGCAGCGAATGGTGAGCAAAGGACTTGTGCCAAACATGGATTCGTTCTTTGAGCAATACATCAACGAACCTGCCCCACAACAACCCCCATCTCGTCCCGTCCAAGTCCCCACTCTCCTACAACCGGCACAACCGGCACAAGGGCCAAGCCTGACGCAGATGACGGGTCAGCAGGCAATGACGCCGATGGCACCGGAGCCTCAATTCCAACCATTTCAGTTTGAATCTCAAAAGGAGATAGAGCAAGCGGCAAAGAGTCCGGTGTTTCTGGCGAACCCACAGGCCATTGAAGCGCAGAGGGGCAACATCATCATGCCTACCAAGGAGGCCGAGCAAGCGTTTGGTGAGATGACACCGGAGCAGCAGCAGGCGGCTATTCAGGGTGGAAGTGGTGGTGTATTAAGTAGAGAGGCTTCTGAAAAGAAAAAGACGCTTAGACAGAAGATTTCAGAAAGCATTAATAGCGTAAAATCCTATGGGGCCGACCTTGTGAAATCTGCAAAGCGTGGATTGGCTCAGGGCGATGCAATTCAGACTGCAAAACTTACAGACCTAGCAACCGGTAACGTTGAAGGCATTGATTTTGATGCCATGGCAAAAGCCAACAAGGTTGTTCGGGATATGGGTGCTACGGATACCGAACTAGATTTTGCTCAGTCAGATGGGATATGGGACGATATTTCCGACTGGATGAAAATGGTTCTTCCGGTTGCAATCGAATCCACCGCTACTCTTGCCAGTTCTGGACTTGAAGAAATAGGAACAGGAGCCGCCGTAGGGGCTGGAATTGGTAGTGTTGTGCCGGGAGCCGGAACAATAGCAGGGGCCGCTACCGGTGCAATGGGTGGTGTTTCTACTGCCGGATACAATATGGAATTATACGCTTCCATTCTTGACGGGCTGGATGAAAAAGGAATTGATGTTACCAACCCAACCGCTTTAAAGAAAGCTTTTTCCGACAAGGAATTGATGGGGCCGATATTGAAACAGGCTAATACAAGGGCGGCTATTATTGGGGCCGTTGATTTAGTCGGTGGTGAAATGATTGGTCAAACCGGACGGATGCTCAAGAACGCTGAAAAGGCGGGTAAGATGAGCAAAGGAATGGGGCGCCTTATTCGTGGCGTGGAAAGAACAAGGGGATTGGACGAAGCGTTTACAGGATCAGCGGGGGAACTAGCCGCTCAGGTCGGTTCTGGGCAGGAGGTGAACTGGCAGGACGTTGGCTTGGAAGGAGCCGGTGGTGCGCCTATTGTGGCACTACAGGGGGCTTTGAGTAAAGCAGGCCAACCAGCACAAACTCCACCACAACCACCCACGCAACTAGGCGGCATCCCAACCCAACCAGTTCCAGAAAACGCCCCTGCGTTTGTGCCGGAAGCACCGGAACCCAGTAGTCCGGAAATCCCGAACAACTCAATAGAATCAGAAGAAACAGCGGTGGACGACGCTGAATGGAATGAGTTTGTGGACAAAGGCACGATTGACCCACTTCGTCTTGCAGGTATTATCGAAGACGTGAAAGACGGGGTTGATATGTCGCAAATGGACAAACGCTACCAAGCCATTGTTCAGGCGGCCATGCCACAAGTCAATGAAATCTTAGCAGCACAAGCCAATGACAACACTAACGCAGGAACTAGCGTCGCAAATGTGGATGAGCGAGTGGGCGACGAATCAGGACCAACGGATGCTCCTGTTAGCCCCGAAGTGGTTCCCGCAACTGATGGTGGTGGGACGGGTGAAGTTCTCGCTACCGACGCCACTCCCGTTCCATTACCACAAGTGGAACCGGCTGAACCAGCACAGCAGGGTGGGGTGGATGCCGCCACCGAGGTAGGGGAAATTGAGAGACGACGGGAAGAGGAGTTAAGTTCAGTAGTGCCAACGGATACACCAACGGAAGAAAGCGATTTTCCTCTATTAAAGGGAACTGATGTTGTAAGATACATCCCAGAAGAATTAGCACAAAAAGCATGGCAGGTTTGGGATGAAAAATACGACACGGGCCAATCTCTACAAAGGGCAAAAGAAAGAGGTGGTTTTGGTGTTAATGAAATGGATATGTTCTACCCAAATTGGAGATCAGAACTTCCGGAAGCAAAAAGAATTAATGCTAAATACGACGCAGAACTAGCCGCCCTTCAATCCAACCAACCCACTCCCACTCCCTCACCAACTCCTGAACCAGCTTCTCCGGCTGATGTCTCGACCCCCACTGATCTGCAAACACAGAAACCCATAGTTGCAGATAATCAGTTTGCTGCGAATATGGAAACCAAGACCCCGCCAAAAGCCGTCGATAAGGCCACGGTCAAAGCCCTGTTGGTTGAAGCCAATGATGAATATGACAAGGCAAAAGCAGCGTTTGATAAAAAGAAAGCGGAACTCAATAAGACAACACGGGAAGATACGCCCGACTTGTTTGGTAAGCGAAAGGTTGAAGAAGGTAGTCCGTCTCTTTTCGATATGCCACGTATCAGTCCGCAACAACGGGAGAAAGCTATTCAACCATTCAGGGATAGATTTGAAAAAGCAAAAAAGGAAGTCAATCGGCTAACAACGCTTTTGAACAAAGGACAAGAAATTACACAGAAACTTAATTTTGAAAACAATGAACAAGTACAAACAACTGGTACAGAAGTACGGAAAACAGAAAGTGGACCAAAAAATGAAGGACCTGTACGAAAAAAGACTCCGCCAGTTCGAAACGCAGGCCGGACCCCAGACGCCATAGCCGCAAGGAATGTTTCTTTTGTAGGCGACCCGTACTATTCAAGCCTGCAATACGTGATGGATATGACTTATCATCCCGATTTGTTACAATCCATCTTTGGCGGTCCTGATAAAAACACGAAGTCGGGCCGAAAAAGCATCGAGGGAGAACGTAAGCCACGTATTCAGTTCCTTGACAAAAACAGCACAATCAAAACGGCTGATAGGCTAGGTGAATTGCTTGCCGAAAAGTATGCCGAAGACAACGGGATTTCCGTTCGAGATGCCGAAGACAAGTTCAACTTTCGGGACATTGCCGAAACCATCATCCTAAACCACAGCAGCCGCAATCAGATGGTGAAAGCGGTTCTGGACCAGAATGATTTAGTTGAAGAACAGCATCGGTTTCCCTACGACCCAGAGGGTATTTACGGGGAGGACTTTAATGAAGATGCTGCAAAAGACGTTGATAACGCCCTTGAAAATATACCTGATTCGTATTGGGAGGGAATGGACCTGACTGACGATCAGTACAACGAATTGTTTGCACCAGACGAGGTTCAGCCCTCCCCCCTCACCGCATTCCAGACCAAAGGCGAAGCAGGACGCAAGGCCCGTGAAGCGCTGAAGGAGGAGGTAGGCCCTGAAGAGTTTAAGCGTATGGACAACATTCATCGCAACGGGGAGAAGATGCTCAAGGAATTGCAGGCGAAGGGGATTCTGGAAATACGGTGTCCTTAATAGTCACGAACCAAAGAATACGTGCCACCGCTATGGGTTTTGTTGCCGTTGAGTAAGGCAATTAGAATCTCCATTGAACACGAATCAAAGTACAAAGATTCTTCTATCCAGACTTTTGAAAGGTCGCTATACACTTGCTTAATGATAGCATAAGTTTCCGACTTTGCGTTCCGGCAATAAAACAATCGGGTCTTCAATCCGTAGCCGCCTTCATCATAATACTCGTAGCACTCAACAACTCCGTCCCGACAATCGAGGTAGGTGTTTACTTCTGATTCCTTTGTGTTGTCAGCGTCAAGGTATATTTTGTCGCCTCTATTAAGCTTTTTCATACCCAAACCTACCACCTTCCCCGCATCTACTTAAACGGATTCGATAAGTGATCGGTTTTAGGCGATAATCAAGCTACTTCCACTGTGTCTGTCTAGTGTGCTTCCATGTTTTGTAGCTTCTTCTTTTATACCTAGGAAGCCCTTTAATAAAATTGTATCCATAATCCCAATCATAAAGCTCATCACATCTGACTAACAATTTGTAAGCCTTATTGCAGGTGGTGTTTGTTATTTGTTCTTTCATCTCATTAGGAATTAACCTAATGGAAATCAAACTCCTTCTTCATTTTATTGATTATTTGCTTTACCAAAACACTAAAAAATATTCCACTTTTTTGCTGAAAAATATTCCTAAGCACACAATATCCTATAAATCAATAAGATATTTTTTTATTATTGACTATTTCAAATTGACTTTTCGATCACTTTTGTTCTCCTCCAAACTACCAATCTGCTTGACCAAAGCATTGAGTTGATCCCGTGTAGCAGGAGGGTCTATTTGATCCATGATGTCGTTGTACACG
>Ga0247722_10000504_pt1 | contig 23825 bp, 17 predicted proteins | sample MSEWelMarce3H_FC_FD_189094 | JGI IMG/M metagenome (GOLD analysis project Ga0247722, IMG submission 189094) | Subsurface sediment microbial communities from gas well in West Virginia, United States - MSEEL Well Study Marcellus 3H_FC | ecosystem: Environmental > Terrestrial > Deep subsurface >... | reverse complement strand
ATTATGTTTTGTCCTTAATTTATCAAGAAATACTATAACAGCTTGTGGATTAGATTGAATATTTTTATATAAATATATCAATGTTTCATTAATGTCATATGCATATATATTATTCACTTTTATTTCATTGTTATTTACTTTTGATAAAAATGCAAATAACACACTTCCACCACCTGTAAATATTTCGTGATAATTATTACAAGTTTTAGGAAACTTATCCATAATATTATCTATTATTTGCGTTTTACCGCCCACCCATTTTAATATTGGTTTCGTATAATCACACATATGTTTATAATAAATATACATAATATATTCTAAATATATAAATTTCAATATTTTTTATATAAGAAATAATCAAGTGCTATTTTACTTCATTAATTCATTTCTTTCTTAACTTCCAGATTTATTCATGCTCTCTCGATGCCATAATATTAAAAGAAATAATAAATTAAATACATTAGATACATATTATGACATCACACGCGATTAATTAAATATGAAAAATATAATTCTATCGAAACAATCTTTTCTTGTGGATGTATTGGGTTTTTGGTGGTGGTGGGTTGTCACAAATACTAATTACGGTATTGACGCGGCCACACTCCGGAGCATATTCAAGTATTATTTTAACAAGGTCTCGAATAATATGCGTACTTGCAAATAATAATTGCGTTTCTTTATATTTTGTTTTCACTTGTTCCGCATACTCAAGAATTTGCATTGACTGTTTTTGCGTTGTTGGAACTGTTGTCTTATATTCAGACAATATATTTCGCGGAATATATGACGCAATCAAAACTGCAACATACTTGCCAAATTTGCTATTGCGTCTAGTTTGAAGCGCCATTGCATGTTGGTTTTTGACACCCCAAAATGTGTGATGTGCTTTTGTTTGAGGCATCATATACGGGTCAATAAGGATTGCAAGGCATTTAGTTTCTGTTGCACTCAACATTCCAAGCTCCCAATTCAATGGATACAATGATGATGCCGATGTGCCAGACATCATAACGAGCTAGCGTATTCTTTCAAATTTTGACATCTTGAGAGAATTTCAGAATAATAATATACATATGTATATGTAATTATATATACATATCAATTTTTTGTATAAATAAAAAATGAAAATAAATAATGTTATATATAATATAAGTATAATATAAATATGCCAAAATTTTACGGTATTTCCAATATTGGCAATACATGCTATATGAATGCAGTTTTACAAGCATTAAAAGCATCCGAATTATTAAATTCAGTTGTATGCACTGAGAATACTTTAACACCACTTGCAGATGAATATAAGAAATTTCTTACCCGAAACTTTTTTAATTCTTCATTGTTTCTTAATTTGATTAGTTCTTCATTTCAAAAATATATGCAACATTGTGCCCATGATTTAATTAATTACATAGTTGATGATTTTTCAAAAGATACAAATATTGGGTCCAATGTGAAACAAATATTTTATGGCCAATTCAAAGAACTCATACATTGTACCAAATGTAAAACAACAGACACACAATATGTTAATTTTGCAGATGTCCAGTTTCAAATACCTGAAATGAAAAATCCAACATTACGTGATTGTTTTAATACATATTGTAAAACCGAAATATTAAATGGCCGCATATGTTCTGTTTGCAAAGAAGTAACAAGGACCTATAAAAAAATGGCTTTCCATCAACATCCTAATGTTGCAATATTTGTATTCAAACGATTTGATTTTGTCAATAATAGAAAAATAAATACTCCAATTGAATTATTCAGAACAATCAATTTAGATAATAAACATATGAAACTTATATCAACTATAAATCATTTTGGGACACAACGTGGGGGACATTATACGGCAAATGTACTACATAATGATATATGGTTCAATATGAATGATAATAATGTACAAGTAATTGATGAATGTAATGTTCTTAATAACTCGAGTGTGTGTGTCGCCTTGTACGAAGCCTTAAACGTATCATAAAGAATTCAAACAAACGAACCTGCCGGGTCCTGGACAGATATTTGCTTTAGCCGCATTCGCAAGCAACTTGATGGATCGTTGGACTCGTTCTCGTTGGTGACAAATGCCAGCACAATGATCCGTTGTTTTGTATGCAGACAGAATTTCTGCATATACTGCCGCATTACATCCAATGCAACAACACTTGGATCTGCTTTCGATGCTGCAACAATCAAGAGACTTGACACATGCGTTTTCGCCTCGGGCCCGCATAGCAGCACCAATTGTGATACAACACAAACTAGAAGACAATAGGAAACAAGAGAAGCAGGTCATTTAGACAGATGAAGATAAATTATAATATATATAATATTCATATAAATTCATTTTTTATACATATTACACATATTTTAATAAAAAATTGAATTTATAATTATTAGTATATATATAATTATAAATTATAAAAATGTTCCGTTCTCTTGCCAAATATTCATCATTCACGCTCAATACTCTTCCTATTGCTTGGAAGAAACCATATATTACCCATGCAATAATGGAAGAATATTTGGTAAAAGCAAAAGATAATGGAATTAAAAATTTAATCATAAATAATAAGTCAATTGAAAGAATAAGCCCCTACATATATTTGGAAACTATCGAATTATGTAAAAAATATATTGATAATATTATATTAACTGTTTCAGAACATGACTATAGTTCATTAACAACTCAAGAGAATATTAATGTTTTTACGAACTACAAAAATGCAGGTGTTACGGCAATTCATTTATCTAAAAATTGGATAGACAAAACAGATACTATTTACTCAACTAAGACAAATATCATAAATATTGCACAAGAATTACAAATACAATTGTGGCTTACTTGTGTTTTACAAATGGACGGGGTTAATTCATTACATTCATTTAATGAATATTTAGACTGGATGGTTAAAATAAATGTTGATAATGTATTAGTAAAACAAATGTATATTATCCAACCAAAAAAGAGTATTACTAATATTTCAGATACACATATTAATTTTATGACAAAGCAGTATGTACCTATTAAATGGCTTATTAATGAATATATTAAATATTCATATGACACAACATATGTTGCGCATACGGTAAGACATAAAAAAAAGGTAATACAAATATTATTCGAGACACAGCCCGAGAAAGCTTGGACATTATGTACCAACGGTATTGTATATTCGGATATTTCACGGGAAATATCTCAAATATATATTGATTGATATAAGCAAATTTTGCATTATACACTAATGGGTTTCATATACAGATATTTTCAATACAATAATGTAAAATCTAATATTTATTTATAAAAAAATATTCTATCTATATAGAATATAATATGTCTTGTCTAAAAAGTTGTTTCACCAATCCTGATCTTAACAAGAAATTGATGTGGGCTGGAATTAGTGCCGCTATTTTTGTCGGTGTGTCATTACCTCAGACATATAATCTCACAAAACAATATAGACAAACGGCAGTCGATAATTGTCCTACAAGCGAAGGAAAATTTATCCATGCTGGTTTATTTTTTGCCCTAAACTTTCTCGCAATGAAAGCGGCAGCACGATACAAATGGAATGGTCTTGATACACATTCCGACCGTGAATTAGCACAATATGCCGCATACGGAACACTATTATTTTTTGTATTAATCTCAACAGATTTATTTAATGCAACACATTCAGTATTAGGTAATACCATTACCGCTCCTGGGTGCCCAACTCAAATTGGTGTATTTGTGCATGCTGTCGTATATATGGTTGTTCTTGTTGTATTAATGTATTTCAAATAAAAATATTTCTCTAATTTATATATAATATGAATATGAATAAACATATATTGATGGGATTGGATATATGTAAAAATTATAAATTAGTTGTTACAGGTTCAGTATTATTTATTTTTTTTATTTATATGCTTATCACAATAGAAAATACACATATTATGAAAAAATAATATATGTATTTTCTATTATTATATATTGACTAACATATTTTTATATCTCATTTCAAATGATGCTATGTATTCATTTGTCATTGTAAGTTGTGTAATTTCCATTAGATGTAATATATTTGAGAAATATTTTAAAGTTTTGGAATAGCCTTCGTATATTAGTCTAAATTTCAAATTATCATCCATATTGAAATGTAATATTTTTGTTTCGAATGGATTTAATTTTATTGTTCGCTGTTCATTAAAAAAATCATTATTTATTTTGTTATTAATAATGGTCATACATTTACCAAGAATGCCAAACATATCAGTATTATGAAAATAATCGATTGGTCTTGTGTATGATTTGTTATTTGTATATACGACATCATTATTTTTAAGAATTTTGTTTATTAAATTATAAGCAATTTGTATAGTTGGACTTAATGTATTAGTTATTGATTTTTTTTCTATGGTTTTTTCTATCATTTTATCTATTGTTTTTATCATATTGCATAATTTTTTTATAAGTTTCATAAAATTTGGACTTGCTAATTGTAGATCATTATTTTTATTAAATGCATATTTTATTTCATAATAACACAATATATCCATAAGATATTCTAATATATTTTTATAATATTTCTCATCACTTGTCAATGTATTATTTAATGTATTGCTTAATATATTAATGTCAATTAATATGGCATCTATTAATTTATAGGTTGAACCGTGATAAATTGCAATTTCAATAATATCTGTAATATCTGTTTTACTTCCAATATTTATATGATCAATATTATTGTATCGTGTTTTTAAGATAGTAAGTTTAGATATTATATATTCGATGCCTAATTGTGATAATGCATAATTCGGCAATTTACTCATAATTTTTTCAAGCATATGTATATTATATTCATACTTGTCATCAAAAAATATATCTATTTCGGCATAATATAATAATTTATATAATTCATATCTAATTTCAAAAAATAATTCGGATATTTTACAATAATTTGCCGTATCGAAAACAAAATTTATATTTGTTATTTTTGCAAAGCCAATGTATATTAACCATAATTCACGAATAACCTCATATGCGTCTGTTATGATATTATCATCGAATGTAAATCCAAAAATTCTCGTATTATAATTTATAATTTTATCTTTTAATTTTTCGTCACATATTGTGATCGGATAATTATCAAATATACCACCATCAAAAATATAAGTATCTTCTATCATAGGTGCTTTAAACAACCACGGAATACTGAGTGATGCAATAACACTTGTTAATATATTTAATTTACTATGTTTGGTATGTGAATAATATATTGTTGTAAGTGATTTTGTCTCTGTTCCCGTTAAAATTATAGTCTTATCTGTCTCATTATGATAATCCCCAAAAGTAAAAAAATTTACTAATTCCCAATCGTTAAATGTGTCCGTATCAATAATATTTTCGGTAATTTGCTTATTTGTTTTAATAATAATATATTTGTCAAGATTGTTTCCCATTATTTCACATATTCTTTTACATAATAATGCAAACCATATTTGAAATCCAGATGAAATCGGATCATATATTCCATTATGTTTAATAACATTGTCTAATGCTGTCCACATTCCGTAAAATGTATATGATATAGGTGTATAGAACGAATCAATAGTCCGTTTGCAAAATCGTTCAACAATAAATGATATTGCTTCTTGATATTTTTTATTTATTTCTTGCATTTTAATATTATTTATGGTCTGTGTTTTGATATTATTAAATATATCTTTTGGGGGTGTTATACAAGCTATTAATACTGCAAACACTGCGCCGGCACTTGTTCCCGCAAATTGTTTATTATAAAATATTTGTCCGGATGCGTATAATCCCAATAAACATCCAATATATAACATTCCTTTTGACCCGCCGCCAGAAAATACAATTTTATCCAAATTATATGGATTTATTGTATTATTGAAATCATTTGATATTTTATTATTATTATAGTATTCTCTTATTGTATGTATTACATTTTTTATGTCATCGGAACACGGATGACCCATAATAAAAGAACAGCTTGGATTGAAGACATAATATGAGATTTTATCATATAATATATCCGTTATTTCTTTCAATTTAATAGTGTATAATATCATATTAGGTGTTTTACATTCTAATAAATCAGAAATAGGCATAGTAATCATATTCAATAATGTATTTGAATTTAGTATATTGACAGTTGTTTCATTATATTTGTTTATTATTCTGTAATTTCCAATAATAGTTCTATTGAATATATGTGCATTATATAACTCTATCACATCCATTAATATATATAATCAAAAAAAATTGAATTTATAAAACATAAATAATATAACTATATATAATTACAACCAATGGACCTGAACATTTTCCCCTCTGTATTCTATGATGAATATGATGTATATTCCGATATTGGTGTTAAAGTCGATGGCAAATATTTGACCCAATATGAAAAGAACACATTAATTAATTCTTATACGAACCATAATAATCATGAAGACAATAAAATAACAGAATTTATTGACAAAGTCCGCACAACACAAGATACATTTACAAATGTTCATATATCCGGAAAAATGTTTAATGAATTATTTGTGGGTTCATTTGTAAAAATAACAAATGAATATTGTGCAGATTATAATAATAATATTTATTTCGTGGATGGTATTAATTCATCTGAACATAACATTTCATTTTGCAATGTCAATGAATTATATAACGAGCTTATTAAACAATATACAACAGATGAATATTATTTTAATGAAAGTAATGGAACAAGTGAATTACCCGATGTGTATGATAATATTACAAATAGTGATATATATGTATGGCAGGTGAAAATCCCTGACACAGCAAATATTACTATTTCTTATGGAAATATTTCATCTGATGTTATTGTATTGAAAAATAAAAAACCATTAACCCAACATATTATTTCGAGCACATTTGATATGTTAAATAATACAGACGCTATTAAAGAGATTGAACAAATTAATTATTTTGTTAAATTCGTCAAAGAACCTGTTAAAATAGATTTAATGTATAAATGTGCATTAATGAAAAATATAAATGTTTTTGACATAATGCCAGAAGAAAGAAAGAATGATAAAATCTGTTTATTCTTGGCTACTTTTCCAGATGGTTATGAAAAACTTAAATATAATATTACATCTGAATTATTGATGAAATGTATTATGTCTAATATTAATATTTATAAGCAATTATCGGAGGAGAAAAAAACGGAAGCAATTGTGAATTATGTTCTCGATAAAAATATATTATTATACGAATACACGCCGGATCATTTAAAAACCATAGATAATACAATGTTATATTTGCATAAATGTAATAATATTTGCAGCGTGCCAATGAATTTATGCAATGAACAAATAATTATTAATAAACTGCTGGATGTCCCGTATCATTTGAGATGTATTAGTTATAAACATAAAACATATGAGATGTGTAATAGTGCTGTGCAGAAACAAGGAAGTGTATTACAATATACACCAATTAATTTGATAGATTACAACATATGCTTGAATGCGGTTATTAATGATTTTAATGCGTATCAATACGTTCCACTAATATATAGAACAGATGACCTGAAAGAAAAAATGGTTTGTTGTCATCCTTGTTCGTATGTATTATTAAACGAATATGATATTACGCATAATATTATAATGCATTTATTGACGAACTCGCATATTCAAGTATTAAATACGACTAATATTAATATATTATCGTTATTGGCATTAAATATTATGGATTATTATAATTGTTGTCCTAATATTATTGCAACAATTAATACAGATATTATTTCAACGTCAAATGCATTATGCATTATTAAATCTGATATAAACACATTCAAATATTTTACAGCAAAACATAATATATTCAGCTTTGTTTTTGAATGTGTGAAATATGGCGTTAATTTTAATAGATTATCAAATATGTATGAACATATAACACACGATATATTATTGGAACTTGTTAGAAATAGAGCAACAGTTATTAACGAACTGCCATATAATATGTTAAGCGATAAGCTATATATGATTGCATTAAGACAACAAGTAATAAAATTAAATGATATAGCAACGGAATTTCATACTGACGATCTTATTAGTTGTGCATATAATGATTTATTTGCTAATAACGAATTTATTGATATTAGCGATATAATATAAAGAATAAAAATATTTAATTTATATATATGAATTATCATTATGATTTTATTGTTGGAAGAGGTCATACGGAACCGCCTGGATATATGAATTTTCCTATCAATCCAATATTTAACAACAGAAATATTATTTATATAGATCCAAATAATGCAATGAATGCCGATATAAGACAGGCATTGCATGAAGTTGATTTTAGTATTTTTAATATAGAAGATGCTAAAATAAGATTTATTTTTGATTGGTCTTCTTTTTATTGCGGGGCATTACAGACATTAACAGATACGATGAAAAAATTAAATAAATCTTGTCAAATATTTGTTCCATTAAACAAAGATGAAAAAACCATTCCAAGAGATATAGTAAATACATTAATTAATAAAATATATACACTATCGACAACAGAAGGCAAATACATATTGTTTGACTGGTCAAAAGACAAGATATTACCAGAGAACAAACGAATGAGTTCATTTATTAATTCTGAAAGATATATAAAATTAGATATAGATATATTATAATATAATGTCTTCCGTTTCACAACCACATAAATCACAAGAACCACAGAAACAGCAAGACACTATAATGACAATACCCGATAATTTTAACGAAGACTATTTTGGTTTTAGTAATTCCGAAGGGGATGGCATTATCAAACATTTAGGATATATATCAAGATGGATGATAGGTATTGGATTTGAATTTAACGATGAACGACCACAAACATTTGAGAGGATATTATTAACAGTATATATATATGCATTTTTAAATGCAGACTTTCATCATCATATTGATGAAAAAAATAAAAGTAATATTGTGTCTGCTACCAGAATTACAATCAGTGCAGAACTAAAAGAAAAAATAAAACTCGTCTATGATTATATTTTAAGACATTTTTATGAGACCGAATTTTTATTTAGAAATCGTGAATATAGCCCAGAAAAAACGTTAAGCATAATAAATAGATACACATCCAATCCAAATGTTTTTCATTTTATCTCTAAGAAAATGTCAGGTATTATAAACTATATCAAAGATGACATATTGAGAATTATTAAACAGCTTCCTTATCAATATTTTATGCAATATAGCATAAATCATAGATATGGTGAACATAAGTTAGATACTAATTATGCTGCAAAAATTTATGCAGCGATAAAACAATATAATGCTGAAACAACCGAATTTATGCAATGGGTTATATATCGGATGTATGATTATATATTAATGATTTCAATATATGGCAGACAACAAATGGATGAAAACCAATTAACCGAAATAAAAGACTATATTACAGCAGTTAAATTAAAATATGACCTTAAAGATAATAAATTTCAATATGACAACAACTTATTAGATTCGTTTAAAAATATAGTTAATTCTGCTATTGGAGATGAAAACACGCGAAATATATTCAATGTATTTGTAAATGCACTATACAATGAAATTACACAATCAGAAACCCCGGCAGCAGCAGCACCAACAGCAGCACGAGCAGCAGCAGCAGCAGCACCAACAGCAGCACCACCAACAGCAGCAGCAGCACCACCAACAGCAGCAGCAGCAGCACCAACAGCAGCACAAACAGCAGCAGCAGCAGCACAAACAGCAGCAGCAACCCCAGCAACCCCGATAGATGTCAAAACAGAAACATCAGCACTAGATAATATTCTCGGTAAAATGGAGTTGCACGAGATTGCGGTAATTAAATATTTTTTTAATATAAAAAAAGATGTTGTTTCTGTTGATGATATAAAAAAGTTTTTTTCCGATACAATGATAGAAGGACATTTGGTTCCATTAAGTGTATTAGCAGTTTTAGCCAGTTTAAATAATAGATTAAAACCTCTATATTATGCAATTCTATTTGGTAAAGTAATATTAGGTGTCGAAGTGTTAAACAAATATGAACACTCCGTGGATATAACAAACCTTACAAAATATAATGATTTGAAACAATTTATGGAAAATAAAATACAACAATGTCCTAATGAGCAAATCAAAAAGTTTTTAACAGACTATATAGCCCGTATATTAGACATACATTATTTTAGTTTCCTCAAAATGTATTTGGTAACTAACACAACACAAAACCCAACAAAAATTGCATCTGGTATTCTAACTAAAATACAACAAATTGATGTTTCATCTCATAACGGATTAAAATGGGTCAAAAACGCATTTATCAAGAGTGTTTTATATTTGACAAACTATATGGGTCAAATATTATCTGATGTGGAAATAAAAACTGTAAAATCTGTAAAACAAGAATTAAAAGATACAAAGTACAATTATGCCGACAACAAATTTGAATATATAGATATAGAAATTATTAAAAAATTATATAATACATTCAATCAACATGAAAAATTAATGATAAGAACACATTATATATATATATATAATAATATAAACAACCACAATAGAACATTACAGCCACTGCCGCAGACACAGCCGCAGACACAGCCACAGACACAGCCACCGCCACAGACACAGACACATACACAAACACAGCCACCGCCACAGACACAGACACATACACATACACAGCCACAGCCACAGCCACAGCCACATACACAGACACAGACACAGACACAACCACAGCCACAACCAATAGTAGCAGCAACACTAAAACCACAACCAACAGTAGCAGCAACACTAAAACCACAACCATCGTCAACACCACAACCAGCATCACCACAGCCACCGTCACGACCGCCCGTCATACTGTCAATAGCAACACAACAACAAACACAAACAACAGGACCCGCTGCAGCAGTAGTAGCGGCATCCGCATTGCAACAACTGCAACAACTCGAATCACGATTGCAATCATTACAACAAGTGGATGACATATCAGACCAACAGCGGGCACCGCCAGCAAAACAATTATTATCAGTAATAAACAAACCTACCCACTGGTTAGATGACACTCAACCATCCACATTTTTAAATGTGTCGCAAACACGTCATCAGTCAGAACCCAAAACGATAAGGGATAAACAATCTTCAGTGCCATTACGAACAGCAAAACCAGCAACACATACAACATCATCGCAAACAATATCACTATTATCACTATCACCACCACCGTCGCCATCGCTACAACCGTCCACAATTCATGCCACTCTTCCTCAACATGTGCGTCATCTGCCAAGATTTCCCATCCCTCTGCCACTACAAAAAGAAGATTATCATAATTTAAAATATGCTAAATTTGTTCCATCGCCCGAATTCACTAAATATTATTCATCATATGTTGGATTAGCAGCATTAGAAGCTGTACCCCAATTAGCACAAATATTCAATAATAATGAACAATTAATATGGAAATATATGCAGAAAAAAAGTATTGAATTTAATGCGTATTATAAAGAAAAAGATTTTGCATCGAGATTAGTATTTGATGTTTTATCTGAACAGATTATGAAAAATATTATAGCAGATTTTAATATTCGTGGCATTAAATTTAAAAATCTTATTGATAAAGAATTATTATTATTATTGAAAAATAACTATGATGATGTAAAAAATATAACGAAAACGTCATATAAAAAAATGTATGATAAAATTGTGTTGAAAATATTCACATAAAATATTATAATTAACGAATAAGAAAATATTAAATATATTATTTTCTTAATTTATTTGTTGTATATGTCTTAATTCAATAAGTTTATTTAATGCAATCAATACTAAAAGCAGATGTATGCACAGCATCTTCACTATATTATATAAATATATATATATAATAACATTATAATTATGTATCAAACAATTAATAAACGGCTGGAATAGATAAATATAGAAATATAATTTTATGATTGTATGTTATAAATAATGGATAAATATCATAAGTATGTTTTAAGTGAAGTTGGATGTGATGATCTCGAGCCTGCAACTTTGTCGAAAAGTTTTAGTTCAGAACGTAGCAATGCCTTATCCAAAATAATGGACATCTATATACTATCACAATATTATACTTTTACCAAAAAAAACAACCCGTTATTAACAAATCGAGATATATTATCTGTCCAGGTATTGGATGAGCTGGAAAAATATATATTCGATGATAATGACGTAAATTATATTGTAGAACATATTGATAAGGTGGGATATCATAATAATTGGGATGATGGAATAAATATGTATTATGGATTGCCACCCAGTTATTATAAATTCATTATTTATGAACCTGACACACCTATGCTTCCTGGCGGTGTTGCACTAAAAAAATTAGCAGCACAAGAATTAAAAAATATTGTGGATAAATATGTTGATGAAATTGATACGAAAAATCCCCTTGAGGATAATGAAAAACTGATATTATATCATCTATATAATTACATCTATATGACAGTCAAATATGGAGGCCAATTCCATATAAATATAGATAAGGCATATGTAGACAAATATAAAACACAACATCAAATTAATAATAGCATCACGCTATACGACCTAAAAGAAACTCTTGACAACATTTCGAGAATCATAACCAATTATATAGATGATTTAAATGCTACACCCAAACCATTCGTGTTAAAGTTCTTTGAAATCATAAAATTACATCTTGAACGCGAAATAAATGCTGCTATAGAAAAACAAAAACGATTAAGGGAATCAACAACACCTGCAGCATTACAACAAGCATCGTCGGCAGCGAAACCAGTGTCACCAGCATCATCAGCATTACCAGTATCACCAGTGACAGCAGCATCAGCAGCATCATCAGCAGCAGCAGCATCAGCAGCAGCATCATCAGCAGCAGCATCAGCAGCATCAGCAGCAGCATTAGCAGCATCATCAGCAGCATCAACGACATCTAGCAAATCATCCCCATCTGCTGATGTAGAAGATACAAACACACTAGCTAAAAACTATAAAGAAGCTATTTTGACCCATATGAACATAAAAGATATAGATGTTAAAAAGTTGCAACATTATTTTAACACTGCAGAAAACGCACCACGTATTATCAAATCATTTTATTTGTTGTCAATGTATTACAATAACACCAGTGATAAAAACCTATTATTATCAAATCAACTTACGCCCCCGGATACTGTAAAGGCGTTGATAAATAACTATATGGGTGATTATAAAAATTATTCTTTTAATGAATTTAATGACGGTAAAAGTAAAGAATTGTTGGTTTTCATTCATGCATTACCTCCTACATATTATATATTCATTCATAATCCATGGTATGATGCCATATTTAACATAGCACAACAAATGTTTCAAATTATTAGTGCTGATAATACATTCAAACCCGATGGTACAAAAGAAAAATCATGGTTAGTGTATAGAATATATAAATACATCCAAATGACAAGTAAATATGGGGGACAGCAGCTTAATGAGGACACCAAAAAAAACCTGTTTGACAAAATAGCTAACATAAAAAATGGAACACGAATAAGATATTCGGAAAATCCAGAATTCAATCGCGAACAGATAAAACAAACATTCGCAGATCTTAAAAATTTCTTGTATAGAGATGAATTCCAACAAGATATTTACAAAAAATTTATGGAAATTATTTTTACCCACCTCGAGAAAGAAATGATGCAGGTTCACGTGCAGTTGGCACAGCAGGCGTCGGTGTCAAAATATGTAGCTACATATGCCGCTGACACTGCCAAACAACACGCAAACGCATATATAAAATTACAAACATCCGACACAAATGAGTTAAAAAAAATAATCAACGGACTCGCCGCAACACACCCAGTAAAATATTTATTTGACTTGGATGTATTTAGTACATTGTCATATGCGAATATACAACAATTTTTTAATACCGAATCAGTTCCACGAGTTTTAGCCACAATGTGTATATTAAAGTATCTTGCCGAGTCTGATGATAAAATCAAATCACTATATGATAAAATTAAGTATACTAAAGCGATATTTAATGATGAAATTATTAAAAAATTCAATGAAGTTAAATTGGATACTGATCAGGACATAAAACAATACATAGATGCAGTACGTATACATACACATAAATTATTCAATAATATCAAACATTTAGCGGCTATAACTGAGAACGAATATAAAAATAAAATGAATATATATTCTTATATTTATTCTCCTATATATTATTCGCAGGTTTATAAAAATATATATAATATTGATATTATTATAGATAAAGTGTTAAATGTTCGCATGGAATCTCCTGCGGGAATAAGATGGGTACAGAAAAAATTACTTGAGTATATTAATATTGAAACAAATGGTAAATATGATTCCCAAGCTAGAAAACAAGCACTCGAAGCATTGGCAGAAGCATTAAAAAATGTAAACCCCGGCTACAGTGATAATAAATTTAATAGCATGGATAAAACATTGTTTGAATCATACAAAAATGCCATATCTATAAATGCCAAAGGTGTATTAGATTTATATTTCACATATATATGGAAGATGATGCATGACGCACAACCAACGGCAGCACCAGCACCGCCAGCATCACCATCATCATCACCATCAAAATCACCAGCAAAACTACCGGCATCATTAGCAGCACCACCAGCATCACCACTAGCACCAGCAGCATCACCACATACATCACCCGCACAAGCATCACTATCGCCATCACCAGCATCAGCGTCACCATCATCATCACCATCACCATCACAAGTTGTTGCAACTGCAAAAATGACAGCATCACCAGCACAACTACCAGCAGCACCAGCACAACTACCAGCAGCACCATCACCATCAAAATCATCAACAATGCAACCTTCTATAAATTATGATAAAGTGTTAAATGCGATATTAGATGTAAAAGAAGATACAGATGATGCCACATTAACTAAACAAATTAATACGTTTGTTAGTGAAATGTTTAAAGGGAACATTAGTGCCGCTATACTTCCAAAAAGTTTAACAATATATTTTATAATTGTTATAGATCATATATTGGAAAACTCAAAAGAACAATACAAAGATAAAGCAAGAACCAAAATAAAAAAATTTAAAGATGCATTATCCGGAATAAATTTTCAGAATTTGCCTATTGGGGATGCATTATCCGGAATAAATTTTCAGAATTTGCCTATTGGGGATGCATTTGACGAGGAAGAAATTGATGAGGTAATAGAATCAATATTGAAAAACAAAAATAACGATAACTTTGAAAGATTTATAACGGATAATAAACAAAATATAATGAATATGTTCAATTTGATGCCCTATAGTTATTTTAATATGTTTATAAAATTATATAAGTTTTATGAGAACAACCACAATTATCATATATTATTTTCATATAAAACAATCATAACTAATTTTAAATATGATCGCAATAATCATATAATTCATTGGTTAATAAATAAAATTATTAAAACTATAGACACTATAGATTTTTTTGCAAATTCTATATGGGATACTTATGATTATACCTTATCGATATATGAAGATATAACCAATAGAACTCAAAATGATATAACAACAATTATGAATACAATAAAAGACCTGGAACAACACATAAATACACAGAACGATTTATTTGGTCCCGTATTTAAAGACATGCTTGTAAAAATATTGAATTATATCAAAATACAAATATTTGGTGAAATTTATGGGTATTGGCAAAAACAGGGTAGACCGCTCAATAGTGGCGTGTTTTATGTTGCTGCTGATGATAATATACGCAAAATGTATAATTTAGTACAGCGAACTTCATCGAAGAGCCGTACTGCTGACCCAGCAACGCAAACAACGCGAGAAATTTATGAGAACACAACAACACTATGGGACCGTCCGAATATTGCCAAACAATCACGGGGTTTGAATGAACAATTTGGAATACTTAATGAAGAATTAGACCAATTGACGAAAAACGGCAATCAAACACATAATGATGAACAAAGAAAACGCATGAGAACACTCGTTGAACAAATGGAAGACATAAATGAACAAATCAAAAAAATAGGACCCTTTGTTGAATCTATTGCACGCAAACAATACGACGATCAACATGCACCAGCACCAGCACCAGCAGCACTAGCACCAGCACCAGCAGCACCGGCAGCACCAGCAGCAGCACTAGCACCAGCAGCAGCACTAGCACCAGCACCAGCACCAGCAGCACCGGCAGCACCAGTAGCAGCCTCTGTATTACCATCTTGGCAACACCTAGGCCCACCAAAACGACAACCGCTATATCTATTCCCCCAACCACCACAAAAAGAAGATTATCATAATTTAAAATATGCCAAATTTAAACCACTCCCAGAATTTGCTAAATATCATTCATCATATATTGGATTGGCGACATTAGAGGCGGTTCCAATATTAAAACGGATATTCAATACTGATGAACAGACCATATGGAAATATATGCAAAAACGAAGTATTTTATTTAGTAAAACTAATAAAGAAAAGAATTTTGCGCAAAAATTATTGTTTGTTGTTTTGGCAGAACAAATAACAAAAAATATAAGAAATGATTTTGATGTCCAAAACATTGGTTTACAGAATATGGTTGAGTATGAATTACGTAAAATACTAAAAAATGATTATACGGTCATGAAATATATAACAAAATTAGACTATAAGAACATATATAATAGTATTGTATTAGAATTGTTCAAATAAAAATCGAAACATATATACATATATATATGCTATTATGTTATTATTTGTTTGAGCCTAACAGCGATGTGCGACAACAAGTGCTAATGCGAGTCGATGAACAAATGCCCCCTACTTGTCCTTCTTGCCAGCCTTTGGAAACAGCATGATTTCTCGACAAGCAATTTTATTTATAATATAGTCAAACTTAAAATTTATAATCTTCACTAACGGACATTGCCCATTTAAAATTTTCTTGTAATGCTTTACTCAAAAACATATCAATATTATCAATTAGTTTATTTTTTTTTAAAAATGCAATGATTATACGAGCATCAATATAATTAGTGATGGCGGTTGTTCCTGTAAATGCCATTGATTCTGATTTTAATTTAATTTTATTCTTAATTTTTTGTATATTTGCTTTAACTGTATTAAGTTTTTTATTTAATACATTACTCTTACTTGTTTGTTTTAGTTTTTCTAATTTATTTTTTGTTTGTTTTAATTCATTTAATTTTGTTTGTATTTGGTCAATGTTAATTGGTTTTGCTTCCCTACGATGATTACACATTTTAGCAACTTCTAATAATGCCATATCATATTCGTGCTTCACTTTCTCTAATATAGTTTTATTATATGGGATATGATCTTTATATTTATTTGTGATTTTATACAATAATGACTGCATCAATGTGGACGCATTACTTGAACGAAATGTTTTACTTGTGGCTTTTTTTAAAAATGATTTGATATATTTATTTAACATATTAGAGTTAATGAGGTCAAATAGTTGTTCATTTTTATTTTTGTTCATATAAAATTCCATGAAATTGTTATATACTAATTCTTCTATTTCGATTTTGTTATTATATTCTATTGAGTCTTTCCCTAAAAATGTTAGTTTCAAAAAATATTTTTCTGTTTTAATTAGTTGTATGTGTTGTATTGTTAATGTACTTACCCCTACTGTATCGGATTCATCTTTTGTTTTTTCATTACCAACACGTAACGACAACCTATCTATTAGCCATAATGCTGTTGCAAGTTGTTTTAATTGTTTATTAGAAGACAACATATTTTTGTGATTTTGTTCTCTAATTTTTTTAATTTTCTTTTTTAGTTTTTTTGCTATTTCATATTTGTTTTCATCTGATTTCATTTTAAAACTTGATTTCCTGCCAAATCGAGCATAATTAAATTTTTTAGTTACATTATTTTGCCAAGATGCAATCCATTCTAATTTCTTATCACTAATGATATTACCCCACTTATTTTTATCTAATGTTGTATCCATTAATGATCCGTCGATATATCTTGGTACTGGTATATTATCACTTATATTTAATGTGATGTCTTTTGGATATAAACGTTTTTTTATTGACCCGCTTAATGGATGATCACCACGGCCAGTATATATTGTGGGCGGTTCAACGATAAAATTATCAATTAGTTGTTTATTTTCATCAACTATAGCAATTTTATATATATCACTGAATTCTTTTTTTTGTTTTTTATCGTTTTCTTTTTCATCTTTTGACATATTTTCTCTTTGTGTTTTTTTCTTGAGAGCTTCTTCAGTAATATAATTTTTTATATTTTCAAAAGAACATTTATCAAAATCGATAATTTTTTTACGCAATTCAGGTGTTAGTAATTTTGCCCAGTCTTTAAAAAAATTTCGATTAAACTTTTTTGTTTTATATTTATCAAATCTGCTCTGCACATAATATGAAATATACTCTTCCGCATCACGATTTAATATAATTGTTTCATTGTCATATACTATAGGTATATTATGTGATTTATATTCTGGATAGAACAATACACCATTATGTTGCAAAATATTCCATTTTTTCGAACCAGACCCTTCTTGTGTGATATAATTAATATAATTAATATAACTGGGCGTATCTTTATTAATTTTCATTAATTTAATCAATTTACGTTTATTTTTAATGTATCTATTCATATATTATATATGTTTATAAATTATTATGAATAATAATAAACTAAAAATAAATTAGTTTATTATTTGAATTATTAAATTATTATATTTATTGTTTCTTGGATGATTTCTTGGACGATTTCTTAGATGATTTCTTAGATGATTTCTTGGATGATTTCTTGGATGATTTCTTAGACGATTTAGAAGCAGGTCGCATAAGAGTTTTTTCCTTTGCTACATACGCAGCAATAAAATCTAATTCTTTGCGATCTTTTAAAAAAGCAAGAAGACCCTTTTTATCGTGTGTTGATGTTTTGGGTTCGTTTGCACCATCCTTAACAGACACAACATATTCGCCAGGTTTTTCGGATTTTATTGAGACACGATACATTTTGTCATTTTTTCTATCAAAATATTTGCAAATGAAACCATTGCTGGTATGACGAACCATCTTTTCAAGTGTGGTTGAGTTCTTAGCATCTTTATCATTTGTTTCTTCTTTGTGAAAATAAATTACATTTTCTTCTTTTGATGGTTTTGAGGTGTTTGATGGTTTTGATGACTTCGACATTATATTATATAATATTGATATTGTTTTTTTATATTTTATATTATTTTTATATTAGTTTGGTTTTTTTGTCATAAATAAATATAACGCGACAAGCCCACAACAAGTTAGTATAATACCTCCAATTGCAGATATGGTGGATAATTCATTTTCAGATTTCTGTGTGCTTTTTGTTTCTGTTTTTTTTTTTGCATTACCTTCCTTCTTAGCTTCTGTTTTTTTGTCCGTTCCGACAATACATTCATTAAGTGCTTTAAAATGATTTTCTTGGATTATATCTGAAACATTACCACATGCTTCAATCCTATTTTCTTGCTTAACTGAATTTTGAACAACGCATTCAGAACGGTTATTTAGATATGTCGTTGATGACATATCGTTATTAATAACGCTACAATCTTCTTTTTTGTATGTATTATCACCACTTAACGCGCCTTGTGATTCTTGTATTAAATCTGCAACGGCTTGTGATTCTGCACTTCCTTTTTTATTTAATAAGGTGTCAACTATAGTTTCTATTTTACATCGATTTTCTATTTCTACGCTATTCTTTTGGTCAACACCTGTTATATCACAACCATTTATTTGACAAAATGGACAATCTTTTGTATTAACTACATTTGATTGATCAGATGAAACATTTATTTTACAAGTATTCTCTATTTTAGTCCAATCACAAGTTGACATATTATTATTAATAAGATCACGAGCTAATGTTTCCGCTTTATTGTCTCCACTCTTATAACTCGTCGGATCCAATAATGCCCCTAATGGATTAAGTATATCTCGAAATGCTTTTGTAATTTTTGCTCTTCCTTCTGCTTTTGCGGCAATATTTTCAGCTTCGGAAGATATTTTATTACAAGCTTTCTGTGCAGTATCCCCCATTTCTTCGAGTATTTCAGCATTAGTTGAAGGCGGAGGGCATGTATTTTCCATATATTCATATTTAGCATCTACAAGTAACAAATATAGAATTACAAATACAAACCCAAATACAATAATTTTCATATATTATAAAAATTGAAAATAAATTATTATAATAAATAAATTATTACATAAATATGATTTCTTACATGAATACATCTATATGTATTAGTATTTTATGTGCAACCGAAAAATTTAATTTGGCATATGCAAATTCTATGAAATATAAAAATATATTAAAACAACTAAGTTTGAACGCGGAACATACACGATTAATCAATACGTGGTTTAATATACAAAATGATTTTTTGCAATATATAAATGTAAATATAACCATCAAGGAAAATAATATGAAATTCATAGAAGATGTTTATTCATCGTCTATCAAAGATATAATATTAAAATCTATATGTGCTCAAAAAGAATATATTGAATCGTTAAAACATCTTGAATATGTTATGTGCGTTAAACCACGGATACATGAATGTAAATGTAAAGGAACAACATTTATAACAATAAAACAAAATATGCCTATCATCAAGGCAGAAACAGAAACAAAAAAATATAATATAAAAAATGTTCTAAAAATTGTTTCAGCAAGTGCAATTATATATTTATTCGTTATAGTGAAATACACACGAGTTATTATGTGAATATATTAAATTTGTTATATCTATTCCATGTTCATTGTATATTGTCATAATATTATTATCTACAACAACAATAATAATATTATTATTATTACACTCGCCGCAAAAAATTTTATTTATAATTCGTGATATGATTGTCATATACTTAATATTTACTTGTGTATTATGTTTTACACATATCTTATTACCAACCTTTTCAATTCTTGAGACAATCATCAAAATTATAATATTTTATTATAATATTTTAAATATTCATTTTTTTTTTGATGCATATATAATAACCGACACGATAACTATTAGTAATAATATTCCTCCAAATGCTATGCCTCCTATTTGTCCCATTGTAAGACCCCCCATATTAGTATCTTCATTATCTGCAGTATCTTCATTATCTGCAGTATCTTCATTATCTTCATTATCTGGCGTATCTTCATTATTTGTTTCTTTACTTTCATTTTTTGGTAATTTACTATCATTATCATATTCAGCCCCACTGTCTTCATCTATTATTGGTTCTGGTTCAAGTTCTCCCGATGTTTGTGTTATATTTTGCAATTTTAAATTACATTCTTGTTTGAAATTATTTATATTTCCATTACCAGTACTAACATAATTACTACAACACCCTATAGTGGCAGATGTTGCATTTTGATGACGCAGCCCATATTGTGATCTTTTCGGCTCTTCGGTTGGCGTTGGTTTGGGTTCTAATGTGGCTTCTGCATCTTGCGTAATTTTAACGGGTGTACGATAGCATTTTAAACTTCGTTCGGCGGTCGAACAACTAACACTACCGTTCTTTTTCGTTTTGCAATTGCATACAAATGCCCATCTTGTCGTTTCATTTGTATTATCTGCTGTCCAACCTTGACCAAATTTCATAGCACATTCTTTTGCAACAGTACTATGTGAATGTGACGTGCATTCTCTTCCATATCTAACCTCACCACTAAGCTCAAGATATTTGTCGCTAAAACGTTTATTCCAATTTTTTATTTTAGTTTCATTTTCTACCCACGCATTTTTTGCGGCTTGAAATTTTGTTTCTTCTGCATTGTTATATTCTACAACATCTGCATTATATTTTTGTTGTTGTTCATAACACGCAATTCCATCGGAACAATCTAACGCATTTAATTGTTCTTGGGTATATTTTTTATTTGGGTCCCTTTGGAGTTTCCTACATTGAAATTGTTCAGACATTATATAAGTTATATTTAAAATAAAAAAATAATTATTATGTAATCTTTGATATATTTTGTCATATATATATTATATGTAAAATAATAATATCATAATAAAATATAAATGACTGAAAAAACCAATATAGAAATAAATGATTTGATAAAAGAAGCTTTCTTAGAAAATAAAATATTATTACTTACTATAATACCATTATTCATTGGATATTATCTACAAGATACTTTATTTACACGTAAAATAGCGGAAATAACAAATGACGTTCCCAAATTTGTGAAAAATATGAATATAAATAATATTCTTGTTGTAATAATACCATACATCATATCAATTATTTTGTTTTATTTATCAAATATTACAATGTCAAAAACAACAGCACGTATTGAATTATTAACAATTGAAAAAATTATAGCAAATATAATTGAGTCAGTCAAATCAACTAAGTCAACTATAGATGTAAATGAAATGGTATTTCATATTAAAAAAATTGGAGATGCCAAAAATATATATTATATAATAATTAATTATATATTACCCACACTATTAGTTGCATCGAATTTAATATATAATATATGTCAAGGAGATACAAAATATGGATTTTATGTATTTTGTCTTTTAGCAGTAATGATAATAATAACTATAAGATTAGAATTTAATAGTATTAATTATGCATACGAAACGGAACATTATGTGAATAAATTATATGATAATATTAATGAAGTTATGACAAATATGGATAGTATAGTAACGTCAAATACAAAAGAGTACGAATTAAAAAATATTAGAAGTGCCAAAATAGATACATATGATATGGCATCTACAAGTTGTATAAATAATAATAATACCACATATGGTCTCCAAATAGTAAGTTTATTCACAATGTTGAGTATTAATTTTATGTCATATAAATTATATTCAAATGGTAAAATAGATAATATATTATTTACAAGTATTGTTTTATTGTCAATATTGTTTATGGATTATTATAATAGTTGCATACATTCTGTTAGCGAACTAATAAACAGTATGGGAAGATACAAAGAAATGAAAAAATATTTTGCAAATTATAAAATAGATAAAACAATAAATACACGTTCATTAGATTTAATTGTCAGCAAAGGATTAATAGAAATAAAAAATATGACATTAAATTATGCAAATAAACAAATATTCAATTCATTTAATCTAATCATACCAAACTCAAATATTATTGGTTTATTGGGTTCGATTGGTTCGGGAAAATCAACATTATTAAAAACATTAGCAGGATTAACTGAATATACAGGAGATATATTAATTGACGGGCAAAATTTAAATAATTGTACATACGAATCTATAGTAAGAAATATTGCATACATCCCACAACATCCAAAATTATTTAATAATACAATATATTATAATGTGAATTATGGTTCAAATTATACTCGAGATGAAATTAATGCAAAACTTGTTAAATATAATATTCAAGAATTTATCAATTCATTTCCAAAAAAACTTGATACAAATGTTGGAAATGAAGGAGGAAAAGTATCGGGGGGGCAAAGACAATTTATATTTTTAATTCGTGCATTAATGCAAAATAAACCAATAATTCTATTAGACGAACCAACATCATCCCTCGATGTTAAATATAGAGCTATATTTATTACTCTAATGAAAACATTAAAAAAAACTGCAAATAAAACAATCATAATTTCAACTCACGACAAATTAATTACACAAATATTTGATACAACAATTGATATATCCAAATAAAAAATTATTGTGTAATTAATTTGTTACAACAATTGATATATCC
>Ga0247722_10000503_pt1 | contig 23861 bp, 24 predicted proteins | sample MSEWelMarce3H_FC_FD_189094 | JGI IMG/M metagenome (GOLD analysis project Ga0247722, IMG submission 189094) | Subsurface sediment microbial communities from gas well in West Virginia, United States - MSEEL Well Study Marcellus 3H_FC | ecosystem: Environmental > Terrestrial > Deep subsurface >... | reverse complement strand
TATATCAAATCCTAATCGTTTCATACCGGTATCAAACTTTAGGTGAACTGGGTATGATTCAACATTCAAATGAATAAGAGTTCTAACGAATTGATCTAGCACTTGAAATGAATAGATGGTTGGTTCCAATTGATAGGTAATCAGATCATCAAAACTATCTTCTTCAGTATTCATCACTAAAATTGGAAGATTTACACCATTTTTTCTTAGCTCAATACCTTCATCAGCATAAGCTACACCCAAATAATTCACCCCATTTTTCTCTAAAAAAGAGGCGATCTTTACCGCGCCTGAACCATAAGAAGATGCTTTTACCATTACCAATAAATTACATGTCTTGTGCAAATAAGATCTAAGTAAATTTAAATTCTCCTTGATCGATGTAAGATTAATTTCAAGTCTCGTTTTATGTTTTTTTAATTGGAAATTTCGAATAATTTTTTCCAGATTTGATTTTCTTGAACCTTTAATTAAAATTACTGAGTTTTCAATAATCGGTAATTCTACGTTGGCAGAATCAATATAATAGACGTTATCCAATTGATAAGACCCTATAATTTCTTTAATTTGATTCACATATCTTTGGTCTAAAGAGGTAGTAGCAATAATAGCTACTTTACTTTTATCAGTTGAAATAGAACGTTGGTACTCCAAAGAATGAATAAGTGCATCAATATCTAAATTATAGGTATCATTAATTATAATAGATTCATTAATGCCATCAAAAGTTTCTAATCGAAGGGCTAAACTCGGTAAATACTTTATATTTCGATGAATTGATTCATCAGAAACTTTAAAATGTCTTGCTAAAACAATCGCTAATGCTGTATTTTGTTTACTCGCTTTATCTTTAAATGGAATATCTAGTTCAAAAGGTGCTAAAGTAGATTCAGTGTTAACAATAATCCCATTGATTTTATTTTTATCAAAGTTTTCGTTAGAAATTGAATCACTGATATAAGTAGTTTCTACTGAATTAAAAAGAAGTGTTTTTTCCTTGAAATGTTCATTTACAGATTTGAATGAATAAGCATGAGCTGAGCCAAATGAAGTGAAAACACCCAAGGTTGGTTGAATCATATCAAATAATACACTCATTTCATTTGGTTGAGAAATCCCCGCTTCAATCAACGCAATTTCATGTGTTGCATTTATTTCAAATAATGAAATTGCCACACCCAACTGGGAGTTATAACTTTTTGGACTTCTTGCTACTTTATATCGTTCCTTCAATAAATGATATGTCCACTCTTTAACTGTAGTTTTACCGACACTTCCAGTAATTGCTACTACGGGAATTTTAAACCTCGAACGATGAAACTTTGCTAAGGATTGAAGACCCTTTAATGTATCTTTTACAATAAAATACGATGCATCCTTTAAGTAATCAATGTTTTCGTTTCTTTCGATTACAAATAAACGGACACCTTTTGTGTAAGCATCAAATAAAAAACTAATGCCATTTTGTTGTTCTCCTTTTAATGCAAAAAAAACAGTGGTATTCGAATTGAATAATTTACGAGAATCATAAGCAATGGCATTAATCACCAAACTGGACATTGGATGAACTATCTCTTCTGGGGTAAGAGCACTTAAAAAATCTTGGTATGTAAATTGTAAATTCAATTTCTAATTTAGCGTGTTACAAAAAAAGCCATCTAAAAGATGGCTTCAATTAAGTTAAAATTCAAAGGTCTCCATGAATTTTGTTGTGAAGTTTCCTTTACAAAAATCTTCATTTTCCATTAATTTTTGATGGAATGGAATAGTAGTTTTAATTCCTTCAATTATATATTCATCTAAAGCGCGCTTCATTTTTAAAATTGCTTCGTCGCGTGTTTGTGCAACCACAATCAACTTAGATATCATTGAATCGTAATTCGGTGGAATCGTGTAACCAGAATAAGCATGCGTGTCAATTCTAACACCATGTCCTCCTGGACAGTGGTAAGTAGTTATCGTTCCAGGTGATGGTCTAAAATCATTGTTTGGATCTTCAGCATTGATTCTACATTGAATTGCATGCATTTGTGGGTAATAATTTCTTCCAGAAATTTTTTCGCCCGCTGCAATTTTAATCTGTTCTTTAATCAAATCAAAATTGATTACTTCCTCTGTAATTGTATGCTCCACTTGGATACGTGTGTTCATTTCCATGAAATAAAAATCTCTGTTTTTATCCACTAAAAATTCTACCGTTCCAACTCCTTCGTAATTCACAGCTTTAGTAGCTTTAATCGCTGCTTGTCCCATTTTTTCACGCAACTCATCTGTCATAAATGGAGAAGGTGTTTCTTCAACCAATTTCTGATGTCTACGTTGTATAGAACAATCACGTTCAGACATGTGGCAAGCATTTCCATATTGGTCACCCGCAATTTGAATTTCAATATGACGTGGTTCTTCAATGTATTTCTCCATGTAAATACCATCGTTTCCAAATGCAGCAGCAGCTTCTTGTTTAGCAGAATTCCAAAGCGCTTCCATGTCTTCTTCTTTCCAAACAATTCTCATACCTTTTCCACCACCACCAGCAGTTGCTTTAATGATTACTGGATAAACAATTTTTTTCGCTTGTTCTTTTGCGTCTTCTAAATCCTTAATCAATCCCACAGAACCAGGAATACAAGGAACACCAGCAGCAATCATTGTAGCTTTAGCTGTAGCCTTGTCACCCATATCTCTAATTTGTTCAGGTAAAGCTCCAATGAACTTAATCCCATGTTTTTGGCAAATTTCTGAGAATTTTTCATTTTCAGAAAGAAAACCATAACCAGGGTGGATAGCATCCGCGTTTGTAATCTCAGCGGCAGCTATTATATTTGGTATAGAAAGGTAAGATTTAGAACTTACTGCAGGACCGATACAAACAGCTTCGTCTGCAAATCGAACAGGTAGACTATCTTTATCTGCTGTAGAATAAACTGCAACAGTTTTAATCCCCATTTCTTTACAAGTTCTAATAATTCTTAGAGCTATCTCACCTCTATTGGCAATTAATATTTTCTTGAACATTTTTCCCTTTTTTATGGTATAAAAAAAGGATTTAGATATTGTTTGAGAACAATACCTAAACCCTAATACGAATTTTAATTATGCAGGATCTACTAAAAATAATGGCTGATCGTACTCAACAGGAGTAGCATCATCTACCAATACTTTAACAATTTTACCAGAAATTTCAGCTTCAATGTCGTTAAATAATTTCATCGCTTCAATCAAACAAACCACTTGACCCTTTGAAATTGAATCACCAACTTGTGCAAAAGCTGGTTTATCTGGTGAAGATGATCTATAAAATGTACCAATCATTGGAGATTTAATTGTCACCAATTTAGAATCTTCAACGACAGCTGTTTTAACTTCTTCCTTTGCAGGTGTTGCAGGAGCTGCTGCTACTGAAGGAGTTGCTACTGGTGCAACTGCAGGAGCAACATTTGAAGTTTGATAAACAACTGTTGGCTCTGTATGTTTTTGTTCTCCTTTAATGGTTAATTTTAAATCACCTTGGTCAATTTTAACTTCACTAACTCCAGTCTTTGCAACTAACTTTATTAAATCTTGTATTTGATTAAAGTCCATCTTTTCTATTTTTTAGATTAAGAATTATATGCCCATTTTAGATAAACTGCACCCCAAGTAAAACCACCTCCAAAAGCAGACAATATGATGTTATCTCCTTTTTTCAATTGACTTTCCCAATCCCACAAACAAAGTGGAAGAGTAGCAGCAGTTGTATTTCCGTATTTTTGAATGTTAATCATCACCTTATCCTTCGATAACCCCATACGATCAGCAGTAGCATCTATAATTCTTAAATTCGCTTGATGCGGTACCAACCAATCTACATCGTCACTCGTAAGATTGTTTTTTTCCATGATTTCAGCAGAAACTTCAGCCATATTTGTTACAGCAAACTTGAAGACTGTTTTACCTTCTTGTTTCACAAAATGATCTCTGTTTGTAACTGTTTCAATCGTAGCAGGTGAAGCTGATCCACCAGCAGGTTGAATTAAATATTTTCTTCCACCACCATCACTTTTCAAAATTGCATCTTGAACTCCCATCCCCTCCTCATTCGGTTCTAATAGTACTACTCCTGCACCATCACCAAAGATGACACAAGTTGTTCTATCCTCATAATCAATAATTGAGCTCATTTTATCAACACCAACTACCAATACTTTTTTATGGGTACCTGCCTCAATAAATTTCGCACCAGTTTGCAATGCGTAAATAAAACCTGAACAAGCAGCAATTAAATCATACCCCCATGCATTGGTTAAACCTACTTTATCGCATACAATATTTGCAGTACTTGGAAATGGATGATCTGGAGTAACTGTAGCAACAATCACCAACTCAATTTCTAAAGGATCAATTCCTTTTTTCTTAAGTAATTGTTCAACTGCTGCTGCGGCCATATCTGAAGATGCACCATCTTTCATTATTCTACGCTCAGAAATACCTGTTCTCGTAAGAATCCATTCATCTGTAGTATCCACTATTTTAGCCAAATCATGATTCGTCATGATTGTCTCTGGCAAATAACCTTGAACACCAGTTATAGCTGCTGTAATTTTACCCATCTTAATTAAATGCTTCGTTAACTCGCACTGCAAGTCCAGACTTTGCAACTTCATACGAATGTAAAATCATATTCATGACTGCTTTATCGTTTGAAATTCCATGTCCTATAATTACATTACCTTTCACTCCTAAAATAGGAGTACCTCCGTAATTTTCATAATTAAAACGATCAAAATATTCATCTTGAATCGCTCTTTTTTTCATGATATAATAAATTCCTTCAGCTTGCTTCAATACAATATTTCCAGTAAATCCATCACAAACTATGACATCTGCTTTACCAAGAAATATATCCCTTCCCTCAATGTTTCCAATGAAATTTACTTCTTCAGATTCCGATAACATTTTATGAACCGCAATCGTCAATAAATTTCCTTTGGTTTCTTCTTCGCCAATATTCAACAAAGCAACTCTAGGATTTTCAATCCCATATACGTTTTTTGCATACAAAGCGCCCAAAACAGCAAATTGATACAAAACGTCAGGTTTACAATCCGCATTAGAACCAACGTCCAACAACACAGAACTACCTCCATTAAAAGTTGGTAGTACAGAAGTTATACATGGTCGAATAATTCCGGGAATAGTGTTTATTTTATAAATAGCACCTACAAGCATAGCACCAGTATTACCAGTACTAGCAAATGCATCTATTTTTTTTGATGCCAACAAATCAAAACCAACAGAAATAGAACTATTTGGCTTCTGAGGTATTGCTCGTGTAGGATGATCATGCATAGTAATCACATCCGGAGCATGTACTATCTCAAATAAACTTTGTTCGACTCCTCTTGCCTCTAAATCTTGTTTGATTTGATTTTCATCACCAATCAAAACAATTGTAGCGTTGCCCTCTAATTTTTTTTGGGCAAGAATTGCACCTGATATATTCGCATCAGGTGCAAAATCTCCGCCTAAAATATCGATTCCTATCTTCATCAGGAAGAATGAATTAATTAATCGCTTAAATCGCTACTTCTTTCTCAGCTACTACTTTACCTTTATAGTAAAGTTTTCCCTCATACCAGTGAGCATGGTGAAATAAGTGAGGCTGACCTGTTGTAGGACAGATCGCAATATTATCAGCGATAGCTTTAAAATGCGTTCTTCTCTTGTCTCTTCTTGTTGTAGAAGTTCTTCTCTTAGGATGTGCCATTTTACTTTGTTTATATTATAACGTTTAATTCAAATTATTCAATAATGGAAAATCTGATCCATCATCTTCTGACTCATCTTCTTCCGATTCGTCATCATCGTATTCATCGTCCCAATCCTCATCGTCCCAATCTAAATCCTCTTCATCTTCGGGGTCATCATTTGCGTTTACGGTATGCGTCTGAATAAGTTTCCACATTTCTTCATCACAAGCTCCTTTTTTATGAGTGGCACGTAATGGAAGCAACGATGTTATTAATTCATAAATTGCTGTACTCGCATCAATTTCATATACATCTGGAAGTAAAACTATCAGACTTTCATCTTCTTCTTCTTCATTTCCAAATTTATAGATTAATCTAAAAGCTCCAGAAATTGGCAGTTGCATTTCTGTATTACATCGGTCACAAAGTGTTTCAATTTCACCTTCTACAATGTAATTTGCTACTAACATGGTTTCTTTCTTGTCCAATTCTAACTTGGCATTTAACACACCATTTTGAATTGGAGAATATTCAAAAGCATCAAAGAACGAAGAATTTATTTCAAAATCAAAGAAGTGTTTACCGATTTTAAGTCCTACAAACGGAATTAAAAATTCTTTTTTATTAGTTTTCACTTATTAGATTTAGAACTACAAAGTTAATAAAATAAAATATAGAATCTTGATATCTTTTTTAAAATTAGATTTATTTCCTAAATCAGCTTTTGTAAACATCCTCTAATCTGCTGATTTACTAACAAATGTTCGTTTTTTCTGCTCTACAATTTTTTGTTCTTTCAAAGGATTTGCTGAAGATTCTCTGATAAATTTTCTTGTTTTATAAATATCTACAGCTGCATAAATTGCATTTCTCATCGATTGTTCAGAAGCAATACCTTGACCGGTAATATCAAAAGCGGTACCGTGATCAGGAGATGTTCTTACTATCGGTAATCCTGCAGTAAAATTCACTCCCTCATCAAACGTTAAGGCTTTAAATGCTGTTAACCCTTGATCATGATACATTGCTAACACTGCGTCAAATTTATTAAATGTGCTAGAACCAAAGAATCCATCTGCAGGATAAGGGCCGTAAACCAAAGTTCCATTTGTGAACTTTTCTTGAATTGCGGGAATAATAATTTCGTTTTCTTCTTTCCCTAACTTTCCATTTTCACCTGCATGTGGATTTAACCCTAATACAGCAATCTTTGGTTTAATGATTCCAAAATCTTTGATTAAACTATTTTCAAGTTGGTCCAATTTACGAATAATTAGCTCTTTTGTAATTAGGGAAGAAACTTCTTGAATAGGTACATGGCTTGTCACTAAAGCTACTTTCAATACGGAACTTATCATCATCATCAACGCTTCGTCCACATTTGATAAATTCGCCAAATATTCTGTATGGCCAGGAAAATTAAAATTTGCTTTGCCAATCGCTTCTTTTGAAATTGGAGCAGTAACCAACACATCGATTTTATTGCTTGCTAAGTCTTGCGTTGCCTTTTCCAAAGCAAGATATGCATATTTACCACCATTTTCTGTCACTTGACCCAAATCAAACTTTAACTCTTCATTCCATACGTTGATAACATTCACTTTGTTTGGTAATGCTTCTTCCGCTGATTTACACGATTGGTAACTGAACTCATCTTCTTTGATGGCTTTTTTATGATACGATAAAGTTCGCGTTGAACCATAAATTATCGGAATAAAATCAGTTAATATTCGATGGTCTTTGAATGATTTTATAATTACTTCTGGTCCTATTCCATTGATGTCCCCAATTGTAATTCCTACTCGAGTTAACTTTTTTTCTTTCTCCATCTTATTTCAAATTCTCTAAAAAGTTCAACAACAAACGTACCCCAATACCAGTACCTCCCTTCCCTTTATAATCTTGAGGGCTTTCTAAGAATGAAGGTCCCGCAATATCCAAATGTACATAAGGTGATTTTACAAAATGTTCCAAAAACTTACCTGCTGTAATCATACCAGCATATTTTCCTCCAACATTTTTTAAATCTGCGATAGATGATTTCATTTCGTCATAATATTCGTCCCAAAACGGCAATTGAACCAATCGCTCGTGAACATCATTCCCCGATTCAATTAATTGATCCATGACTTTTTGTTTCGCATTCCCCATCAAACAAGATGCTTTAGTTCCAATTGCAACAACAGCAGCACCTGTCAGCGTAGCAGCATCAATCACTAATTCAGGATTTAGTTTGTTGGAATAAGCTAATGCATCTGCTAAAATCATTCTTCCTTCTGCGTCTGTATTCAATACTTCTACTGTAGTTCCATCGTACATCGTAATAACATCACCCGGAGTATACGCATTCATTCCTGGTCTATTGTCTGTTGCTGGTATTAATCCGATTAAATGAACATCTAATTGATTCAAGGCCGCTGCATAAATAGTTGCAGCCATACAAGCTGCTCCCGCCATGTCACTTTTCATTAAGTCCATAGACCCTGCAGTAGGTTTTAAACTCAATCCACCAGTATCATATACCACTCCTTTTCCAACCAATACAACTGGTTTTTTATTTTTAGCATTTTTAGGCTTGTATTCTAAAATAGAAAATGTTGGCGGTTCAATAGAACCTTTATTTACTGCTAACAACCCTCCCATTTTAAGAGATTCGATTTGGTTTTTTTCTAAAACGTTTACAGAAAAGTCTGCTTCTTCCCCTAATTTTTTTATTTCAGTTGCAAGTTGAGTAGCCGTTAAGAATGAAACAGGCTCATTGACCATATCACGCGCCCATAAAACTGCCTTAATGGTGTTGTTTAGTTTATTTATTTCATTAGAATCGAACTTCCCAACCACATTGATTTTTTCCAATGCATACTTCTTTTTAGTTGCATCTTTGAAATATTTTAAAAATTGGTAATTAGACAACGCCAATCCTTCAGCTACAACTAATGAATATTCTTTTTTTGAAACGATAGTGATCTCTGTTGCACTTTTGTTTAAATGTGTTCTGACTTTATGACCCGCAACTCTTAATTTTTCTTTTGAATCGGACTCTTTTACAAAAAACGTGAATTTATCGCCGTTTTTGATGTAATCAAAATCTTCATTTCCATTAATGAAATTTGAAGCAAATTCATAAATGTTTGCATTTTCTTCCTCTGATAAATAATTCTTTTTTCCAAGAACAAAAACGAGGCTTGTTTCTTGTGTGTGTTTTTTTATTTCTGAAATCATAATTTAAGATTTATATTATTTAATTGTAAAGTTAGCTAATATCAACTGATGAATTTGATAAATTTTATCACAATATTAATAAATGACGTACAAAAAAAGCGCAATTAACATTGCGCTCCGATGAATTAGAATCAAAAATTGATTATTTGTTTTTATTCAAAAACTGTTTAGCAGATTCGTTGGTTGGATCAAGTTCTGAAACAATTTTCCAATATTCTTTTGCTTTATTTATATCTTTCTCAGATGATCTTTCATAATATCCTCCTAAATATTGAGCTGATTCGATGCTCATCTTTTTATTATTCCCTTTTAATCTATCTTCAACTTTGATCGCTAGAATGGTTTTTTCGTAAAAAGGTTTTGCTAACCATTTCTCCATTGATAAGTCTAACTGATGATTACTCAACGCTCTCCAATAATGACCTGGAGCAAAAGAAGGTGAAACCTCGTTCAATGCCATGAATACGCTATCTGCTTTCACATAATTTTTCATCCCAACAAAATGAGCACGACCTAACTCAAATAACTCCGTCGGTGTCAATTTATCATTTGCTCTTTTGTATTCGTAATTTTCAATTGCCTTAGAGTAGTTTTTTAATTTTAAATAAGTCGATGCCATGATTCCTGAAACATCTTTCTTAGCGCGAATATCCAAATTAATCGCTTTCTCATATTCAAATAAAGCTAAAGAATCTTTACCTAAATTAGACAATAATTTTCCTTTGTAAATAAAATCTAAATAATTGATTTTATCAGTAGGTGTAATTCTGAAAAACTCATCAGATGAAACTAGACCTTTATTCGCGTTCTCTTTGTCGGTAGTACATTCTGCATATGAATACGTTAACATGCGCTCTACAAATAAATTTGTAAACGCACTGTTTTTTAAATTCAACAATTCTGTAATTGCTTCGCAATATTGTTTTCCTGAGAATAATGCAGTAGAATAACGGTATCTTGCTTCTAAACTGTTATTTAATTCAAGGTATTTTTTCCAATTTTCAATTGCTTTTTTAGGTTTATTACTGTTCAAAAACAATTCCGCATTTTCTCTATATGCTGGAGCATAAGTTGGGTCAATTCTTTGCGCTTCTTGATAATTTGCATTCGCTAATGAATCAGCATTAACACGTTGGTATAATTTACCAATTCTAACAAGACCTCTTGGTGATTTAGGATTAATATCTAATACTTTATTGTATTCACGAATCGCATTATTACCATTGGTTGGAGTTTGAGCTAACAACGCATCACCTAGCAATAAATAATTTGTTTCGTTTTTAGCATCCAATTCGATTGCACGATTCAAAAACCCAATAATTTCATCGAAATTTTTTGTATCGGTTACTAAATAAGTTTTAGCTACAACTCTTAGCAACTCAGCATCCTTTGTTTTAGGCTTTATAACTTCAGCTAAAAGAAGCTTAGAATCTTCTCTTTTACCCTCAACCAATAAAGATTTTGCCAATGAAACCTTTGCAAATAAGGAATTTGGAGCAACATTGTACGCTTTTTTCCAATAGACTACCGCAGAATCTTTTTCTTTTTGAGCATAAAAATTCTCACCTAGATAAAAATAATTTAAGTCGTTTTGTGGTTCAGACGCAATTAATGTCTTTAACTGTTTTTCAGCCTCAGTAAATAACTCGTTATCGGTATTTTTAATCGCGTTCTGTAAAGAATTTTGTCCATAAGCTGAAGCGCTTAACAATAGAGCAACACTTACTATTTTAGAAATTTTCATAATTATATTAAAAATTAGTTTTTCAAAATCAAGTTTACAAATCCTATACTATTCTAAAATTCTATTTACAAATAACGTGCCTAATTATTCTGCTTTGAATTGAATTAACCTCACTGGAGAATTCGCAGGAACTAAACCCGACTTTTGAATAATGGTCTGACCAATTTCACTTGTCATAAATAAGACAAATCCAGTATTAAGACCTGACTTTCGGCCTTTGTTAATCATCCAAATATCTCGAATTAAAGGATATTCTTTGGTGTACATAAAACCAGCATAAGGTTGAAAATAATCAGAAGATTTATCTTTCGCAATTGCGGCAACTTTAATTCCTTCTAAAAAATCTTTAACGTCAAAATCATTTAGATCACTGATCCAGTTTAATCCGATAACACCTAATGCGCCTGGTGTTTTTTGAACATATTTAATCACTTCCTCATTCGATTTCACAGCAAAAACATTATTCGACTTATTCTCAGAACCGCAAAAATTAACTAGATAATTGTAATTGGCAGAATTAATATTGTCGTAAACAACCTTAATCGGTTGACGAGATGAATTCCATGACACTTGTTTACCTGTTAAAATTAATTTTAACTCATCTAACGTAAACAATGTGTCTTTATTTGAAGGGTGCACTATAATTGCAATTGCGTCAGTTGCAATCTTATCACTTCTTACTTCAACTTTTTTACTCTTTAAACTCTTTTTTTCTTCTTCTGTAAAATCCCTAGAAATTACGATTGTTTTAGATTCATTTTTATAAAATGATAAAATAGCATCGCTTTCTGTTTTGTATATCGGCTCAATTGTAGCCTTAGGATATTGACTTTGAAACGTATAAATACTCGTGTCAAATAAACGTTTAAAAGACTCTTCGATTAATATTTTGGTTTTTCCTCTTCCATGTGTATCCGTTTGATATGCGAGTGGATTATCGTGTGAATTACAAGATAGCAGTAAACCTACTATTAATACAAAAATTGTCACACTGAATTTTGTCATATTCTCAACGATTACTTTGGGTACAAAAGTAGAATTAATCTTTTTGTTTTAATATGCGGTATAACTTAAAAATTCTAAATATTGAATAAACTGCTAAAACCGCAATCATAATTAACCTTTTAGTACCAACCAAACGATCCATAAACAAATCACTTGATGCTAAAAAATAAATTAATATCAAGCAAATAATGATCGTGAAAGATGCTAATAATGCAGAAATAATTTTCATGGTCAAAATGAGCTATTGAAAATTTTAGTTTGAAAGATTTCTTTGGATATTTGATAATCTAAAGAAAAACAAAGTAAATCACCTTGTTATAAAAAAGGGTGTCTCGTAAAACGGACACCCTTAAAAAATTATTGTAAGTTAAATGCAATTGGTAATCGACATCTCGCTCTTACCGCTTTACCATTATTTTTACCAGCTTTCCATCTAGGCATAGATCGAACAACTCTCTTTGCCTCTCTGTCTAAATCATCAGATACACCGCGCTCAACAACAACGTTACTGATAGCTCCATCTGGTTCAACAACGAAAGAGACATATACTTTTCCTTGTTCACCTAACTCAATAGCAGATTGAGGGTATTGTACATTCTTAGAGATCCACTGTTGCATAGCTGCAGGACCTCCTGGAAATCCAGCATCCTCGTCAATAAACTCAAGAATTTCTTCTTCTTTTGTTTCAACAACCTGAGGTTTTTCCTCTGTTGGACCTGTTTCTGAGGACCAACTTTCATTATCTGTTTCTACAGTTTTGGTAGATGCTTTTGTATCAGCAATCGCCTCTTGAGTAGGAACTTCATCTTCAACAGGTATGTCAACGATTACTGGAGGAGGAAACGCAATCGTTCTTTCTTCAGGTGGAGGAAGTTCTTCCTTTGGTGGAGGTGGTAAATCCTCTTCAGGAGGAGCAGGGATTGCAATGTTTGTTGTATCAACTTTTGGTTCTTCGATTACTTCTTCAGGCATATTTTTAATGTATGTGAAAATCCCGAAAGTTAAACCAATCGTTGTAGCAACACCAACCATAATTAAAACCATACGTTTGTCATAATCTCTTCTTAAGATATATGCACCATATTCTTTATTTCTGTTGGCAAAAACAATCTCGTTCCTATCGCTCGATGTGACTTGTTGCCATCTTCGTGCTGCGAAATAATCGTATAACGACACTCCAGCTACTACTAGGGCAACACAAATAATTACTGTCATACTCTTATTGTTTTGCTTTCATTAAATCTTGTTCACTCTTCAATAAATCTACTGGAGCGATTACTCCAATTTGAGCAATCTTTAATTCATCCACTAAATCAATGAAATTCTTACAAGTCGCTTTGTCGTCCGTTTTTATCAAAACTTTCAACGCTTCCTTACTTCCTTTGAACTCATTCAACATACGTTCGTAAGTCGTGTCTTGAATTTGTTTGCTTTTCAGTTGCTTATCAAGACCTTCTTTATTTTTAAGAACCGTTGAATTCAAGTCAGCAAGTAATTTTCTCAAACCTGTAGGACCAAAATTAGTTTCCTTCAGCTCAGTTGCAGGTTTTCCATCAGGATTTCCAAGTGTATAAAATTGACCTTGGTAGTAGTAAATTTTATCTTCAGAAATCAAAAACGTAATACCATTATTCACTTTAGCTGGAGGAATAACCTCATTAGGTTTCGGTTTTGCAGGATATACCAAACTCATTACTTTAGGTTTACTAAAAGTAGAAGTTAGTACGAAGAAAGTTAACAAAAGGAAAGCCAAATCCACCATTGGAGTCATATCCACTTTAGTAGACGCTTTCTTTGCTCTTTTCTTCCCTTTATCGTGGCCACCGCCACCGCCTTCTGCTATTTCTGCCATTTTTCTCTAATTATTGAGGAGCTTGCTCCGCAGACGTGATAAAATTCAAGTTATTTAAATTCAAATCTCTAAATGTATTGATCACATTTTGAGCATGTAAGTAAACAGCTTTACCGTCTACTTTCAAAATAAATTTAGGTTTAAAATCGTTTATTTCAGGATTTAAACCATTCAAAGAAGCTTCTTCGTATTTCGTTTTCCCAGTATTTAACGCTGCAATATTTCCGTAAAAAATCCAATCTTTCAATTGATTATTAGTAGTATCTGCAGGAATACCGATGGTATTAAACTGTTTACGCTCTTCTCCAGACATCTCGATATACTTTGGCAGTTCTTGCATAGAACAACCAAAACTAGACATACCAGCAAAAGCTTCAATTTGTTTCTCCGTAAAAGCAACTTTGTATTTAGCGCTCATATTTTGCAACATTTCTTTTCTAGCTTCTGTATGACTTAGGTTCACAAAAATTCGACCACCTTTATCAATTGTCACCAACAAAACGTTTTCAGGAATAATTTTATCACTGATACTTGAAGGAGTTTCAACATCTACAGGTTCATTAGATCGAAAATTAGCAGCAAGCATAAAGAATGTTACAAGCAAGAATGCCAAGTCAACCATCGGCGTCATGTCAATCGATGGTGAATGTTTTGGTACTTTAATTTTAGGCATCTTCTGTTATTTTTATGTAGCTGACTAATTATTTATTTTTCGCACTGAAATCTTGAACAATTGAGAAACTAGCTTCATCCATACTGTAAGTCATTGTATCAATCTTAGTAGAGAAGAAGTTGTAGAAAATAATTGCTAAAGTAGAAGCGAAGATACCAAACGCAGTATTGATAAGTGCTTCAGAGATACCTGTTGCTAATGCAGAAGTATCAGGAGTACCATGAGACATCGCAGCAAATGCACGAATCATACCTAATACTGTTCCGATCAAACCAATTAAAGTTGCGATAGAAGCAGAAGTAGAAAGTACACTTAAATTTTTAGATAACATCGGTAACTCTAAAGAAGTAGCTTCTTCTAATTCTTTTTTCAAAGATTCAATTTTTTGATCTTTTTCCAAAGTTGCATCAGCAGCAATGTGCTCATACTTCTCTAAACCTGCACGAACAACATTCGCTAAAGAACCTTTTTGTGCATCACAAGCAGCAATTGCTTCTGTAATTTGTTTATTCTCTAATTTTTCACGAATATCTTCAACAAATTTATCAGTTCTTCCTTTACCTTTTGCTTTCGATAAAGTAATGAAACGCTCAATAGAAAAGATGATTACAATTAAGTTCATTGCAACAAGAACAGGTACGATGATACCTCCCTTATAGATGATACCCATAAAATTTCCTTCTAATGGTTCTGCAGTTGGATCGCCATCCACGAAATTTCCTGGATCTCCAAAAATGAATTTATAAATTACAATACCTAGGATTAATGAAATCGCAACTGCAATTGATGCTGCTAACGAAGTAAATCCTCCTGATGTCTTTTGTTTTTTGCTCATCACTATAAAATTTAAATGGTTTAATAATTTTTTCGACAAACATACATAAAACTTTTTATTGTTCAAATTCAGAAAAATAATTTTTTCCTACTTTTTTAATAGACTTTATAATTTCTCAAAAATATATGTTAATTATCAGTCTTATTGTTAATTAAGGGTTTGGACTGATAAACCTAAAATTTTAAATAAAATCTTTGGATTGAATCGTAATGTCTTTAATTTTCAATTAACAATTTGTTAACATATTAAAGTGTTATTTTAAAGGATAATTTAAACGTTCTTTGACTGAAAAATAAATTCACGATGGAAATTGGGAATCAATAAACTAATGCGGAGAGAGGGGGATTCGAACCCCCGATAAGCTTTTGACCTATACACACTTTCCAGGCGTGCTCCTTCAACCACTCGGACACCTCTCCATAATTATAGTAAGCTGTTTAAAACAATCGTCGAAACAACATACTCGTCAACAAACATCAAAAATGATGAACGCAAATGTAATCATAAAAGAGAAAATAACGCGTTTATTTTATTGAAATTTCTCCGGCAAGGTCTTGATTCAACAATTTTTTTGTTTCTTCTAACGAACAGCTATTGCCTAACGCATACATCAATTTCGTTATCGCAGCTTCTGTCGTCATATCTCCCCCTCCTATCACACCTACTTTTTGAAAAAAAGAACTCGTTTCATACAACCCTTGTTGAACTGATCCGCTACTGCATTGCGTTATGTTTAAAACGATGCCACCTTGTTCAATGTATGAAGAGATTAAATCATCAAATTGTTGATCTGTTGGTGCATTCCCAGCGCCAAATGTTTCTAAAACAATACCTTTTATACAATCAATATTGAATAAACTTTGATAGACAGCAGCATTGAATCCAGGAAAAATTTTCAACAATGCCACCCGATTGTCAAATTCAGTAAAAAGGCGAAGAGATTCATTTTTTAAATTGCTATTAAAATGAAAATCGATGTCAATTCCTGCGGTAGCAAGTGGTGGGAAATTTGGAGAACTAAAAGCCTCAAAGGCATTAGCTGAAACCTTAGTAGTTCGATTTCCACGAAATAAATTATTTTCAAAATAAATCGCAACTTCATTGATCTTAGAAGTGCCATCTGCATTCTTAGCTGCAGCAATTTCTATGGATGTAAGCACATTTTCACGACCGTCTGTTCTAATTTCATCGATTGGTAATTGCGAGCCTGTTAATATAATCGGCTTCGATCCATTTTGAAGCATAAAGCTTAATGCGGATGCACTATAGGCCATTGTATCTGAGCCATGTAAAACAACAAATCCATCATGCTTATCATAATTCAAGTAAATTATTTCTGCAATTTGTTTCCAATACTCTGGATTCATTTCAGATGAATCAACAGGATGTTCGAACGAAATTGTTTGCAAATCAACATTCAAGCGTTTGATTTCAGGAATTTGTTGGTATAAATGGTCAAAATTAAATGCCGTCAACATTCCTGTATCAGGATCATTCACCATTCCGATTGTCCCCCCTGTATATATGATAAGTACTTTTGGTCGTTCCATGAACCAAAGTTATAAATTATAATCCAAAAAGCTGAACTGCGTTTTCAGTAGTTAAACGTGCAATTTCATGTTCTGAAACTTCAAAAATATCGGACAACTTTGATGCTATTAAAGGTAAATAAGCACTTTCATTTCGTTTTCCTCTGTGTGGAGATGGAGCAAGATAAGGAGCATCAGTTTCTAAAACTATTTCTTCAATTGGTATGTTTTTTACAACTTCATCCAATCCTGATTTTTTGAAAGTAAGTACACCTCCAATACCGAACTTAAATCCACCGTAGGATTGAATTTTTGCAACCTCCTCACTCGACCCTGTAAAACAATGAAAAACACCAGTTAAATGGTCATCATTGACTTCGTCTAACACTGAAAAAATCTCAGGAAATGAATCACGTGCATGAATCACAATTGGTAAATGAAACTCCTTCGCCCAAGCAATTTGACGTCTAAATACTTCTTTTTGTTCTTCCAAAAAAGTTTTATCCCAATACAAATCAACACCTATCTCCCCAATTGCTATAATTCTTTCGTTTTGCATTAAAGATTTAATATCTGCTAATTCTTGCTCCCAATTTTGAGTGACCGAACAAGGATGCAAACCCATCATCGCATAACAATTGACGGGATATTTATGTTGAAGTTCTAACATTCCTTGAATTGAAGCACGATCTATATTGGGCAATAATAATTTTTCTACACCATTATCAATGGAACGTTGAATGACTGTCTCTCGATCATCGTCAAATTGTGAGGAATATAAATGTGTGTGTGTATCTATGAACATATAATTTACGATTAAAAAAGAACATCAATTCTATTCATTAAAAAAGGTGCCACGAAATCGGACACCCTTAAAATCAATCAATTGTTACTTAAAATGAAGCTGAAATCAAATAAGTTACAACTACTAGCAAAATTCGTTGTAAGCTTCTTGTAAGTTTTCAGCAATCATTTGTGCTGTTCCTCCTTCAATGTGATGTCTTTCCAAGAAATGAACTAACTCACCATCTTTAAATAATGCGATCGATGGTGAAGATGGAGGATATGGTAAAAAGTGTTTTCTAGCTTGAGCTACTGCTTCTTGATCTACTCCTGCGAATACAGTTGCTAATTTAGAAGGTGCTTTCTCTCCATTAATTGATAATTTAACACCAGGACGCATATTTCCTGCTGCACAACCACACACAGAATTTACAACTACTAAAAGTGTTCCTTGTGTATTTTTTATGGTGTTATCAACCTCATCTGCTGATAATAATTCAGTAAAACCTGCGCTTACTAAATCTTGTTTCATTGGTGCAACTAATTCTGCTGGATACATATTTTAAAATTATTAATGATGAATTATGAGTTATGAATGAAAATACATTCTTTAACAAAATTACAAAGATTTAGAGAGTAGTTAAATAAGATTATGTAAATAATTCTTAAATAAAACCCAATAGATACCTAATCAATTGATTTTTAAAAAATAAATCTATTTTTGCTTAAATAAAAAAGACACATGGAGTACAACACTTGGAAAAAATCATTGAAATTTCACGGAAATCATGGGGATTTAGTTGGTTTACGAATTTTAAATAACATTCTTAAAATCATAACATTAGGGTTTTATTATCCTTGGGCAAAAGTCAAAGAATTAAAATACATGTACAATGAAACGGAATATATGAATTCACGTTTTGTTTTTCATGGAACTGGAAAAGAAGTGTTTAAAGGATTTATTAAAGCTCTTTTGATAATTGGTGTTTTGTATGCGTTTTTATTATTTAGTTATACATCAAATAATCCCACATTGATTTACGTAGGCATAATTGTATTTAACCTTGGTTTTTTTGCCTTGATTCCCTTGGCACTACATGGTACGTTAAAGTATAGATTATCGCGCACTTCATGGAGAGGCATTCATTTTGGTTACCGAGGGAATTTGAAGGAGATATATGGAATTTACCTGAAAAATATTCTTTTAACAATCCTAACTTTTGGTATATATAGTTCATGGATGCGTGTCGCTTTGAATAAATATACAAGAAGCAACATACGCTTCGGGAGCATTCAATTCACTTTTGTAGGAAAAGGAGTTAATTTGTTTTTAATCAATTTGAAAGGGATAATTTTTTCGATACTTACAATTGGAATTTATTCATTTTGGTACTATAAGAACCGTATAATGTTCGAAGTGAACAACACCAAAATAATTCAAGATAGTAAAGAAATTAATATACGCTCTACATTGACAGCTGGTGGAATTTTTAAATTATTAATAGTTAACTATTTAATAGTGGTTTTCACATTTGGAATTGGTACAGGTATCGCAATCAATAGAATCGCACGTGTTTTATTTCAAAATATTGAATTTGAAGAAGATATTGATGCTGATTCTATCTTGCAAACCGAAGAAGAGTACAAAGATGCATCAGGTGATGATATCGCAGGAATGTTAGATATTTCAATTATTTAATGGAACAAATACTGTATTTTGATGGACTTTCGTCGCGTGCATGGCCTTGTAAAATTGACGTACGCAAAGTAGAAATATTAATTCAACTTGATGACACTTTAGAAATCATTTGTTGGAAGATTAACGATTTAATTTCAAACGAATTAACAGGCACAACATTAACGATTAAATACGGTGAATACCCACACAAAACCATAGAAATCATTGGTGAAAGTGCTCTTTTATATTATGAATTAATTTCTAAAAATTCGTTTCTAGGAAGGTCAAACGTTTTATGGTATCGTAAGAAAACCCCAATAATTATTGGATTAATTTTCTTGTTTTTTTGTCTTTGTGTTTTTTCCTACTGGACATTAATACCTTGGTTAGGTGAAAAGGCTACATTGCTTGTTCCGAAAGATACTGAAATTAAATTGGGTGAATCGATAGCTGAAAATTTCAAACAAACAGAAGAAATCAATAAAGAATCATCAAAATTATTAAATCAATTGCTTGATTCTTTGCAGATAAAAGAATCTTATCCAATTAAAATAACAGTGGTTAACTCACCAACTGTAAATGCTTTCGCACTTCCCGGTGGGCAAATTTTTGTGTATACGGGTATCATTCAAAAGATGAAGCATTACAACGAATTAGTCGCATTACTTTCGCATGAAATTACACACGTCACTCATCAGCATTCTTTAAAAAGTTTGGGTAGAAGCGCCGCTACATCAATTTTTATTTCGGGTTTGTTTGGCGATATTTCTGGTATTTCAGCGGGTATTCTTGACCAAGCTAGCCAATTAAAACAATTGAGGTATTCACGTGAGCTTGAAACAGAAGCAGATCAACACGGGGTAGACTTCATGTTAAAATACAAAGTAAGTCCAAAAGGAATGGTTGATCTTATGCAAATTTTAGATGGAGAAAGCGAAGGAGAAGATGGATTTATGAACTATTTAAGTACACATCCCGAAACAAAAGAACGTATTAATGCACTTAAATCCGACAATCAAATAAACATAAACTTTAAAGAAAATCAGTCATTAAAAACTATCTTTTCCAAAATTCAGCAAAGTATCAATAAACCATGATTCAAAAAATTCTTTTTTTACTCGTTTTTATTTCCCCTATTGTGGGAAGAGCTCAAAATATAAATGAATTAGATGCATTAGTCGATCATTGGCATCAAGCAGCCACCAAAGCAGACTTTAAAGCTTACTTTGAAATTACAGGAGAAAAATTTGTTTTCTTAGGAACCGATCCAAAAGAACGATGGGAGAAAAAAGAATTTGAAGCTTTTTGTAAACCCTACTTTGAAAAAGGAAAAGCGTGGGATTTTATACCATCGAACAGAAAATGGGTCTTTTCTAACAATCAAAACATTGCTTGGTTTGATGAAGATTTAGCTACCTGGATGAAAGGTTGCAGAGGCAGTGGTGTCGTTGAAAAAATCAACGATGAATGGAAATTAGTCTATTACAACTTGACAGTTTTGATTGAGAATGAGAAAATCAACGAATTTATTCAACTGAGAAACCAAGAAAATAAATAATTTACTTTATACTGAAAGATATACGTATATAGTGAAAGGAATTAATGATATATTCTTTTAAACCTAGTATACATCAATTTTTTATACTTATTTTTTGAAGCATTTGATAAAAATGAAATATCAATTAATGCAAAAATTTCATTCCATTTTGCTTCAAAACGGTTAAATACACCCATTATTTGCTTGGTTGTCAATCCTAGTTCTTTCGCAAATTGTTCAAAATGTTCACGTTTTAATTTCTTCTTTTTGCCAGAAAGCGTTAAAGCCAATTCTTCTTCATCTTCCGGTAATACGATAGCAACATTCAACAAATCATAAGCCGGAGCCAATGTCCACCCTCTAGCATATTCAATCATAGAGAAATTTTTTAAATGCATATCGTTGTTTCCAGTTAAAAATGAAAACAAGGTGATTTCAAAAAAGAAGAGCGAATCCAATAAGGTATTTTCAGAATATAAATGGATGGCTTTCCCTATTTTTTCCATGGAACCTTTGTATTTATCAAAAGCCTCGGTGATTTGAAACATATCCAACATGTGGATTTTTGTATCATCATCTCTATCAATGCGTTTTGTAATATAGCCTAACTCACCAGATTTCAAACGAATGAGTGAAGAAGGTACTACTTTCATACCGAGCAATTCAGCAATTCTCATTGTTAGATGCTCATTTTCGGGCATTTCAGGAAAACGTGCTGTTGGTGGTTTAAAAATATAATTTCCTCCTAAAGCACCAACCACTGTTAATCGATTATTGGATTTATCCTTTGTACTTTTATCAACAGACATGGATAACTTCGCTTGTACTCCGGGAACAGAAATACTTCTATCAACGATATCTTTTGCCAATTTTTCCATTTCATCCAAGGAATAATCAACTATTGGTGCAATTGATGAATTAAAAAACAAAGAGGCACATTTTTCATGAAAATCCTTTCCTTCATCTACAGATAAATAACAGTACAAACAATTAGTTTTCATCTTCTTCCAAAAATAATGGTTCCACACTAACTGCACCTATACAATTTTGACAACACGCCAATAATAAGCCCATTCGGTCATTCATCTTAATCTTCCAACTTTTTGATGCAATATCTAACAACCAACCTTCAGGAATTAATCCCTCAAAAAAAGGAAATAAACGATTATCTATAAACGGTTTTTCCCTCACAGGCATAGTAAATGTGAGAAATTTAGAAGGATAATTTTGAATGTATTCTACTTCATATTGAAAAACATAAAATCCATCATCTGTTTCAGTTAATACACCTGCAAATACATTATTATATAAAACTTTAGCCTTTCTCATTTCTTCTCATAGGAACTAATTCATGACCAAACATTTTTAACACCAAATTGACCTTATCCAGGTTCAAATTGGTTTTTCCTTGTTCGATTTTACGAATAACTGTTAAGGCAACACCCGCACGTTCTGCAAACTCTTCTTGGGTTAGATTTACTTCTTTGCGACGTTCTCTAACAAACTCTGAAAGCACACTCATTATATGCAATTAAATATAATTTAAAGTAAAAATACAAAATTATATGCAATTAAATATAATTTAGATTAAAAGATTGATTTTATATGTAAAAACATATACTCATTTATTCAATCGCTGATAAAATAATTCTTTGTAAGTATCGGAGATAGGTAATAATTCACCTGCAATTGAAACTCTTTCACGTTCAATGCTCTCTATGTGTTTAACGTTTACCATATAGGATTTATGGATACGAACTACGCTAGTTAATTCCAAGTCTATTTCTAGTTCTTTAAACGTTTGCAAAGTCATTATGCGTTTTGACTTTGTGTGAATACGGCGGTAATCACCCATTCCTTCAATAAACAAAATACTGTCGATGTCTATTTTTTCCAATCGATATTCGGTTTTTACAAACAAAAAGGTAGGTGCAATCTTTTGAATTTTAGAAGAAAGCGATTGTTGAACACGTTCCATTGCGGTATAAAAACGATCGAATGCAAAGGGTTTCAATAAGTAATCTGTGATATTTAATTCAAATCCTTTAATCGCAAATTCAGGATAAGCAGTCGTAAAAACAATGGCACAATCTTTCGACAATTGTTCTGCTAAATGAACACCTGTAACTTCCCCAGTATTTACATCCAATAAAAGCAAATCTACCGAATGTTGTTTGAGGTAAATCAACGCATCTAATCCATTGTCAAAATGTGCTTGAAGAGATAAAAAAGGAACCTTGGCAACGTAATGTAACATTCGCTCCATTGCCAAAGGCTCATCTTCAACGATAATACAACTAATTTGCTTCATAAGGAATAGTTAACGCAACACAAAAGTAACCATTCTCATCATGAAAATTGAGCGTATATTGTTCTTTATAAATTAATTCCAAGCGTTTCTTGAGTAATTCATTTCCCAATCCATTTGAGGTTGTGAATGCATCGTTATCCTTCGTAATTCGATTTTTACAAACAAAATTAAGGTGATTTTCGTTTTGCTGAAATTGAATTTGAATGGCATTTCCCTCCTTATACGAAGAAGAATATTTAAACGCATTTTCGATAAAGGGCATAAAAACCAAGGAAGCTACCATTCCGTTATTGCTTTTTAGTTCATTCTTTAACAACACATAATCTGAGTTAGAAGCCCGTAATTGGTGTAATGCAATGTATTTTTCAATGAAATGAAATTCGGTGTCAAAAGAAATATAATCAGTTTTAGCTTCAAACAACATATAACGTAAAATGTCGGAAAGCTTATTCAAATAGGAAGATGCCTGCTCTTTATCTTTGTAAATCAACACATCTATATTATTCAAAGAGTTAAATAAAAAATGTGGATTTAATTGAGCCTTCACTAATTCCATCTCAATCAAATGATTTTGCTCTATTAGCTGATCCTTATCTTTACTAATAATAAACCAATCAAAAAATAAACGCATAAATAAACCAATAGTTCCATGTATTAAACTTAATAAAGCACTAAAAATCAATATGAAAACAAAAATTTCAAATTTTACTTCTATACTCGGATTAACATGATCTCCAAAATAGTTTAAAATAGCAAGATTAATTAGTGATGTTAATGTTCCTATTGTAAAAATATAAATCACCCCTTTTATTAATATTTTATAATAAACGGCTTTAGAATTAATTGCTTTAAAAACAAGAAAATAAAAAGAATAAAATCCTAACATTGAAGAAAATACATTTATAAACCAAAACTCAATTTTTAAAAAATTTAGATTTTTTGATGCATTTGTTAGAGATGATA
>Ga0247722_10000501_pt1 | contig 23960 bp, 18 predicted proteins | sample MSEWelMarce3H_FC_FD_189094 | JGI IMG/M metagenome (GOLD analysis project Ga0247722, IMG submission 189094) | Subsurface sediment microbial communities from gas well in West Virginia, United States - MSEEL Well Study Marcellus 3H_FC | ecosystem: Environmental > Terrestrial > Deep subsurface >... | reverse complement strand
GCCTCCGCCGCCTCCGCCACCACCCATATTATTCGACATTGATGAAACGGCTGCTTGGGTGAACTGCTGCATGAGTTCGGGGTTCTGTCGCATGATGTCATCCATACCAGGAAGCGCCGACTTGAACATCGTGTTCGTCATATGAAGCATGATTGCGCTTCCGCCTAGCTGGAAGAGTAGCTTCAACTCAGGTGACATCTTCGCCTTGGACTTATATTTCTCATGAAGTTCACCGAAAATTTCGTCATATTCAGTAAGATTCTCGTTGACTTGTTCTGACCATCCGTCCAATTTCAGGTCAAACGGATCGAACTTGTTATTCAAGAACTCGAGGCCAGTAATACAAGCAAGAAGCATCTTGCCTTGGAACTTCATACTATTCTGTCGCTCACGCTCTTCCATTTGTGTATCATATTCACCTTTCATCTCAGCATAAGAAGAGTCCATTGAGTATCGTTTGGTAAGCTGAACTCCTTTCTGTTCAAGTTCCTCCAACTTGCGAAGAAGCTTGAATTTCTCTTTCAACATATCTTCTTTGGAGAGCTGAGGAGTAGGATCAACATTTGCATCAGGATCAAGTGGAATATTATTGAACTTACCGTAACCATCCCATGTTCGATTATCTCCGTCGGTATTTGATGTAGACTGTCCTAAATTGATCCCACCATCATTTCCGCCACTATTGCCATTGTCACCATCAGACTTACTCAAGTTGAATATTCCACTCATAAAACCACCACCGCCGCCCCCGCCGTTATCACCATCACCATCGTTGCGTTTTGACACATTACTCAGGTCATTCAATTCATTTTCAAGCGCTGTAAGTTCACTCAAATCAATATCACCTCCTCCGCCACCACCACCGCTATTCTTTCGGTCATTATCCTTGAACTTGTTATTCATGAGAAGTTCAATGCCGCCGCCAAAACCACCGCCACCGCCGCTTCCACCTCCGCTACTCGATTTACTACCACCAAATGTAAATGTCGGCATCGTGTCTAATGCCCCTAAATCAATTTCTTCTGCCATCGTATTCTATGATATGGAGTATAATACAACTACGAAAACAATCTTTATACTGAAATTGTATGAATAAAAGATATACTTTTATATTTCATTCATACCGCATTAATTTCCACCTGTTATACCTGTCTTCAATAAATGAACTCGCCACAATCCTTGTAAAAAGCAATCTGCGAGATCGTCTTTCTTCTTATGATTTTCAAAAACGGGTATCCATTTCGCATAATCGGAATTACGTTTTCGAGAGATTTCGCCGAGAGATCGGCAAACTGCGATACCCGACTTTTTTCGATCAGCGTACGTTGAAGCATCAACACATACAGTGTCAGTGTTTGTAAGATCTAAGCTGGTATCTGTAAATAGTTTTAGTTTGCATGATGCCGAAATGAACTCAATTTGTGGAATATTTTTCATTATGAAATACTGAGTAATCATGCCTTGAAGTGTCTTCATTCTGGAAGCAAGTGTACTGATTTGATTCTCAATGATCATCATGTCGATTGGCGACGGCGACGATGGCACGTACAGTATCGCGTCGAGATGTTTCATCATGTTACGTCCATAGGTAATCAGATCCAGGTCATGTGCGTACGTATAATTCGCTTTTTTTGGTTTGGCGGGCGGAGTCGTTCCAGCAATATAACTAGCGTACTTACTTTCATCGAATGGCTCCAGATAATCTCTCGAAAGAGTGGTTGTGATTTCTTGAATAAGGTCTGCCTTCCGAAGTTTTAGATTTGTGACGGCTTCTGGTTGTACGTTGTTGTTGGTGGTTTGAATCGTATGCACCGAGAGATTAGCCTTAATATCCATAAGTTCGCCTAGTTTCTTCTTTGTCAAGAGATCCGGTTTACGTTTGATCGGTAAAATCTCTCGAGTTGGTGTTTTGTATTTGGATTTTTCTGAACATTTGGAGCAATATATGAAGGGTGTTGGCGATGGCGATGGCGACGTCGGTAAGTACATCCATTTCGCTAATTTTCCATCATTGATGCACGTTCGTTTCGGTGTAGGCGGGGCGGAATCTGTAGTTACTGTATCCGAGAGATTGGGTTCAAATCGTAAATCAATGACGTCCCATCTCTCGATTTGGATCTCGTGAATCAATTCTGACGGGCTTGTGCCTGTAACCGGATCAGGGATTCGAAACAAACAGTATGCTAGATTTTTCATACCTACATCGAAACTTATGATTCGCATTTTTGTAATCGTTGGATGGATATACCAATGATTACAAAGTAAGGTTTATATAATTTAATGTCCTTTCGTTTGCACTTGTGCATTACCCTTCTGTTGTCGTTGAAATTCGAGGATTTGCTCTTGTGTAATTTCTGGCGCAACCATGCGTGATTGTAACGCTTCTCTCGAGAGATATGTCTCCTTTAAGTCGCTCTCAGCATATCCGAATGGTTCTCTCGAATCCATAACGGATGCATATATAAATGGTACGTTGCGATGGTTATCTTGTTCGTATCCATTCACTTCAAATGAACCATGACCAGACATATTTACTACATCAATACGGTTGATATTCATGATCTGATCTGCATTTGTCGTTAAATACCTGCGATAGTCCCAGTTCGTCTTAATATTTTCAGAACGACGAATCGATTCGTTCACTGCATTTCCAGGCTGCCAACCAGAAAAATTGCGACCATCATTCATGAGTGGCGGGAAATCGAAATAGACATTATGACTTGAACTAAAATTCTTTGCCCAATGTGGTTGTGAATATGACATTTTACGTGGTTATTATGTATATCATTAGAATAAAAATAACATAATCACGGTTAGGCCGGATGGGTGTTTTGTAGTGCATAAATTAATTCAGCCTTCTTTAGTTTTTGGATTTCTGGGTGTTTTTCGGGGTTCTGTTTATATTTTTCCTTAAGCAATTGTCGTAGTTCTGGTACAGACATATTCGAATAGGTTGCTGGAGGGGGAGGCGGATGAGCAACTGTAGATGTGGATGTGGGTGTGGGTGTGGGGTGGATTGCGTGTGGTACTGAATCATCTATAGATGATAATTCGCCGTTATTGGGTTCTTCTATATTTTTGAATACCATCGACAAATCAGAATTTGTATGTTCAGTAGTTGACTTTATTGTACTTGCGGAATGTGGATCTTGGACGACGCCTAAATCAACAGTTACCATTTTAATATCCGATATTGCTTCTGTTTCACAACTAATATCATGAATCTCCGAAATCTGGTCTAATATAGGTTCAATAATTTCAGTTACTATATCTGGATGGATTTTCTCATCGTCGCTGTCACCGTCGCTTTCGCTTCCACTATCACTTTCGCTGCTGCTGCCGTCACTTCCACTGTCGCTGTCGCTGTCGCCGTCGCCGTCGCTATCACTTCCGCTTTCGCTGTCATCTTCACTTTCGGTTGTATCTTCACTATCGGAAGAGATCTCGATAAGATTACTTCTCTTGTTTTGAAAAATAGCAGTATCCAAATGAATTATATGCGGATTATTGTAGGTAGATTGTTTCGTATTTGAATCCGCTTTCGGTTCGTTATTCGCATTATCATTTGCATATTCTAATATTATACTTCCTTGGGGTTGAAATGATTGATTATTTCCAGAAAGTTTGTATAATCGATGTATGTCGGTCGATGATTCTTCTATAAATTCCTGTAAAATAAGCGCTTGTTCTTTTTGAGACTGTTCTAGGATGTTAAAACGTACCTTCGTGTATTGAAAGACGGCATATACCAAGAGCGAACAAACGGCTAAACTAACAACAATCGTCAAAAAACTTAGTTCCATTATCGCGGATGTACGATATATAATATAATACACTAGGATCTTATTTGATGAGAATAAACGAAGTTGAATATATTACATTCATTGGGTTTATGTTGATTTGAAAAGTTCCTATTCGATCCATAGGATTTCATTTGAAAAGTCATTTCACGGCCGAAAATATTTCGTTTGAAAACGTGGTTTTTTCATAAAAGTCCCGGTTTGAACCATAGGATTTCATTCGAAAAGAGACTTTTCAGCCGAAAATATTTCGTTTAAAATTGGAATATTTCTCTATAAAACCAGGGATGTATCCTTCAAATCCTGGACATACCCTCCCATTATGGACAATGATGAAAATGTTGCTTCCTACGCAACATTACGCAACATTTTACAAAAATGTCCAAAATGGGGGTTGGCCAAAATACTTTTGAAACACGAAAAATATGCGATTTGTGACTGACCAGTCACAACTTTTTTCGATCGGATGAAAAATTTGTGACTGTAATTTTTTGGGCACACCCGGCGCGTCCACCCACCGAGGTTATAATATTGGACATTTTTATAGACGCCCCAATTTAGGCAACATTTTCATCAAATTTCCATCAAGACTGAAAAACGATATTATGTACATATGCGATACATGCAACCTGAAAACCAATAACAAAACTGTTTTTAATAAACATCTTTTATCACCAAAGCATCAACGGTTATGTTCCGAGAACGTCAAGTGTAAAAACTACATTCACAGTCTCATTTCTGTTGATTCCGGCATTTCCGGCGGTTCTGGCGCCAAAAGCATCCCCCAAAAACCGACTTCAAAAAAGTCCGATGTGTCGACCCCCCAAAAAACACCCATCAATAATATCGTTCATATCGATCTTCATAATGAAGACGCCGAAAACAACGTTATTTATCATTCATCCGAAAGTGGTCACGTGACTATGCCAATCGATAGTCACGTGATCGCCGCCTACGCCTGTAAATACTGCAAACGCCCTTATATCAATCGAACCGGTCTTTGGCGACATAATAAGAAATATGGATCATCGTGTATTGTGAAAGTAATTGAATCATCCAAGGTTGAAAATACCGAAGAACTGAAGAATATGATAAATACGATGATGGATATGAACAAAGAATTCAAGACGCAAATACTCGAATTATACAAGGCAAATGCTGCAGCGACAGCTGCGACTACCGCAATGGTTGCAAGTCCTACAACTGTGATCAACAATAATAACACAAACAATAACAATATGACGAATTGTTACAATCAGACGTTTAACTTGCAATTTTTCCTGAACGAACAATGCAAGGATGCGATGAATATGAAGGATTTCGTGAACTCGATTCAACTGAATACTGACGACCTTGAAAGCGTTGGGAAGTTGGGTTATGTTGAAGGCATGTCGAATATCCTTATTACAAACCTGAATAAAACCGAACTGCATAAACGCCCGGTTCACTGTAGCGATATTAAACGAGAGACGTTATATGTGAAAGACGAGGATAAATGGGAACAAGACGGTCCAGATCACGCGAAAATGACGAACGCAGTATTGGCGGTAGAACATAAGAACGTCCGACTTATGGGTGAATGGGCGGCACAACACCCGCGATGTATGGATAGTAATTCAAATGATAATGTGAAGTATTTCAAATTATCAAAAACGATAACGGATGGAGCCCAAGACGGAAATATATCCAAGGTGATTAAACGGGTGGCGAAGAATGTAGTGATTGACAAGAATGCGGTAGTGTCTGGAAATGAAAATACAGCATAAACGTAAGTAACATTTATGATGTATGGAAAATGAGCGAATCGAATGGAACCTCTGACATCAACGAAGGCGTGGCTCTTCTAGCGAACTTCATAAATTATTTGAATGCGTCATTATATGAAGCCCAATTCACGCAAAAACACGAAGAAGCTCGCGCCAATCTCAATATGATATATGATACCGTTTCGAAGACGCCGAACACGCCTCCAACAAGAGAACAATGCATGTCATTTTATAATGACATCCGTGTTCTAGAACATGTAACCTTTACAGAAGATCCTGATTATTTTACGTACAAGCGCTTATTGCGAAAGTATATCGCTTGTCCGGAGTAATAACTCTATCCCTTAATAATCTTACTTGCACTCTCCACGATTTCCTCTGGATATTCGAGATCACGAAGAACCTTCAAGCCGCCTTTAATTGTCGAAATTCCGGTCGCAATCTTATACAAATATGCCCCAGTATCCGGCGATACCGACATGTGAAGATTTGAAACTGCGTCGGCATTTTGTTTCTGTAAGAGTTCACATAGTTCGATATAATGCGTAGTAAGGATAAGATCAACGTTCGGGTTTTTAGATATGTAGTCGATATATCCGTATGCTGCAGCGACCGCTTCATAAGGATTGGTTCCGGAATATAACTCGTCAAAAATGCAGAAATGGCGTTTCGTCGGGTTGTCAATGATGCAGCGCAGGATTTCCATACACCGGCGCGATTCTGCCTGAAAGAGACTGTCGCGACCTGATGTATCGGGAATATTCAAATAGCAGTGAAGGTAATCATACGGATTGATTTCCGCGCGTTCATAAAACCCGAACCCGATTTGCTGAGACAAAATAATATTGAAAAGGGTCGTTTTGATAACAGTCGTTTTTCCCGCGGCATTTGGTCCGGTGATAATCAGTTGTTTATCTAAGGCCACGTCATTCGCAATGACATTTGTTGTATCTTGTGCTTTAAGTGGCGCGTAAACTTGAGATACGAGTTTTGTTATACCGCTCTTTTGTATCGGCGCGGGGGGAGGAGGAGGCGGTGGCGGAGGCAATACTGCAGCTGCATCTTTCTCTTCTGATTCATCTGATTCGCCGACGGCTTCTGCTATCGGAGGTAATGGCTCAGTGACATCTGTTGTCTGCGTCGTTGATGTCGCGGGAGGTTCTACATGTTTACTAACAATGAATGAGCACTTCTTAATCATTCCGCTCATAACAAATGACCGACATGCTGTCAAATGCTCCATATATGCATTAAATCCGAAACTATAGTCCAGTAACTCATTCAGGTCCGTCTGTGAAAACAGTGAATAATAATTCTTCATTACATAACCGATCTGGAAGAATTTCGATACAGAAACAGAAAAAGGCGAAATATCCGCCAGTGCCTTTGTTACCTCATTCAAAAGCGCGTACCGAGTCGCAAGTTCTTCCCGGAACGGCTCATATGTCGAGAGATGATATGTCTGAATCAACTGAATCAAATAACTCATGTTTACACCGGTTACAGTGAGATATCCATGAATTGTGTGAATATGCTTGTGAACCAATTTGATATTGTCGTAGAAACGTACACACGCCATAATATTTTGGTAGATTTGGATGAAATAAAAAATCACCGACATTAAAATATACATCTTCTGTTCCACTGATACAGAATCAAATTGTGTTAGAAATTTCCCCACTGAATGTTGACTGATGATCGTTTTCAGAATTTCAACGTACTCTGTGACGGAAACAGCCAGACCTCGCATCATGAGGACAAAAAATGGGATAATCAGAACGATTATCGGTGTTAAAAGAGCGATAACTGGTGATGAAATATTATACAGACTCAGGAACTGAAGAAACGACGACGACGTATTTAATTTTGCGAGAAAGGGGGTTTCAACATAACTGAACTTCTCTTTAAACTCCGTGATTTTGCCTGTACCACGAAAATCCTTCCATGTATCTTTCATTGTTGAAAATGCATCGACGCATGTTTTGCATTCGGTATTTTGGGCAATATTACGCTCCAGTAGTTGATCATCAAACATCTCCAGTAATGTCTGCGACTGCTTTAAATATTCAATATCAGTCGTGTAGTATTTACTCCAGATCGGTAAATGTTCAGTACCATACACGGATGTAGGTGAAAACACATAATGGTATAGACCCTTTACTGATGTAGAGACGGTTGATGAATCTGTTTGCAGCTCGTCCTGCTGATGCTGCTGCTGCTGTTTCGGTTGTATCATCTCTAAATCCTCAATAATAGATGCCGGTAATTCGTGTAGTTTTGTTGGATCCGTATAAGAAATCGGTGCTTTGAATGCGTTTGTAGTAGTGACCGCCGACGCAGCTGCACCTTTCCTACCACCACCGACACCGCTCGCTGTATCCGATGAAGCCGGTTTACACAGTCCTAAATTCTCCATCAATAGATTTTTCAACTCATCTGGTTCGCGCGGTAAATCAGAAACAGATTCACGAACATCAGTAATCAATGAACAAACACTAAAACAACAACCTCCCGTCATTGTATTTCGATTCTAAAGTATAAAATGAAATAATAATCTCATTTTAAACCATAATTATTGGAATGATATCTTTCATTTACATCCCTTCCATGAAATTCACAGGGAGCTCCGTAATGATTGTACCATAATACGTCTCAATCTCCTTCTTGATACGCATATCGCGCCGAGTAACAAAGTTGATGCCAACACCCTTACGACCCCAACGCCCAGACCGACCGATACGGTGGAGATAGATGTGAACATCCTGTGGCATATCAAAGTTAATGACCGTACTCACCTGCTGAATATCGATACCACGTGCAGTAACGTTAGACGAAATAAGGACACGATGAACTCCCGCCTTGAACTCTTGATACGCCTTGTCGCGATCACCCTTCTCCATTCCACTATGAATGCAACAGACAGGAAATCCGTCAAAAAGCATCGCCTCGTGAAGATCCGCCACGCGCTTTGTTGAATTACAAAAGATGATACACTGTGAAACCGAAATCGTCTTGAATAGATCCTTCAATGTCAAGTATTTTTGTACATCATCGTCCAATGCGACGTAATGTTGTTGGATTCCTTCCAATGTCAATTGTTCGGCTTTTACTTGAATATTGACGGGTGATCGCATAAACTTTTCAGTAAGCGTGTATAGCTCGGGTGGCATAGTTGCGCTAAACAAAACCACCTGGATATCAGAAGGCATGTATTGGAAGATATTGTAGATTTGATCGTTGAAACCGGCGGAAAGCATCTCATCTGCCTCGTCCAATATCAACATATGAACATGAGTTGCCTGAATGTTATTGCGGCGTATCATATCGAAGACGCGACCAGGACATCCCACGATAATATGAGGTGCAGATTTACGCAACTCAGTCGCATCTTCCGCAGTAGATGTTCCGCCAACCAATAGGCGCATTGTAAGTCCCGTCATCATTGCACTAAGTCCACTAATTACGTCGTATATTTGTTTTGCAAGCTCGCGGGTTGGTGCAAGAATAAGGACCTGCGTCTTGGCTTTTGTAACGTCGATGCTTTGAAGCGCTGCGACTGTGAACGCACCCGTCTTACCCGTTCCTGACTGGGCTTGTGCAATCACATCGCGTTTCTGGATAATCGAAAGAATCGATTTTTGCTGAATGTGGCTCGGATTTTCGAAACCGTAGGCGTAAATCCCGCGAAGGAGATCGGGAGATATTTCGTCTACATCTTCCCACTTTTTGAATTCGGGGTAAGACACAGCGCACGTGGTGGCGGAGGAGGAGGAGGATGAGTCAGTAGGTATACTCGGAGTATCGTCGGCGGATGACATAATAATTGAATGCAGGATAATAAATCACGAAATAATGTCGGAATGTCTAATAATGATATCAGTATATATTTAAGTAAGTTTGAATCCAATATTTAAACATGATTGTAACCAACCGTTCGATAATTCTAACGACTTGATTCAACTATACCTTTAATTTAAATACATGTGTTATGATTATACATCAATAAATATGAGTTTGTTTTCAATTGATTTTACCGAGTTTGATCATGTTTTTTGTGAAGCATCTATTTACAACAATGGTTCCGAATATATGAACTCTGCTACTGCGTTATTTATAAGTTTTGTAGGTATGTTTGGGTTATCTTATAATTCGTATCAGTCTATAAATCTTGATATGTTGTATTGTAGTTTAATTATCAACGGTATCACGTCATCTATATATCATCATACACATTTTATAGGTTGGGGTCTTTTAGATAGATGCTCAATGATATATATATCTACATATTGTTACAACATATTCTTAGAGTTATTAATAGCTAGAAAGTCAATATTATCACATGTATTACAACTAACACTAATAGTATACTTAACATATTTAAGTGCAATAACTGGTTTACATAATGAAACACTTTTTAACAATTTATTCGGATTTTTCTTATGTAATATTCTGATTTTTTTAATAGCATGTCGAATCAAATATCCAAATATTCCAAAAAAAATATTTAATTATGGAATGAAAGGTACTGTGTATATTACAGTAGCTGGTATTAGTTGGATTATAACAGAAAATCTATGTGATAAGTATTTTGTTATGAAGTATTTATATGGACACTCATTATGGCATGTGGCGGTATCGTTAGGCGGTTACTATATTTCATTAATACCGATATATATCTATAAAAATGATGGTAGTAATATTAAACTTGAATATAAATATAATATTCCTTATATATCTTAGTTGTGTATTCCACAACATACCGGCTACACACGTCGTATACAACGTCTACTTCCACCATCCATCGCGGAAATACTCAAACATCCTGCGGTCGGTCTGATACGCCCCCCACTTGGTCGCCTTGATCATTGCCCGGAATTGTGGCGATATTAGAGCGCACACCATCGCCACCCCCTCGTCTTTTGACGTCACCGGTAACCCAAATGAAAATTGCCCCATTCCATAGTCACCACTCAGATCAAGATATGGGTACAATTTTTCATTAAAGTTTAAAATAACTTTCGCTACGCCAAAGTGTCCGCGTGTGTTTGTATTTGAATACCATAACCCGAGTCCCTTTCGTGTCATGGTGTGGACAACCGGATAAACAAATTCTCCTGAGCGATACTCGGGAGACATGTGTGGAAGGTCACTTCCGTACGCGGAACGGTCATAAATAACACGCTTTGAATCTGCTGCATGATCAATGATAGTTCGAATGAACGAAAACTCCGAGTTGGGTAAAAATGGCCAATCTCTCGGCGTTATCATATTCAAAGTTCCGCCATCAGCTGGACTTGTGATGACTTTGCATTCGCCATCGCCACCGTCGCCGCCGCCGACTTTAACAATAAACATATCCATTCGTTGTTGAACCTGTAAATCCCGGATAGCAGTTTTCTTATCGATCATATGAAGATATTGTAATGAACACGACCCTCTCGTCATCTTCTCCCATAATCCATGTGGGCTATTTGGTTTCCGCCAAAGGGGCGGGGTTATGAAACAAAGAAATCTCTCGGTGTGCTTCCCCTTACCTGTAGATTCTTTATGATCCAGGAGTTCGAGAGATTTCAAAATGAACTTATCCCATAAGATTTGTCCTCCTTTACTACTATTCCGCGCAGTGTCTCTCGGTGTTTGATATGGGGGATTACCAATAATGATATCCACCCCCGAACCAAAAATAGGTCCAGTCCCGGTCTCTTCGGCCAAAAAATCCGCACATCGAATATTCGCCAATAGTCCGAACAAATCTCTCGAACGCGCGACATTTTCTTCGTTGATTTCAACCATAAATATCATGTTCCGCAATATGTGTTCATGCCGGACTATGGCGTCATCGAAAACTGTAGAAAGACTATCCATGAGACGAATGTATACAACCACGCAGAAATTCCCGATACCAGAAGCCGGTTCTAGCCAACGTAGCGTAGGGTTGCTCCAGACGGACGAAGGAAGTTGATCCAATATATCACATATATACGAATATGGCGTGAATACTTCGCCATATTTATTCTTTTCAAACTCGCGTATCGAGAGATTCTTCTCAATGAAAGCGGAACCTGCATTTTGTGTATACAAATCGAATAATCTCCCTAGTTCAGACAATGGAATCGACCCTCCGTTGATTGATATTGTGCGGTTCATTTGCGGATTAAAATTGATATAAAACAACGATATATATTATAATAGACGCATCACACGCACGAAACAAATTTACGTGATGGCAAAAATAACTCATCGTTACGATCTTCCGGATTATGCTGCGTTTATGAATATGGGATTTGATTTGAAATTATCCGATGAAGTACTGAAATCGGTTTCAGATTTAGCAGACTTGGTCGGCGCACCAACTTATATCAAAACACCGGTATTTCCGGTGAGAGAACCAGGCGATTTTCGGGCAGCTGCAGCACCTTTGACTGGTGGTGGCGGATACCATGTTGCAGGAAGCAGTGCGAATTCATTTCAAAGTAGATTTGGTGATGCAGCTGGCGGGGGAGATATCGGTGGGGGTGGGTTCTCCGGAGGTAGCGGTGGTATTCATTCGATTACTCGGTCAACACATACACCCGGATCGCGTCATCACCCTCAGCAGATTCCGAACAGCGAATGGGATACGATTCTTTCGTTTCAGAAGACGGAGATGAAGAAAAAGGAGGGTATTGAATTGAGTATTGACAATATTCGTTCTGCACTGAACAAACTCACAGACAAGACATATGCACCGATGTTTGCAAACATTCTAAAAGAAATTACTACATTATTCACGGCTTCAAATGAAGACACATCAGAGGAACACAATACCGTTGCGGTGATGGATCGGGTTGCGTCGTCGATTTTCAATACAGCAAGCTCAAATGCATTCTACTCCGAAATTTATGCGCGGTTGTTTCACGACTTGATGGAAAAAGAAAAAGAGCCAGGCCATGAACAATATGCCGTATTTCGCGGCATTTTCGAAAAAAATCTTGCGTCGTTTATGTCGCTGTTTGAGACAATCGAGTACTGTGACCCGAAGAAGAATTACGACAAGTTTTGTGACATTAACAAGGCGAATGAGAAACGAAAGGCGATGTCGCTCTTCATCGTGAATTTGATGAAGATTGGAATTGTTGAGAAGACCCAGGTCCTCGGATTGATGCGCCAGATTCAAGAACTGATGTACTCGAATATGCGCCAAGAGGGGAAGACAAATGAAGTGGACGAACTTGCAGAGAATCTGTTTATTATGGTGAAACACAGTCACTCAGTGTTTTCGGCGTCGGCGTCGGCGTCGGCGTCATCAGACGCAGAAACGATCGAGATGTTCAAGCTACGTGTAGAACAAATCATCGAAGTTTCGAAGATGAAGATTAAATCAAAACCGAGTATTACAAACAAGACGATATTTAAGCATCTAGACATGTTGGATGAGATTTCCGGGAAAGCGAAGAAATAATATAGAGTGTAGAAGACAATATATACCACAGGCGTCACGTAGATATCTTGATGGCAACGATTCCAAAAACAAAAATAGTTGTATCTTTTACAACCAGTCCAACGCGAATCAATAAATGTAGTCAGATGATGCATAGCATATTAGATCAAACCCGAAAACCAGATTTATTTTTATTGAATATACCTGAAGAGTTTGCGCGAACCGGAGAATCGTACTCCGTTCCCAAATACATTCGTAAATCATTGACGGTGAATCGCACCCAAACTGATTATGGGCCTGCTACAAAAATAGTACCAACTGTCATGTATCTAACGGATCCTGCCCGATCACAAGAATACGATCCAAAATATACACGCATCATTTATCTCGATGATGATATTGCGTATCCGAAGCGAATGATTGAATCATACGAACGAATGATTGCACCGAATGATGATAATGTATGGACCACGACTGGTTTTGATTTTGTGAATATGCACTTGAACGGGAAACGTGAACATAAAGACACGGCCACGATTGCGGAAGGGTATGGTTCCGTTTGTGTAAAACTGAACACATTTCACGAGGATTTTATTCGGTATATGACACATTATACAGCTATAGATAATCAAGTATGCCGATTGTCGGACGATATTATTTTAAGCAACTATTACCATCGTCGTAATGTTGGTATTTACATTATGAATATTCGCGGGTTTCTTTCGATCCAAGATATTTGGGACGAAAAGAGAATTCTGGACTATGGAAATGAAGATGACGCACTTCATATGGGCGCAAGTGGAACATCCGATAACAATGTAGATCGTTATAAGCGTGTGATAACGGCACTTAATAAAGGAAAAGACCGCAAATTCAAAATATCGTTTATTACAACAGAGACAGACCCAGTGACTGGTGTTATGCGAAATACGTTAGTGTATCGATAGCATGATGAAACGAATCTTCGCCGCGGAATTCGCCGCGGAATGCGTGTAATTATTATTTGTTTGTATATAATAATTACAGTCCTATTATATAGAAAAACACACACACGCAATTACACAAATGGTAAAATCCAAAATTAACACCAATATCAATTATCATGAATACTCGCATTTAGAAGAAGAAGATTTTAATTATAATACACCATTGTTCCAGGTTCAGTTATTACGCGACCCACAAAAAGTCGTCATCGGACTAGGTCAATTGAATTATCATTTTGCAAAACGTTATAACGTGGTATATTCACCGATTTATTTATTCAATGCGGATATGGAGTTCATGAAACAGATTGGCGTATATGAAATGCCGTCTAATCAGATCAAAATGGATGAATCCGGTGATCTTGACATCCACAAATTGACACCACTGTTATATGGGTTTGTAACTACAGAATTATTACGTAAATCTCGGGCTAAGGGAGGGATTATGAAGGCAGATTCCGTCGCGGCCGCCGATCCAAAGAAACGCGCAACCGAAGTGAAAGAAATCAAGAAATCTCTCGGAAAGCCGGCCGAGAATATAACAGACGCAGATGGCGACAGTAGTGATGATGACAATACAAATGACAGAGGAGGCTCCGACGCATTGTTTGGAATAGATGCACGCCAAAAACACATGCTCTCTGGTGCATCCATCCTGCCTCTTCAAACAAAGGAACAATCGGAATTAGAACGACGTCAGTACAAGGCAAATCCGGCAAACGACCTATGGATCCAGAAGTATCTTCGGAATAAGTATTTCAACTTTATCGACAATGAAGGCGGCAGCGACGGGTTTTTCGCAGTGGTTCGAGATGCACTTCTTACACAAGGCCGCACAACCACGATCTTAGAACTACGAAAACAACTGTCCGATGAAGTTACGGACGAAGTGTTTCGTGCTTACCGAGAGAAATTTGCAATGTATCATGCTCTTACAAGAACCCAGACAAAAGAAACGAAAGATATTGTTTCCAATTACAATGATATTAAACGCCGTATATCTACGATTCATGACCGAGCACAACAACAACTGATGATTGCGGGTGCAAAACGACTTGCTGTCGAACACAATTTGAAGCATGATGAGATGAAATATACGAAGGTCTTGGCGGGGCAATATGATTATATGCGTGAAGTGCGTTCTGCTCAACAACTGAAAGAACGAATGATGACGTCGATATACTGGCCGGATGCATGGGCAGTCGCTACAATGGAGCAAGTACTGAATATGAAGTTCATAATGTTTTCACGAGATGCATATGAAGCGGGCGATATTGACAATGTGCTACTATGCGACAATGGAGCGGGTAATAATGAATCAAATATCGGCGGGACAAAGTGTAAGGTTTTTGAACCGACTGCTTATATTTTAATAGGGAAAGGCGTTTCATTAACCAATGTTATACCGGCTGAAACGAAAGGTGGTGCTAGTTCACGTGCCCGCGGTCGCAGTAAAAGTCCGCGTCGCCACGTTCTGCCGGATTCTAAATCTGCAAATTATACATTGATTACATATAAAACTCATGGTGTTCTTGCATTTTCAGAACTACCTTATGATATTAAACTACTTGTTACTACAAAATGCCTGGAAAACCAAACCTGCGGATATAGCGCGATACCGCAATTCAAACTTTTTCAACGGGAACTTGGAATACGTGTCGATGATATTCCAAATGAGAATCTGGATGATCTACTAGAAGAAGTTCATACAGGTTCAAATAGCGGGAGAAATGGCGCACATTTATACACACCGGATATTGTATTCCAGTTTTACACAAAGTCGAATCCGAATTCTCTTCCGGGGACAGGTGCTGGCGAGAAAATACCCGAAACAGAGAAGATTCATTTTCATAAACTGGCGACGTTTGATAATTGGCGGCGCAAACTGTCGAATTTTTGGAATGAACCGTTCATGCTTGATAATCATACATGGCAAAGTGTAGAGCATTATTATCAAGGGAGTAAATTCAAGAATAATAATCGCGAGTTTTACTTGAAGTTTTCGCTGGACTCTAGGTCGGAAATATCGGCAGATCCGGTTCTTGCGAAGGCAGCCGGCAGTAAAAGTGGAAAACTGAATCATAGCACCGTGATCCGGCCATCTCGAATTACAATCGATCCTGATTTTTTTAACCATGGACGCAGTGAACGAGAGATGGAGAATGCAATGTTTGCAAAATTCTCTCAGAATAAGAACCTGAAGGACCTATTATTAGCTACACGAAATGCAAAATTGGTGCATTACCAGAGAGGGTCTCGGCCAGAAGTATACCAAAATCTTATGCGGGTTAGGCATAAATTACGTACAGGAGCTTCGCGGTAGGATTCCCATTTCGGCACACGCTGGCATTCCCATTTCAGCAGACGCTGTATTTCAGCACACGCTGAAATAGCTCGTGAAGAACCCTTGCAGTAGTGCAAATATCAACATAATCACGACAATACGCACCCAATCTGTATTGGATGGGTTAGTAAAGTGATAACCCGCGATCGCGCCAGTGCCGCCGGTACCAGTTCCTTCATGAAATTTACCGATATTATAATGGATGACATTTTCAATGATATTTAATACAATGAATACAAGAAATGAAAAGACGAATATATGAATCGTCCCTGATTTAAAGTATTTCTTAAAGATAAGATGGAACATTTGCGATATTAAGTATATTATAATAGCTACATATTATAGTATACTACAAACATTCACAAACAATGTGGATAGAAGATGATATTCAAAAAGATATGAATGGGATTCAGAAAACAGTGCAAGATCTTATGAATGATTACACTTCACAATTACCGCGCACCATTCGGTCTCATATACCAGAAAATAAAGATGCGACAACCGATTTCTTCAAACAGTTTTACGAGAAAATTCGTAACGCAGAATATGAAATTTACCGAAAGTTCACAAAGGATGCGCATAATATAAAATCCCCTACTGAATCTGAAATAACGGAAACCAAGTTGGCGTATGATATTACCGAAATCAAAAATTCGGCGAACGATCTTCCTCATCCACGCATTTTATCGGAACTACAGCGAACGTATGACATGCGACGAAATCATAGTATCGGTGGTGATGATGACCGATATATTCCATACAAAGTGTACACATATATTCGAGAGAAATCGGAGTTTTGTATTCGGTTTCAAACAATAATTCATGGTCGCGCTGTTTCAATACACTTTATAACATTCCCTGAATCTCATATATCCGTCTGTAGTAAAAACAATAACTGGGCGTCATCCTCATCATCGTATTTATGCGCTTCTGAAATTGCAATGTATCAGGTTTACGCGTATAAAGTATTCATATGGCTTACGATTGTTACAAGTTTATCTGATCATGAATGTTCAGAGAAAAGCCTTAATGTTTATTTTTATATGACACCTTTCAAAAAACAGCGTCCACTACAGAACGCAACTGGTGATGATGCTGTTCTCTCGGCGATTCATGTGAATACTGGCCTTACTCGTAACTGTGAAACTGACGGAGAGATTGTTGTTTATCGAATGGAAGAATGGTTCAAAGTATTCGTACACGAATCAATGCATAACTTCAATATGGATTTTATCGATCAGGATTTACATGAAGCGAATGCACGACTGCGCCGTACATTTTGTATTCCACATGGCGATATACTCTTATTTGAAACCTATACGGAAACATGGGCGCGGATCATAAACACAATGTTCACTACATACTTCCAACAGGGGGCGCCGAAATTGTCGATGACACAAACACAATTTGTTCGCACAGTTCGAGAGAAATTAATGCGCAATGCCATTTTTTATGTATATCAGGCTGTCAAGGTACTTGATATCATGAAACTCAAATACGCACATATTACAATTCAATCACCCGAAAATATGGAAGTGTGTCGTAAACAATACGTAGAAGATACAAATGTATATGCGTATTACATTCTCGGTGGAATTCTCTCAGCATATTCTCTTCCATTTGTATCGTGGTGCTGTCATAATAATCACGGTAAAGGGAGGATCGGTGCAATACGATTTGCTAGAAACCAAGGGAATCTCACAAAGTTTGTAGATTTATTATGCGCGATGTCGAGAGATCCGGTAGTATTAAGTATGTTTGCGTTTATTGAAAATGCGAATACTCATCCAAAGGGGGCGACGATTGCGGTAAAAACGATGCGAATGACGATAGACTAATTAGCAATCTAATAATATATGCGTAAAATTGAATATAAATCGATGTGTTTATAATATACATCATTGATTCTATCTACGTGAATTTGTCATGTTGTCGTCATCATCTCGTCCTGTTCCTCAAATTTCTACTGGAAGGCTGGTTTCACTTACTGTGGACAACCCGAAATATTATAGTCCGACGCCGTCGTCTTACACTGGAGACCAAATGCCCGCACTCATCCCGACTGCATGTGCAACGGAGAATCATGACGCAGAAGAGAAAACGATGATTTGGAAAAATATCGCCACCCTATTCATGAAGTCGGAACAAACAGAGGAGAATCTTCAGAGCAATATTGCGAATCTTACACGCGGATCGGATGAAATATATCAGGAGCTTCAAGATGTTCGTGCCGAGGTTACTCAAGTGCACGACAAACTCAATGATTCGAACCTTCTTTCCAGTCGTGTTCGAAAACTGCGAAAATACGTGAACAAGAAGTGCGATAAGGTTCGCGATGATGTATCATACAGCGCATACAGTGCGAATGATGAAGTATTCGCTTACGTCAACACACTCCGTGATGAGTTCAATACGCGATTTCAAAAAATGGAGAGTGAAAATGCGTTTCTTCGCGATGAACTCGAGAAACTACATCAGACGTACGACAACGACTATGATTTGTTTATCCGTCGCGAAAATGAACTTATGGCCAAATTGGATGCAGCTACTCGTATTAACGATTCGATCAATGATCGTGTAAAGGACCACGAAGCGATCGTCATGAGACAACTCGGCGAAGTGCATAATCGCATCGAGCAACGTATTTATCAAACCGAAGGTGATTTGCGCGAGGAGTTTGCACGTGCCATTTCACGTGAGGTTGAGTTTGAAAGCAAAGCCAGTGCTCAGTTAGTCCAAAGTGTGAACGACGAGTTGACCGAACTGATTACTCGTTCCAATCAATACCACTCACATCGTTATTTTGGAACAGTGGAGGAGGTTAAGCAACTCCGCGAGTCCTGCCAGACGTTGAAGCAAAGTATCGGAATGGTGGACGCCGAGTTATCTGATACCAAAGAAACGGTGGAATTCTTGAAAGACGAAGTGGGTCAAGCCAGCAATGATATTTACGATGTCAAGGAAGAAATGGCAGAACTGAAGGAATGGCAGACCGATCTGAAAGATGACGTGTACCATGAACTCGACCGTGATTATTATGACCTGAAAGATTATGTGAAGCGCCAGGTTCAGAGACACAAGAAACAACATCACGCAGCAGCACCATTACAAGAAACTGAACCTGCAGTGAACGAACAGCAATCCACCGGGATTCAGTTGATCGTGAATGAATACCAAGACCTGGCCGAGAATAATGAGAATGTAGGACAAGTCGCGGAGGCGGCAACGGCGGCACCGGCAGCACCTACAGAATACCGTGAAGAACATGTTATCATAATTGATGCGGACACTGTTTTCAGCGATGACGATGAGGAACAAGTAGTAACCCACACCTAAAATATAATACATCGATACAACGTATACAATCAATAAAATTGAATGAAATAATGTTTTTTTATGGTAAGAGTATCTCACCGTAAAAAGAAGAATGGGTATCCGAGGGTTGAATCGTTTTATACAGAACCGTTGCATAAATGGTTCTTCTCGTGTGCATTTGAAAGAGTTTACAGGAAAGAGAATTGCGGTAGATACGAGTATCTACATGTACCGATATTCAGGCGAAGGAGCTTTACTCGAAAATATGTACTTGATGGGTTCCGTTTTTCGACATTACAATATTCATGCGGTCTTTGTCTTTGATGGTCCTCCTCCCCCACAAAAGACAGACCTAATTGAACTACGGCGAAAAAAGAAAGACGAAGCAAAAAAACAGTATGACGTCCTTGCGAAGATCGTCAAAGAAAAAAAAGAAGAATCCGCGGCGAATCCGGCATTATCATCCGTGACTACAACCGAAATCGACGACATCAATGAAACCATGCGTGAACTTAAAAAACAGTTTGTGCGATTGCGCGACTGTGACATCGCGAACGTGAAAGAACTTCTTGTGAGCTTTGGATTTGCCACAATTGACGCAGAAGGGGAAGCTGACGCGTTGTGTGCGAATCTTTCCTTGAAAAAGCGCGTGGATGCATGTATGAGTGATGATACCGACATGTTTGTCTACGGCTGTCCAGTTGTCTTGCGAAATATTAGTTTGTTGAATCACTCGGTCATGTCGTATAACACACGCGAAATATTGAAGTCGCTATCATTAACACAGCAGGAATTTAAAATGATGTCTGTTGTTTGCGGAACAGATTATTCTCATATATCACCGTCACATATAACACATTCACCCGAATCGGTATACAAGCAACTAACAAAATTCAAGACGCTTTCAATCAAAGAACAAGGCAAATATCATGATAGCGGCGGCGGGTTTTATGACTGGTACGCGGAACAGCAGCAGCAGCAACGCCGATCGAAACAACAAAAAACGCCAGAAAATGAAGATTCACAATCGGTAAGCGCAATAACCTATTTATCCAACGAAGGAATGTTTGACGTGACTGCACTTACGAGTGGAGCACAATACAAACAACTTATCGTACTGAATCGCGAGAATATCCAGAAAAAACGGATCATTGAAATCATGACGAAGGAAGACTTTATCTTCATCGAACCGTCTCCAAGTGACGAAACGATCATGAAGTCCCTTTCAGACGGGAAGAGTTCGTTGACGTCATCTCCAGTATATGGTTTGGGTGCCGGTGGTGCGGGTCTTGAATCCCCGGAACAACAAGCCACCTTCATTGCAAAAGAAGTATACGGTGTAAACGACGTATCGTCATTTCAAGATTTGCATACAATACATAAGAAATCAAAGTCGAGAAGCTGTAATGGAAGCAAGAGTGGCGGCAGGAGCAGGATAAACAGTGAGGAGGGGGATAGTATTTGAACTTTATAGTTATAATAAAATGAAAATGAATATATTTTTGTTATATTCATTTACAAGCAATACGCACATCGGGAATCGAACCCGAGTCTCATCCTTGGAAGGGAGGCGTTCTACCACTATACCATATGCGCTTCGTTGTGCAATGATGCACTATTTTTGTTTTGGATTTTGTATTTGTTTTTGGTTTGGTTTTTTCGGTTTGGTTGTCATGTTTATGCCTTGACAGCACCACCAACTGCCGCTACAGCGGGAGTTGACTTGGCGAAGTGAGCAGCCATGTACTTCTGAAGGTTGAAGTAAGTGAGCTCCTCACCCTTCTTCAACTTCAACAGCTTAAGAAGCTTGGCGTCAGGGTTGATCTTGCGGCCGTTGTCCTTGTCCTGAAGCTTCTGGGTGCGAATGTAAGCGTTGACCTCACGAGTAACCTCAGTGCGGGCAAGAACGCTTCCCTCAGGCCTGCCAAGAAAGGCAGCGAGCTCGTTGGAGATCAGAGTGGGCTTCACGAAACCAGAAGGAGCGCGGTTAACGTTGGTCTTGCGGCGCTTGTTGGCCTTATTCGCGGCACGAAGCTCGCGGGCGTGTTGGCGCTTAAGCTCGTTCACCTCAGAGCGGATAGAAGCAAGAAGAGCCTGAGCGCTCTGAAGCTTGGTAAGGACACTACCGTAAAGAGCAGTGGAAACAGAGCCATCGACCTCGGCAACGGGGGTGACGGCCTCAGCGCCCTCAACAGCGGGGGCAGGAGCTGCAACAGGGGCAGCCTCAGAGGCCTTGGAAGCGGAAGCCTTGGGAGTAGCAGGCTTGGCAGACTTGGCGGGGGCAGCAGCAGGGGCTGCGGCGGAAGAAGAAGCGGCAACAGGGGCGGCAGAAGAAGGAGCAGACTTAACCATCGGACTTGATTGTTATACACATATGAGTAATGTCTTTTTAAGTTGTTTTCGCGATATATTTTGATCTGATGATCGGGCGCGTATTTTTATCAATGTTAGCACGATTTTACATAACTGCTTCATACAACCACGGTAGCGCATTTCTGGCATCCTGACTGACTATCGTAAGGGTTGCGAGTACGTAAAATGCACCTAAGCACTGGTCTTCTCTGGATACACCACGACGAACCATTCTTTCTATTATAGACACACATATCGTGCGAATTTCCGGATCTGTCAATAATGTCAAGACATTCAAATTTACATGCGCATTATTTAACACAAATGGATTTCCACTAGGAGGACAGATACGTTCCTTTATTTCTTGTGATAAATTGGCTCGATAATACCAGATGTCATGGACATTGCGAACAAAACGAATAAGCTCTGCGCGTTGCAAAGCGATAAACCATTCAGAGTCGGAGTAGTTTCCTAGCGTGTTGATGTGCTGGAATAAATCGACAATGAAGAGCTCTTCTTGCTTCTCTCTGGATAGCCCGGAACTTGTAGTTAGACTTCCAACTGTAAGTGGTTGTTCTTCTTCATCTGGATCATCTAGTTTTACAGAGACGCGAAACCCTAACAAAGAACCATAGATAAGCTTCTCGTAGAGGCTGTTGATAATCCCCGCTGGAATCAATTTTCGATTGTACGGATTGGTTATATTTGGATATGAACTGATGATCAAATGAAAAATAGAAGCAGCGTGGAATCCGTATATTTTATCATCGTTGTCTCGGTATGTAAATATTTCAGTAGGTTTCATCTCGGATAATTTATCAAACGTATAGAAATCTGTATCATTCACACAACGGGTCGTATGTAAATAACCGGGTCCACATAATTTTCGATATTTGGAAGATATGAAATTTCTGAAATTACGCTGTATTCTCACAATGTAATAGGACTGTTTTAGATGAGTGTATATCCTCTGGGTTAATTCCGGTTTTGTCCCGGATTTTTTAATACCATAATGTGTGCATAAAGTTCGGAGTTCGGTTAATGTATATTTGGTATTTTTCATCTTTTCATGCTCAACTGGTTTAAATATAATAACGTTGGTTTCTTGTTCTTCTTCCAATTGCGATGATGTATTTTTACTAGGTTTAGGCGATTCAGGTTCTCCTTCTTGTTCTTTATCCGTCGCTGCCGACGCTGATGATGTTAGTTTCATTTTTTTACGTGTTTTTATATTATCTGATTGTGACGCTGATACCGGCGTATTGGTTGGATACATGGATGCGATGACATATTCGATTGGACCGGAAGACCCAGATCCTGACCCGGAATGAGATGACTGTAATGGAGGTACTTTCTTTAGTTTTATTTTGCGCGAATAGTATTTGTATGGATTATCATAAAGACTAAACTGAAGTAGTGTCATGTACAATTTCTGTGTTTCAATACGGTTTGATGTATTGTTTGTTATGGGTGCAACCGACATTGAATATTGCGTGGATGTGCTAATAAATATATATAGTGACATAAAATGTTTATTATCTTTTACGACATAAAGATATTTTATGATACTATTGTATAACTGCTATTTCAATGCGTATTTCGTCCGGTCTGTTGTTGTGTCTTCTTTCGGCGTCATTGGTATCGGGTATCGCGATACTTGATGTTCCGACATTATATACGAAAACTGATTCATACGGAAACAATGAGGTCGATTCTTATAAAATGGATCTGAACGCGGAGGTTCCAACGTATGATGTCGATACAGATGTAACGACTGACAGTGATTCGTCTGGACGACGTTTACTGCGCCGTTTTGTTCCCAAGGTAATACAGCGTATATTTCGAAGCCCCCCTCCTCCTCCTCCTCCTCCTCCTCCTGCGCCAAAAGCCGCACCTAAGCCAGCGCCTGTACCCGCGCCAAAGGCAGCGCCAAAGCCGGCACCTGTACCCGCGCCAAAGGCAGCGCCAAAGGCAGCGCCA